>Ga0194120_10000244_pt1 | contig 98564 bp, 88 predicted proteins | sample TA2MahCa65mmetaG_FD_148642 | JGI IMG/M metagenome (GOLD analysis project Ga0194120, IMG submission 148642) | Freshwater microbial communities from Lake Tanganyika, Tanzania - TA2015019 Mahale Deep Cast 65m | ecosystem: Environmental > Aquatic > Freshwater > Lake | place: Tanzania: Lake... | reverse complement strand
CATTTTCGCGTGCCAGAGGGGGGTACTTCGTGTTCTTGGCCATGTACTCTAAAAGTGCCTGGTCGCCCCCGGGGAAGGTAGGCATCTCCTCAACAATGGTGAAAATTTCAGGTTCCTTACGGATATTACTTATGGTTTGCCCGAGAAGCGCTGAAGGCAAAAACAGCAAGAAAATGAATATCCAATGCATCCTATAATTGATTAGCGGAACTTCCACATCTTCCAAACATCGGCAACCCCGTCGCTGAATAAAACCTGGGGATCCTGCTTGGTATTGTTGGTGCGCACCGATTCGAGGCCAACCTGATGGGTCAACCGCTCTGCCAGTTCTCCATACGAACCGTCCCCCCTGCGATCCTGCCAAAACTTGAGCAGGTGGTAGGTAAACATCCCATGGTTTTGGGCCGCCCAGGGTAGAGCCGATTGCTCGCCCGATGTGGCGGTAAATACCAAAAGATTACCTGGAAGTGAATTGGCACGGGGCACAATCTTCACACCTCGGGCCATGGCCAAGAGTTCGGTGCCGCGGGCGCCACCAGAAAAACAAGCATCGAGGAAGACCGTTACCCGCTTCGATGGAAACTCACTCAGTTTTTGGTACCAATCGGCCAGTCGCACGCCCATACGAACATTGGCACCCGACACATCCACCGGAATCAAATACGATTCGCCCCCTTCATCGGGAAGACCGTGCCCCGCATAGTACACAAACACTTCTGCTTCCCCTTGGGTATACTTAATCAGGTTCTTCAGGCGTTCCATGGCCTGCTCCATTTCCCCACCCGTAGCATCGAGCTTAAGGTCAATCTGCGTGGCAGGCACCCCCATCGTGCGCTGTAGGTAGTCGCGCACCATCTGCGCATCGTTTCGGGCAAATGCCACGTTGCTTTCTGATGCCAGTCCCCTCTGAAACTTGGAGTAGTCCTCGTTTCCAATCACAAGTGCATAGCGGTTGGGGTAGGTCGGCTCGATTGTGGGAATGTTCCGATCTACATCGGAGCGCAAGGCCTGATCGGTAATGGCCACGCTCTTTGCCTGTTGCCCGGCAATCTGAAGCGTCTGGGTCTTGGCCAGCGTCTTTTCGAGCGACACACGTTGGGTTTGCTTCAAACCATATGTCCCAAGCGATTCCGTAGCTTGGATCTCGATGGCAATCTCTGTTCCCATGTACATTTTGTTGGCGAAAAACTCATATGTGATGCGTCTGCTCTCATTGGGTGCTAATTCGCCTAAAACAAACTCTGATTCACCTGCGGGGAAGACCTGGGCGGGACAAGTCATCTTAACGCGGACACCGCGCGCTGTGCCTTGTCCACGGTTCTGAATAAGTGCCTCCATGGTCACGGTCTTACCGAGTGTGATTTTTCCCTCCCCGTCGTTGTTGGTGAACACCGCATCTACCAAAGCCAACTGCGGATTGCGAAATGCAGCGGTATTGAATCGCACCTCAGCCGGATCTGAATCGAATCCATTGGCCTCGCGAATGGTGAGCACCAACCAGGCTTCTCCGGTTTGGATACCACGGGATCCGCTGACCGATAGGGTCACTTGCCGTGACTGACCGGCTTTTAAGTCACCCAAGTCTTGGGTGGCGTTGAAATTCACCCCTGTAATGCTGTGGCGCGATTGGGTGCTCAACCGGGTTCGGTAGGCATCGCCCCGCCCCTTGTTCTCGAGGGTAAATCGCACCTCAACGGTTTCATCAGCATCGAGCAGGTCGTTGCGGTCGCCCAGTGCATCGCTGAACCTCAGGTCGGTGATGTGTAATTCTGCAGGGGCCGTTGGACGGGGGATCTCCGATATCCTAACCCGTTGGGTGTTGCTGCGGAAGGATTGGGCGTGTAGGCTCGATGGAAATTGAAGCAGACACGTCAGAATGACAACACTGCATGCCATCCATAACTTGATGGCGGAGAAGTTGAGTTTCATTGCTTTCATATGTTGTAGGGATTGAATTTGGGAACGGGTTCTATGATTGGTTAATTTGGTTGTTTTGGTTGACTACAAAAATAGGTTGATCTATTCGTTTATAAGTGCTACCTCCTGCGGGTTGTGGTGTAGGCAACGGCCTCTTCGCGTCTGTCGCTCAAGTCAATTTCGAGCAGGAGTCGGTTGAACTCACTTAGCGTATATTCCTTACCCTGCTTTATCATTTCAGACTCTATCAATGGGCGTTCTCCGAGGTAGAAGAGGGCGAAAATCAGGTCGGTCTGTGATTCCATTGAGGTGGAGGTCGATGACGGCTTGCTGTTGTCGGAGGGCATCAACTCCGTAGCTTGGTTGATTTCCGCCACAAATGCATACCGATGATCAGCGGAAGGCAGATTTCGCTGACGACCAGATAAAAGTGTATTGTCGCGGTCGTAGGTGTTGGGCCATATAAGGGTAAAGTGCCCATCGCGCCCCACATTGAAGACATACAACCAGCCCGCTCGTTCGCTTTGGGCTGTCATGCGCAAGGTATCGCCCTCCCGGTAGCTGTCTTGGTTCAACACAAACGACACCCGAAAGCCGGGATCCCGTTTGCCTGCATCGCGGGCCACCCGCGCCCTGTAATACAATTCAAGAATGCGAGACTCACCAGATCCGGATTCGGTGAAGCGTTGCTCATCTTCCTGGATAATGCGGCCCGATGATTCCTGCTTGCTGAGGGAGATGAAATCTTCTACCCACAAGGCTCTTGTAGGCGTTCCTGTCCCTGAGCCGCGACTCAAATACTCACCCTGTACATTTTGCTCCGTGGTTTGTACCCTGATGCCGACTTCTTGTTCCACTACCTTGCTCCGGGCTTCGTCGAGCAGTTGCTGTTCAAGGCGCGCTCGTGAGTCGTCGCGTCCAAATATCCGTTTACCCCTATACTCCTGCACATTCCCCTTCTGGGCAAAGACCAAGGCGGGTAGGCTTAAAATGCCCACGAGCGACATTATGCGGAAAGGGGAGATGAAACACATACAATCCGCAAATATAACATCTATTGATGTCTATAATGTTTCTGCCTGATCTTTGGAATAATTTGGCGGTTTTTCACGCGCCTTAAAGGCACGTGAAAAACCCCATCCCGCACCCACCGCACAAACCCAAAAAGTCAAAATTCGAGGTTCAATCCCGGGCGCAGCGAACCGAAAAACCAGCCCGGTGGGCGTTGCCGTAGCGGGTCGCACTTGCATCGTCGTTGCTCAGATTACGGGACCAGGCACGTTCGCATATCTTTTGACAGACGTTGCAAGAGAGATATTTGAAGACAACCGAAGAGAATATGGTAACGGACTTTAAAAATTTGAACCTAATGACCTTAACAAAGCGATGATGCCTGACCTAACATTGCTGGACAAGAAAACCGAAAATAAAATCATAGAGCTTTACAAGAAATTTAGGGAGACAGCTATAAACAAATCACCAGACGACAGTTTATTGGTTGAAATAAATGACATTTTTAAAACGAAATATTCCCAATGCTAAACATCCACACACATTGCCAAGTCGCACCAGCCGACCCGCAAGCCAAAACTTGGCAAAGAGTGTGTCTGTTCCAACGCACAACCGACAGACAGACAGGAAAAAAGAAGAACACCGAACGCACAACAGCGGTTTGGCGTAATGGCGGGTTCAGTGCTTCGTATGACAGTTTTGTGGTAGGCTCAAGTGCAGTTCTTCGATTGAACTTTTGTGCTAAAAAGCCGCCACCTTCGTCAAGCCCGAAAACGTTATGGGCAAGTTAAAGAGACATAGCGGACAAACAAGAGAACCACCAAAGGACAACTTTGATAGTTCTTAAAAATTATTTTGTAAAATTGACAAACAAAAGTGGAGTCCAGAACCCACTATAAAAAACGGGGTGTATTCCGAAAAGCCTTATGAGTAGGAAAAATTAAAATGTCAAAATATGAAAAAATTTTTTAGTTCTATGGAGGAAAAATTTGTTTTTCCGATTGGACGAAAAACGTGGCAGATTTTATCACTGTTTGCCTTACTCGGACTTGCAATTTTCATTATCAGGTTTTTGTTTAATTTGACTCCAACCAACAGAGACAATGTAAAAGTATCTCGAACAGAAGTTATAAACAATCAAGTTGATACTGTCGCTGTAGTTAAATTTGAAGAGCATTCGAATGGATGCGATCCGAAACAATATAAACAATATGAAGACTCATTAAAAAGTGATCTTCCAAAGGCTGAATGGACAAATCTTGGCGACTCCAGCGAGCTATTTAGCGAATACTACTTAAACGATTATGGCGACTATGTCACAGACGAATACGGAAACTATATTGTTGTTCAAAAAAGGACTTTCTATCCCAACCCTGCAGCCATCCCCAATATTCTCGAGAATCTTTTCAAAGATCGCTCACTTGACACAAGTCAAATTTGTGAACGAGTTGAAATATTAAAATTGATACATCAGTTAAATCTATTCACAAATGCTGAGTATTTAAATAAGGAAGCATTTGAGACTTACGTTTATTGGATTTCTCAAGGCAGTGAAGCTAATCTTGCCTTGGTGCTAAAGTCAGCCGAATTGAAAAGCAAAATAGATGGGAAGAAATTGCACATTCAAAACAGGAAAGATTTATCACAATTTGTAGAATATTTAGAATATGTGAATCGACATAGCATAACAGAGGAAAAGGTTGATATTTGTTTGTCACTATTGGATGAACATAGAAAAATAGATTCGCCAAAGTATGATAAAAAGAAATATTTTGAATTAACTCATATCATTTTTGAATCAGATATATCAACTCAGGACTTAATAGCAGCCGTTGAAGATTTTAAAGACGATTTGGATTATTATGATAAAAATGATCTTAACAAATCACTTAAAAGATATCTTAATTTATATGAAGAAAAGCTTAGCATTGCTGAGTTGGAAAAATCAAGCATAGAGACAGAGAAAGCAGCCAATCGCTCATTTTCAATTCTTGCAATCGTAATTTGTTTTGCAAGCATCATTTCTATTGCGACAATTTTGCTTTTATTTTCTATACAACAGCTCTTGAAGGACCATACGTCTTCTAAAGAAACTATGTCATAAGTATAACTATGATTGCTGTTTGTATAACACTATATCAATACGTTTCACTTTTTGCAAAGTGTAATGGATAAGACACAAAAGTTAGAAGTAACCAATATGTGTTCTGATAACTGTTAATCAGGCGGTCATAGGTTCGAGCCCTACAGGGTGCTCGCATCAATACTGAAAGCTACTGCGTTTCGTGTTGGCTTTTTTTATGCATATGGCTTTTTTGTTTCTCACTTGTTCCTAATGGTTCTCCAATGGAATGAAGAGATACTTTCCTGTTTGGCAATATTCTCAGCCCTTAGAACCCAATCAGAATCCGGAAGCCTGTGTTGCGACGACTACGGCTATCGAATGATATAAATCCATCGATTCCGATGGCTTCGAAGGGTGTAAGAATACTATAGCCTAGTTCAAGGTGTCGTATTCGATCGGTGATGAGCCCCGAAATAAAAACTTCTTCCCCCAAACCGATCTGGCGCAGTGACTCCGTTCGATTCAACAGCATTCTGCCGGTGCTGAACCTCATGAAGCAGGTTGCCCAGGGACCTGTGGTGCTGTTTGCGTAAATGTCTAGATCCCTGAAGCGGTTGTCGCCCCGGGTTTGCACAAGCGACAACAGTCCATTGAAATGCCGGAAATCGATGAGTTGTGCGGGTCGTCGCAAGAATGCCCCGCCGTCCAATTGTAGCCGTAGGCTTCGCCCCCCAGGTAGGTTTGGCGACCAGCGCATTCCTGAATAGAATTCCGCAAAGTTCTTGCCATAATAGGAGCCCAGAAGGCTGTCGGCGAGCCAACCAGTGATGATGCTGCCACTGCGGAGACCGGCTGAAAATTGAGGAAGGCCAGAAGATTCCCACCGTGTGCGGCCGTTGTAGCGCGACAACCGCGTGCCTGGCATCCATTCCACCCCCAGATCAAACAGCAGTGCATCGTGTACGCAAAATTGCGTTTCTCCCTGGCGTTCTTCATTTTTGGGGTGATTGGGTGTGAGTCCCCCCCGCATCAGGTAGCCAGGTAGTTGCCCGAGGTTCTCCAGTGGTGATCTCCGTTGCCAGGCGGTACTGATGTTCCACTTCCACTCAGCTGATGCGCGAAGGGTGACCTGCGATTCGAGTGCCGTGAGGTCATAGAGATTCAGTAGATTTTGTCCGTCGAATATCGTTCTCGTGAGGTTCGTGGAGGGCGAAACCGGTTCTGTCGCGTTGTATTGCGTTACCCTACGTCCACCCGAGATCTTCACACTATGTGCTCCCAAGTTGCGTGTGTGCTGCGCAAAAAGTAGCAATCGATCGCGTCCAAACGAATACCGCAAATCGGATTGGGTGATGTGTTCGTAACCCTGTTTGCTGTTATCGGTGTAGGTGAGCGAGGGTCTCAGCACCCATCCCTCTACCGTATTGAACACGTCGCCTCTTCCGAGTCCACTCAACAATCCGCGCAATGCCCATATCCGGGGGTAAAATCCGTCTTCCGTCCGCCTACCCAGCCGGTAGGTGTGTCCCGTTATCAGTTGATGCCAGCGAAAACGTGGCAACTCTTTCAGGCTATCGCGTTGCCATTTTTCATATCGGGCCTCATAAAGTGACTCCGCCTCTTTATAGGCTGTCACCTCCTCCGCTTCGAGGGGTAACATCCTCATCTGCATCCACAGAGAATCCGGACTCCTCGCCGCATTGCTATCGATCCGGTAGGTATAGTCGCGGCCCGTTATGCCCACATCGTCCGAATCGGATGAACTATCTTGAGCCGTTTCTTTGATTTGCCGGATTATTTTTCTAACCTCCCTATTGGTTTGCCGGTTGGCCTTCCCCCCCTCTGCTTCATCCGAATCGGCTTGTTTGAATGAACCTGTCATAGTAGTGTCCTCCCCCTGATCAGGTGCACTCTGGTTGCCCTTATGCGGCCTGGTTCGTTGTCCGCCATTTGTCACCCCCCCTTGCCCGGCATTTCCATCCCTATGTCGACCAATTTCCATGCTTTTCTGTACCCCCTCCTTCTCCCCTTTCAACATCTGGGCTGGTACACTATTTGATCCTGCCTTCCGTGCATTCACCCTCATAGCCTTAGTGGTGCCCGATACAACTTTTTCATCCAAATTGCTCTTGGCTGTGCCCCGTGCACGCTGAAATATCAGGGTATCCACCTGCAGGCGGTATTGGCGCAGTGATGTCACATAACGCATATCACCCGAAACGCCTAGAAAGGTGGCCTTTAATTTGATTTCCTGGGTCGAAGGCATCCACCAGCCCTGAACAGGCTGGTACTGTTGGTTGACCGAATAGTTGATGCCGTTGTCGTCGGTAAACGTCAGATTCGTCGCATAGATTCCCATATGGGGTTCACGGAGGTATATTTCACCTTTGAAGAGGAAGGGTAACTTCGAGCGGGGCTCTACCTCAATTCGGTGAAGGATTTGTTCGCCCTGTCGACTCTCCCCGCGGTATCGGAAACGGTAGTGGGTAAAAGATCCGGGGGCAAAGGGGGAGATGATTTCCCCATTCCTGGGCCTATATAAATTGAATTGGGTATAGCGGATCTGGTTTTCCGTTCCTGGAGGCAGGCTCGACCGCAGGGAGCGCACCTGTTCGGTGAAGGTTGCGGGCGCCTGGTAGCGCAGATCACTCATCGACTCCAACACATAGGCCGTTCCCACCTTAAAATTCTCCCGTTCGATTGCCTTGCGCATGAGATAAGGGGCTGAAAGTATTCGGAAGGTGCCCTTTACATAACTCTGTGCGGTGTAGGACTGAAGGGCCTGAATGTGAAGAGGTGCGTTCCGAATAGCACGACGCATGAGCGAGTAGGCCGGATCCTCTGCGCCCGCTTTCACTTTCACTTCTTGCAGGTTGAAGACCTGTGGCGTTAAAACAAATTTAGTTTGTAGGCCTTCCCTGCCGATCTGAAGGGGTACTATCTTTGGTTCATATCCCAGAAAATGGATCTGCAAGCGGTACGACCCCGTGTCGAGTTCCAGTTCGAAGCGCCCCTGCTCGTTGCTCATCGTGCCCACTGGTCCGGGTGTAAATTGCAGACTTGCGAAAGGCAAAGACCTTCCCGCAGCATCTGTGATTTGTCCACCCAATCGCCCCATACCCGCTGCTGTGGCAGCGCTTCGACCCGGTGCCTGAGCAGGGTGAGGCGACTGAGAAAAGGACAGAAGGGGACAAAATATTATAGCTTTATATAAAATAACATTATACAATATATTTAGGATTTGTTCATTTATCCTGTATCGACCCAGCGGGCCCATGAAATGCAGGAGGAGATACACGCAACTAAAGTAACGGGCATCAAATATCGAAGCTTTGAGGGCACAAGGATGCACCTAATCATTGTGTATGCATTTCTCATGTATTTCAGTGCCCCACCGATCATCTATCCTATTCTTTCTCCCCTTACTTGAGCTGATGTCGACCCACCTTCATGCCCAGTCAAACTAGACCATCTCAATGTAAAATCGACCAAAGCTAAATAAAATTCCAAGCATCGTCACATGGGGTGACGTCGTTATGGCTTTATTTATGGAGTCGATTCAATCCTTTTATCCAAAGTTTTATCGCTATTTGAAGTTCACCGCCCCGCTGAGGTGTGATTACTGCGACCAAGATGACTGCTTGGTTTCTGAGGACATTGTTTATCACCAATGTACAATGCCATTGTTTGTGCCCCGATATCTCTGGCATATCACCTACAGAGGTCGCGATAAGTCAATCGGCCGGTTCGGGCTTTTGCGCAACAGACCCTTGCAGGACATCAGCTGCGAATTCGAACAGCGTCAGTTATTTCGGGCAGAATGCGCCAAGAAAGGAAAGAAGAACTTGTACGCGAGCGACTATCCTGAATGGAAGGTCATGTATGAGGGTTACGTTTATGCACACATCACACCCGCCAACTTTCTCTCTTTATGCCCAATATATATGGATCAGTATGAGTCAAATTTCAGACCAGGCCTCTACTCAATTTGGCGAATTGATACATACGCATTTCCTTATCCTTGGTACAGATACAAGGATCCCTATTTCAGCGAAAAAGAGGACTGGATTTACGGAAATTCCGTACGAACCCCCAATAACATCCCCTTCACCGCATTGAAAAAATTCAGATTTGGCGATATTTATGAGACAAAAACCCTAAAGTACTTTTACGAAGTATATTTGAAAGGGAATTTGGATTCGGTCCTATGATCTTGCTGAAGTGAGCTATAAAAACTCAACCCCCGAATGAACCAAAGAGACCTAAATTCATTTCGGGATTTTCTCCAATTAATAGTGGCTGATACACTACCACCTACTACATTCAAGTTGACATATGGAAAACTACATCCGCACCCTGCAGGCCAAACCGAGTTTCCCACATTCCAACATGAAAACAACAAAATTTTTAATAAAAATTATACTTTTGCATTGAGCTGATTTGGGGAAGGCTTCAACCTGAGGTTTGTGTAGATGGACTCACCATACGATTGAGACGACAAGGCCCGGGAGTCGACGAGCATAAATTGCTGGTGCCCATGGCCCGTATGGTGTTGCGTCAGCTCACATTCCCGACCAAATAGTACGGCCGTGGCTACTTCAGCAACAAACTGCAGAACATAGCATGGCTTCGGGGGATGCGGAAGGAGGGTAGGTGGCGGGCATAAAGGCCATAAAGTGCCTGGAGATAGGCCTCGTTGCTTTGAAAGTTGTCGGGCCAACGGCTTTGTGACAGGTAAAACGCCATCTCGAAGCTGCTTTGGGGGTCGGCGTAATCGCTCTTGAAGTCAACACTACCCCGTTCGGAATGCGCGCTTGCGTTGGGATGCGGAGCGTTAGTTGATGGTGAGGCAGTTCCGGGCTGTTGAATAGGGATGGTCTGACTGCTGCTTGAGGACTGTGCGCTTGTTTTGGGATGTGCGGCGGAATCGGGCTCCCCCAAAGTTGTAGGGTGATTAGTGGATGTGGGTTGACCAACAGCGGTAGTGGAATCAGTTGAACTGGCCCGTATTGCAGAGGTAGCATGATCAGTTGAAGAACCGTGACTGAAAGGAACTACATATCGGTCTACATCCGCAGAATTGGTGGTGACGGGAATCACCCCGGGGCCTACAAATACCCCATCCACAAAATTCAGCCGGCTTCCCTGGTGGTAGGTCGACTCATCGACCGAAAAGCCAAGCCATCCCGGCAATTCGGTTAGAATTGCGAAAACAATTTCAGCTGGCTTAGCGGCGCCCATCAGAGCCTCCATTCGATCAACGAGCCAATCGAACAGGTCAGGCTGGGGGTCGTGGTCATGCACCGATTGGGAGAGCAACTCTGCTATTAATCCAGCCGCCAACAGCTGTCTGGCTGTTCCATACCCGCCCGGGCCGGAGGGTAGGGGTTGCAACTCCGGTACGCGCTGCAAGTCGGAATCGGGTCTGTGGAGTACTTCAGCCTCCAGGAGAGCCATAGGATGCAGCATGGCGGGTGTAATGCGCGCCTTCTTGCTCCTTATGCCATGCAGCATATAAGAATAGGCCCCCAATTCGCGGGTAAGGAGTCGAGCCACCACCGCATGATCCCCGTATGGAGTACAGCGCAGCACCAGGGCCCGGGTTTTGGTCAACATCCCCGATCGGGTCAGTTAACGATCACAAACACATCCATAAGCCTGCGCATCTGCATGATTTATCGGATCACAACCACCTTGGACGCGAAAGTATCCTCCCCCAGATCAGTTGAGGAATAAACCAGATATACCCCAGACGGCACCATTTCACCATTGAGCGTCCGCTGGTTCCAGCTGATTTGTCCACCATCCGCCCGGGTCTGGTAGAGAAGCGACCCCCTCAGATCAGTGATTTTGATCCACGCATCCGTGGGGAGCCCGCGAACCGATACATAACCCTCAAAACCGGGCTCTACCGGGTTGGGGAAAACCTGCACATTGGCATGTACTTGCCCCCCCTCGGTGGCCGTGGCGCGGTATGAGATGAGACCCCGATCGGTCCCCACGAATACTTCGCCCGTAGTGGGGTGGATGGAGAGGGATAGAATGACATTCGAGAGAAGTGGACTATTCTGGGTGGTGAAATGGTGGATTTGTCGCGTGCCATCGGGTGAAAAACACCATAGTCCATTTGTGGTTCCAAACCATTTGCGGTCGGCCCCATCTACTGCTAGTGCAGTGATGACCTCATTGCCCAGGAGAAAACCCACAAATTGTTCTTGTTGTATTTTGATGCGTTGGGCATCGAATGTAGTGCGGAACACGGCGTTGGGGTTGTAGAAGAGTGCGGGACCCTCGTTGGTTCCGATCCAAAAGGTGCCGCTGCGATCGGAAACCATGGCATTCACCCCTGCACTGGGAAGGCCTCCCTGACCCGCGGCGGCGAGTACCGACACAAACCTGGTGCCATTGGCCTCCAGTACGATGAGTCCGCCCGCCCGCATCCGGATCCACTTATTACCCGATACATCCACCCGTATTTCGCGTACTTCCGTGGCCGTTCCTAGCGAATAACTCTCCCAGTCGCCATTGCGGCGACGCACGGAAACGGGTCGCCCCGCACCATAGTTGGTAACCCATAAATTGCCCTGTGCATCGAAGTCCATCCCCCCAATCCGCACAGAGCCCACCCCATTGCTGCCCACGCTTCCGGGAATATACTGTAAGGAGGAGTTGGATGGGTTGTAGGCCGACTGAAACCGTCCGTCGACCAACTCAATGAGCCCGGCGCCCCATGTGGCCAGATAAATGCGATTGCTTTGGAAGGGGTCATGTATAGCCTGCATCACATCCACCAGCGGATAATTGCCAGTGATGAGAGAATCGGGAAGGCCAGAGATGTTGTAGCGACTCAATCGTGACCATTTTTCCTGTGCGAACACCAGGCATCCATCGCTGTTGTAGAGTGGCTCGAGCGTGGTTTTGACCCCACCTGTGGCGACTAGTACGCCTGAGCTATGGGTCGAAAGTTGCAGGGCGTTGTCGCTGTACGGACCTTCGGGAAGAATCCGCTGACCGAATCCCTCAAAAAAGCGGAATAACCCCCCGCCTTTGTCGGCCACCCATAGGTTACTGCCCACGCGGATGGCCATAACGGGCCGAACTATATCGTCGTTGGCGAAGGTGAATGTGCGTTGCTGCCAGTTTTCGCTAAGGCTGTGGACCCGAAACACGTTGGTGATTTGAAGTTGACCGTTGCGGGCTTCGAGTCCGGTGTTGGCGAAGCCGGTGTCGAGCCGAATAGCTGTCCACATACTGTTGTAGTGGCGCATCAGGGAGTCGCCCTGTAGGGTGGCTACGCTACCAGCGAAGTAGGCCACATGCCGCAAAGCCTTACCGCGCAGGTAGGGCTCGAATTGCCAGGCGTTGAAGTTGGACAGGTTGGGTTCGCTGAGGGAGGCGACCAGGAGGCCGCTGTCGGTAGCGGCGTAGAACGAATCACCATCGTCGGTCAACGAATAGACGGGTAGTTTACTCCCTCCAGGCCCCACCACGAAGGTGTTTCGGATTTCTTCGCGTTCCAGGTCCAGTTCCACGATCCCAAAGCTACAGCTCAGGTATGCAAAGCGTCCGCGCAGGTATATGTGATTGATGTTTTTGAGTCCGATAATCTGGTTGCTGCGGAAGATATCGTCGATCAGGCGGTATTGTCCCCCCCGAAACAGGTCTATTCGTCCCGACGCATAGCCAATCACCATGGTCTGGTACTCTTCGCTATAGCGCATACTCAGAATGTTCTGGTCGTTCATGCCGTCGATGCGCGATCGGATTTGGATCGACTGATCGTCGAGATTATAGAGAAACAACCCGTGTTCGGTACCGCACCAAACAGCTTCTGGGGTCACCTCCAGGCAGGTAGCCGAACTATAGGGTAGGTGCGTCCGCCATTGTCCGACCGGGACCTGTGCATGCGAAGGGGAAAGGCAATGCAGGAACGAGAAAAAAAGCAGGAATGGGAACCCACCAACGAAAAAAGGGGGGCGAATTCCGAGGGCGTGCATCAGAACAAAACGTCCATTTCTGTGTGGATATTGTGTACCTTTGGCTGCGTGAACGGTCAACCCGAGAGTATTTAGCAATGAGCGACGGACTACACCACGAATGCGGCATTGCCCTGCTTCGGATACGCAAGCCATTGTCATTTTTTCGGGAAAAATACGGAAACCCCTTCTACGGTTGGAACAAACTCTATCTTTTGATGGAGAAGCAACACAACCGTGGACAAGATGGCGCGGGGGTTGCCAGCATCAAACTAAATATGCGCCCGGGTCAGCGCTACATCAGCCGTGCCCGCAGCGTTTCGGCTCAACCCATCCGCGAGATTTTCGACCGCATCTATGCGAACCTGGAGGAAGTGAGGCGACAAGACCCGACGCTGCCCAACGATTTGGATGCGTTGAAATCGCGACTGCCCTATTTTGGCGAATTGCTGTTGGGCCACCTCCGCTACGGCACACATGGCAAAAACAGCATTGAAACCTGCCACCCCTTTCTCCGCCAAAGCAACTGGCGTGCACGGAATTTGGTGGTGGCTGGTAACTTCAATATGACCAATACCCCCGAGTTGTTTGGTCGACTCGTGGACCTCGGTCAACATCCCAAGGAGCGGGCCGATACGGTGACGGTCATGGAGAACATCGGTCATTTTTTAGACCTGGAACATGAGGAACTGGGGCGACAATTCGCTGCTGAATCTGACAACGCACCTTGGATCCAGGCTCAGATCGAGTCTGCACTCGATCTGGCCAAGGTTCTCACCAAGGCTTCTCGGCATTGGGACGGGGGCTACGCGATGGCCGGCATGCTGGGACATGGAGCATCTTTTGTGTTGCGCGACCCGGCGGGCATTCGTCCCGCCTATTTCTTCGCCAACGAAGAGGTCGTGGCCGTGGCCTCCGAACGACCACCCTTGTTCACAGCTTTCGGTGCACAACCCAACGAGGTGCAGGAAGTACCGCCCGGTCACGCCCTCATCATCGATCCGGATGGCGACTATGCGTTGCATCGCATCATTGCGGCAGAGGCGGTGGAACGTCGTTCCTGCAGCTTCGAGCGAATTTATTTCTCAAGGGGCAACGACCCCGACATCTATTTAGAGCGCAAAAAACTTGGCGCCCTGCTGGTGCCCCGGATTCTGGAACATGTCGGCCACGATTTCGCCAATACTGTGTTCAGCTACATTCCGAACACGGCCGAGGTGGCCTTCTACGGGATGATGGAAGAACTCAACCGCCACCTGCAGGCCGATACCCTTCGGCAGTTGCGGGAGCGGGGTGCGCAAGCGAGCGAGGAAGAACGCGCCGAATGGGTGGGTCGTCGGGTTCGCATGGAGAAGGTGGCCATCAAGGACGCCAAACTCCGTACTTTCATCACCGACGGGCAACAACGCGACGATCTGGTGGCGCATGTCTACGACTCAACTCTTGGCATCATCCGACCGGGAGTCGACACCTTGGTGGTTGTCGATGATTCCATCGTTCGGGGCACGACACTGCGGCAAAGCATCATCAGCACCCTGGCTCGACTGCAACCAAAACACATTGTGATCGTGAGCTCGGCTCCACAGATTCGCTATCCCGACTGCTACGGCATCGATATGAGTCGCCTCGGCGAGTTTGTTGCCTTCCAGGCTGCCGTTTCCCTATTGAAGTCGCGTGAGCAATCCACACTATTGGAAGAGATACGGCTGCGATGTATGGAGGTACTGTCACGGACCGATGCGCATCCCGTGAATGAGGTCGCCCGCATCTATGAGCAACTGGACCGCCATGAGCTCGATGCTGAAATCGCCCGGCTGATCACTCCGGCAGGGCTCGACATACCGGTGGATGTCATCTACCAGGATTTAGCCGACCTGCATCGTGCCTGCCCCGGACACCGCGGCGATTGGTATTTCAGCGGCCACTACCCCACACCAGGGGGCAATCGCGTGGTGAACCGTGCCTTCCTTCAATACATGAGCGGCACCAACGGCCGCCCCTATTAAGGGCTTTAGTAACCTATACCTTCAGGCAAAGTACATTTTTGTATTTCGAGCGGATTATACTTTGGCCGACAGCCTTGCAGGGAGTACAGACAAGTTTTGATGTTTTTCAAGGGGATTAGACCTGGATCGGCAGCCAGGTAATGTGCTTTTCGATATAAATTCCATTTTATTAAGGAGGATTAGATCTGATCAGACGACCTTGGAATGAACATGGATTAGACCTGAAAAGGCAGCCTTGCGGTAGATGCATGAACATTTGCCATCGAATGAAAGATACAGAACAGTCAAACTAATTTCAAAATAACAGGTCATTAAAAGGATATAAATATATGTATTTGACCCCAATAAGACACATTACATGAAAACCGCACCCGCCATTTTCCCAAAGAACCTGAAGATTATGAAGAGCCTAGGTGAGCACATTCAACTGGCTCGACTGCGCCGACGTTTGAGCGCAGAGCAAATGGCTAAACGAACCGGTGTCAGTAGAAAAACCATATACAACATCGAGCAGGGTAGTCCCACCATCGCAATCGGTAGTTATTTGCAGGTGCTGTTCGTTTTGGGACTGGAGCGGGTCCTCTTGCAGGTGGCTGCCGCCGACCCCCTGGGAAGAAAACTACAAGATGCAGGGATTCTGACCCCGAAGCGGGCACCAAAACTAAAATCGGACCAGAACAATCTTGATTGCGATGAAAAACGACATAATGATTTGGGTGTATTCCGATTGGGAAGCTGATGGCGCCACTCAACACAAGGGGATTTTAACAGTTCAACGCATCAGGGGTAAAGAGATTTATTCCCTTGAATACAACGAATCCTGAATGAATGCCAACCATGAGGTTCTATACCTTGACCCCCATTGGGTTTTTTAAAAGGAAAGCAGTACCTGCCGGATGATCAAAGTAATTTCGGTCTGTTTTTAGACTCATCCCCCGATCGATGGGGTCGATTGTTAATGCACCGGAGAGAGGCCTGTTTGGCCAGAGAAGAGCAACGAGAAGAGCGCACCTTAATGGAAAGTGATTTTTTATTGGGCGTTTATGAAGGTCATCGATTGGGCGCGCTGAGATTTAAGTTGCAACCCGAAGGCGAGTTCATGAACAATCAAAAGAGGATGGCCACCCCCCTGGACATCTCTACGCGAATTGAAATATGCCAGTCTACAGTTGGAAAGAGACGACGTCATACATGATCCAAAATATGCCGACTGGTTACGGCTATTGACCTACCCTGGTTCAACTCTGGGCGAGGCAAGGCCAAAGGCGTGCATCATAGATGAAAACGGACATTTATGGATTGCTAAATTCCCAGTTACAGAGATGCTAAAAATAGCGGTGCATGGGAGATGGTATTGCACCAGTTGGCCCATGCCTGTGGCATTACAGTTCCGGAGGTGAGGCTTCAAAAATTCTCTTGAAGGCATCACACGTATCTGTCGAAACGCTTTGACCGGGGTGACAAAGGCCAACGCATTCATTTTACTTCGGCAATGACCCTTTTGGGTGAGCAGGACGGGGCTGATCATCATGATGGGGTTGGTTACCTAGACTTAGCCGGCTTTATTGTTCAGCACAGTCCTGCCACCCGTGAGGATCTGGAACAACTCTGGCACAGAATGTTGTTTAACATCTTGGTGTCGAACACCGACGATCATTTGCGCAACTATAGCTTTATTCTTTCACCGCAAGGATGACGGTTGTCACCCACGTATGACATGAACCCCAATGAACAGGGTAATGGTCTTACTTTGAACATCTCCGAAAGCAGCAATGAAAAGGAGATCTTCATTGCCTTAGCCACCGCCACACTCTATCAACTGAATAAGAACAAGGCTGAAGAAATTCCTGGCCATATGAAAAAACCATTTCAGGATGGCGGGTGGTAGCCCGGCGTTTGGGCATCGAATCCCGTGAAATTCAGCAAACCAAGCGGGTGTTTCGATTGTCAGACCTTTAACTTGCATTTCTTACAGATGTGTAACGCTTGTGTGACATTCATGGAAAAATAAGCCTTTTCTTTTTCGGTGAATTTTACCTATAAAATGGATTTAGGTAAACTCATCGAATACATCCGGCGGAAGCGCGGGATGAGTAAGGCCGAGTTGTCGCGCCGACTTAAAGTATCCAGACCGACCATCGATCGAATCATCAAAGGAGGCAAATGCGATCACCAACTACTCCTCCGCATGGGGGAGATTCTCGATTATCCGCTCACGAAAGACACATTCAGCATGAATCAGGAAGATCTTCACTACCACTCAAATCTGGTGCTAGAGCCCCAGAGCGGAGATCACTTTTATGGGCAATTCATTCTTGAGCGTGATAAAAGGATTTTTTGGGAGACCAATTGCCTCAAAATGGAAAGGGAATTGAAAACTTACAAAGAACGACTCGAAAAGGCTCTGAAAAATCGGGCATAGGTTGTTGGGGACGTACAGTTCCCTTATTATTGCAGGTATGAATGTGAATTGGAAGAGTCTTGTACACATAGCCGGTAAGCATGGTCTCTTTCGGGTGTTGTCGACCTCCCGCTCGGGCTACTTTATGGAATCGCTGAATGATCCAGGCAAGCGAATGTTTTTTTCGGCCTCAACACGCGTTGCGTCGCTGGGTGACATCATGCTGTTGACGAAATCGGGCGAAAAATCCCTATCGGATACCTACGAGAAAATGTGGGGCGATGGCTACACACCAGAGCCCGTCGATCCGCACCAGGCGGATGAAGAAGAGATCCGAGGACTGTTCGCACGGGTAGTGCCCGACTACGATGAGTCGCGCGTGTACCTCAGCGATATGCGCAAAATGCTGCGCTGGTATGAATGGCTTCGTCCATTGATGACCAAACAGGCCGATACACCTAACGAATGACACTTTTTCGGCCGAAATGCTATAGTTAAGAATCTATTCCAGAGGATTCGCCCATGTATTAAGTCTATTCCGGCCGTTCCACCCCGTACTTGTCGGAGAACTTTCGGTACAGCCCCTTTTGCTTGTCACCCAAGCTCATCCGCCGGCCGTCGACAAACGCATGGGTGAGCCGATTGCCCATCACCTCAAAAGCATCGCCCCGCGACACAAACAGGGTGGCGGATTTACCCACTTCCAGACTTCCATACCGGGCATTTACTCCCGTGATGCGGGCAGCATCGAGTGTAAGGGCCCGTACCGCCTCCTCATAGGGTAGCCCGTAGCCCACAGCTTGGCCGGCCTGAAACACCTGCACTCTTTGTTCCCATGCCCCCTCGAGCGAAAAGCTAAACGGAATGCCAGTCGAGTCGAGCAGATAGGGTAGTCGGTAGCGCGCGTCGACTCGATCGCCTGCGCGATTGGGTAGCGACTGTGTGCGGCCCAGCACCAGCATTACCCCCCGTGATTTCAGCTCGCCGAGTACCTCATCGGCCTCTGCGACACCCACCAATATGGGTTTGATGCCATAAGTGGAGAAAAAATTAAGAGCCGACAACATGCCCCGTGCTTCATCAACCCGCACGTAGAGGCGTGACTGACCGGAGAACACGGGACGCATCGACTCCAGGATCAGGTTGATGTCGACCGCAGAAGCTGCGTCGCCCCCCTTGCGTACGTCCACCGGCTTGCGGGCCGAAACATAGGCGCGGGCGTCGTCAAATAACTTCGTGAGGCGCTCCATGGTTTGTTGTGTCGACTTCATCTGCTCTTCTGCGGGGGGTGCCCAGGGCGCATCATAAACCCTTAGTGAAGGCCAGTTAATGTAGATGCCCTCATCGGCGGCCACAGCGGCGTCTTCCCAGTTCCATGCGTCCATTTGAACCACACTCGACCGGCCGCTCACCAGTCCCCCCTGCGGAGCAATCTGTTGAAGCAAAACCCCCATGTTGCGCACGGTAGGGATTACACGGGAGTCGGTGTTGTAGGCAATCAACGCCCTAACATGGGGGTTTATGGCACCTGTTTCGGCATCATCGCGTGTGGCCCGCACCGCATCGATTTCGTTGAGACCCAAGATACTGTTGAACGCAAAAAATCCGGGGTACACGTGCGCCCCGGAGGCGTCGATGATATCGGCTTGGGTGGGATCGAGACGAATTTCGGCTCCCGTGCCCACATATTGTATGATTCCATCGGAGAAGCCAATCAGGCCGGGTGACAAAACTCCGCCGTTGCCCAGATGCAATGTGGCACCCGTGATCCAGACCGCGCGCTTTTGTGGCGGTCCGGGACTCGGCACAGATTCCTGGGCGGCAGCCGGACAGAGGTAGGACAGGAGGCTGACAAATGCCAGACAGATGAAGGAACATGCCCTTCCTGGATGGTACAGATACTCATTCATAAGTTCAAATCGAGGGGTGAATTGCATAGAAATAATTATTCGCCGATGTGAAAATACAGCAAAACAGGCTTTAGCAGATATACTACCGCTCAAGGTCGGTGCTCAGCTTATAGCGCATGATCCGGCCATTACCGGTGTCGGCCACATACACCACCCGGCGAAAATAGGCCAGGCCATAGGGTGATCGGAACTGAAAAGGTCCCGAACCGCTTCCCCCAAAGGATGCGATGATTTGTTTGGTGAGTCCACTTGCAGGTGGTGGGTTGACTCCCTCAAACCCAAGACGTGTGAACTGATAGAGGGAGTCGCGCTCGCGGTCAACCACGAAAATGTAGCCGGTCTCATCGGGGGCTACACATACATCGGAAGGATGCCCGAATCGAAAACTTTGGTAGAGGAATCGGGAGGCGCGACTGGTGTCGAAATTCAGAAGCGCTCCATTCTCAAAGTAACTGATGCCATTCTCCGGGCTTTCGCTTTGGCGAATCCAGAGGGTTTTGTACTCCGCGGCAGGAGCCGATTGCAGCATCAGGAAGTCCATGGAGTTACTCATACCGAAAACCAGTTGTGGGGGCGAAAGAAAACTGGCGAGACCCGATAGGTTTAGTCCCGACCGAAGGCTCGAAAGGGTGGGGTTGAGGTTGCGCATGGCTCCGTTCTGAGTGCCATCGGGGCGGAATACCAGGAGGGCATTATCAGGAAGAGCAAGTGAAGTCAGAATATTGGTCGGGCCGCGGCGTGCCAGGTAAAAGCCGTTGTCATGCGTGGTAGCGATGCCGGTGAATTCAACCTGCTCATCGAACAACCCACGGAATGCCGTGTTGCTGCGGGTGTTGTCGTTGAACGGATGGATGAGTGTGTCGACGTAGCTGTAGGAGCTTGTTCCTGTTCCCTGGAGAACATAAACAGCGGGAAGATTGTATGTCTCACCCTGCACCTCCACATCGACCCGACCGAGCACGTAGGTGCGGAGACGACGGTCCTGGGTCATTTTACTGGCACCGGTTACCGGGATAAACTGCTGCCGGTCGCCCTTTAAATCGAGTACCCACAAACCCTGCGACGCTGCACCTGAGTCGACCACGTACACAAGCTCATCATAGCCCACGAACACATCCATTGGTCGCTCGAAACCCGACCAGATGGGCAAAATGGGCACGTACCCCACCACGCCCCCGGTCAGACTGGGGTCGATGGCGCCCTGTTTGAGCACATCCTTTACGGTTTCATCGTCGCGACTACCAAACAGAAAATCGCATCCCGTGCTCAACAGCAGTAGGGAACCGAGGAGGATTCCAGGGAAGAATGTTCCCGATATGCGCCTGAACCAAGTCGATGTTTTCAAAGTGCGGAGCGTTACTGTGGGCGTCGTTTTCATCATTGCAGGGCTATGCCAAGGGTAAATCGGTGAACACTGCCGAGGCGGGTTTTGTTGTTGAAGCCGTAGTCGAACCGCAACGCCCCAAATCGTCTTGGCAGCAAGAATCCAACCCCAAATGAGGGCAAAAGTGCCTCATCCACTCCTAATTCGTAGCCCATCCGACTGAAAAGGAGGTTTCTGTAGGTGTATTCTCCCCCAAGTCCCAGCGATTCGCGGTTGTCGGTCGGGTGATTGAGCTGAACAGCGCCCCTAATGCGGTGGTTTTCCTGATTCAGCACATCGAATGCGAGTCCCACCCGGAAGAGGGCGGGCACGGATATTTCCTCAAATTCAGTGAGGGTATCGCGACCTGTCAGCCGCAGTCGCTGCAAGCTGCCATCCGGACGAACATTCACTCCGAAATTGGACACGCAAACGGCCAATGTGGCATTCCTGAGGCCGATCTGGTAGGTAAAACCGAAGTCAGTGAGCAGGTTTTGGGTGACCACCCCCGCCAGATTCTCGCGCGCCCACTTCGCTGAAATGCCGAATGAAAACATATCTGTGAGGGAGCGGGCGTAGGTCAGGCCCACCAAACTGCTGTTGGCGGTAAACGTTTCTCCCGTTCCAAAGGGCTGGAATTCGGTGGTGACCGGCATTTCCCCGCTATTGAGTCCCACCACACTCAACCCAAGGGCGCTCCCTCCCGAAAAGCGGCGTACCACGCCCAGGTAGCTGATGCCGATGTCGGCCCAATATTGGGTCTGCCCCATTTGCACATGAAACCGTTGGGTGTCGAGCAATGCTAATCCAGCCGGATTCCAATAAACCGCCGACACATCATTAACCAGGGCCACGAAATTTCCCGACAATCCGGCGGAGCGGGCATCGGGACCAATTTTCAGGAACTGCATACCCGTAGTGCCGGCGCGAGTGGTTCCGAATGCGGGTAACACCTGTGCGTGCAAGGAGTCTGGTATTCCAAACAACAGCAGTATAATGACTACCACAGAAACCCGAATCGACCTGAACAAGCAGCGCCCGATTTCGATCGAAACGGATGCATAAACGCTAACCAACATCAACTTAAAAAGAGTTGCAAAATAAGTAATCTCTATATTCTTTGGCATCCGGTCAATGCAATCGCTGGCTCAATTTCTGGAATTCGTCGCGCGGCGGGTTGCCCTCATACAAAATCCGGTAGACGGTCTCTGCTATGGGCAATGAACACATTTTGATTCGGTTGATCTCGTGTATGCAGCGCACGGCATAGTATCCTTCTGCTACCATATTCATTTCCAACTGGGCAGAGCGCACAGAATAGCCTTTGCCGATCATCGTGCCGAATGTTCGGTTTCGGCTGTATTGGCTATAGGCCGTCACCAGCAAGTCGCCCAAATAGGCTGAGCCCTTGATATCGCGCCGCACCGGATAGATGCTCATCAAGAACTGCTTGAGTTCAATAATAGCGTTACTGACCAGAACGGCCATAAAATTATCACCATAGCCCAATCCATTGGCTATACCACCGGCCACTGCATAAATATTCTTCATAATGGCGGCGTATTCCGTGCCCTCCGTATCTTCACTCACCGATACATTTATGTAGCGGTTGCGGAGGGCCACTGCCAACAACTCCGCCCGTGCCGCGTCACGACCCGATATGGTAAGATAACTCAGTTTTTCCTGAGCCGCTTCTTCGGCGTGACATGGCCCGCCAATCAGCAAAAAACGATCATCTGGCAGATCGAAGTGTCGAAGGAAATACTGACCGATCAGTAGATTCTCGTCGGGGATCATGCCCTTTACGGCTGATATCACGATTTTATCTTGAAATACCTCCCGGGGAAGCGACGCCAGAGCCACCTTCAGGAAGGCTGATGGCACCGCCACCACCACATGCGTCACCCCTTTCAAACAAGCGTCAAGGTCTGTTCCGATGGCCGACGACTTCATACGAATCGTGGCAGCCGGCAGATAGCGTGGGTTGTGGTGATACTTGCGGATGAACTGCACTGTTTCCGAATTGCGCATCCACCAGCGTACATCCACTCGGTTGTCGAGCAGGATTTTCACCAATGCAGTAGCCCAGCTGCCCCCGCCCAAAACAGCAATTCGGGGAGCATCTCCTACAAAACAATGGGATGAATCCGACGAATTCCTGGGTTGGCTCATTCCTCGGTGAACAACTGATCGCGCTCCACACGCGTTACTTTTTGTCCGTCGTTAAGTGACTTCGACAAGGCGGTGAAGGGTGCCGTCACCACCTCCTCGCCCGATTTGATGCCCGATATAATTTGAATAAACTGATCATCCTGAATTCCGGTTTTTACCTGAACGGCTTTTACAATCCCCTTTTCATGCACAAATACCACCTCACGTATGTCGGTCTCCTTTTCGCTTTCCAATTTTTCCCCCTCTTTTTCACCTTCCCCGCCTGAATCCCCAAAACGCTTTTTGACCTTGCCGTCGACTCCGAACATTCGGGTGGTGACGGAAGTGATGGGTACCGATAAAACGTTATCGACCCGATTGGTGAGGATTTCAACCGATGAACTCATGCCAGGTCTCAGGGGCGGGCGACCGCCAACCAGTAAATCGGCATAGGATTCATTCACCAAACGGATGCGCACCTCAAAATTGGTTGCCTGGTCACCCGTGGCCCCCATAGCCAGTCCCGCCTTACTGGAATGCGCCACCTCCCGTACCCAACCACTGAATACTCTGCCGGGATAGGCATCCACCTCCACGCGAACGCTGTCGCCCTTTTTGATGCGCACAACATCTCCTTCGCTCACCTCCACCAAAGCCTCCATTTTCCCGAGGTCGGCAATTCGAATCATCTCAGTACCTGTCATTTGCATGGTGCCCACCACACGTTCTCCCACCGCCACAAAAAGGCGGGTAACGATCCCGTCGATCGGGGCATACATATTCGTGCGCTGCAGCTGCTCGCGCGCTTCTTTTTGTCCGGCCGCCGCGCTACCCACTGCATATCCTGCTGCCAGAAGTGTTTGTCGCGCCGCCTCTAAATCCTCTAAAAAAGCATCGTGTGTGGCTTTCGAATTTTGAAATTCGGCCTCGGAAATGACTTTATCCTGATAGAGCTTGCGGTTGCGCTCATAGGCGGGCTGAATATTGACCTGATAGGTGGCTTTCAGTTGATTGAGCCGTGCTCTGGACGTGGCCTCCTGGGCTCGTGCGCTGTTCAACGCGGCTTCGCTGCGGTCTAGTCCGGCCACCACCAGCTCGGGGTTAATCCGCGCCAACAGCTGTCCCTTGCGTACAGAATCGCCCTCGGCAACCAGCAGTTCGATAACCTCCCCGGATATTTCAGACGACAACTTAACCTCCGTTTCGGGTTGTATTTTTCCATTGGCCAGTACGGTCTCAATAAGTGTCCGCACTTGCGCAGCTTCAACGGCCACCTTTTCGGGTTCTGTTTTTCCAATCCAACCCATGGCGCGTGCCAGCAGCATCGCCAGCAACAGGATTCCCGCCACCAGCAGGATGCGGTACAGGGGTTTCATACGTTTCCAAAATTGCATAGGGGGGTAGTTATTCTAAAATGATGGGGCGTCCGAGGTAAAAATCGATGACTTTGGCGCGGAAGAGCATTTCATAGCGCGCCTGTTCGAGGTTCACCTCCGCAATTTGCAGTCGGTTTTTGATGGTTGTGTATTCGACCGGGTTGATGAGGCCTTGTTCCTGTCTCCGCTCACTAAAACTATAATTCTCGCGTTGGGCTTCCACATTGCGGCGGTTGGCCTCTACCCTGGCCAGAGCGGCGCGGTATTCGGTGACAGCGCGGGCCACATCTGAAAAAAGTTGGTTGCGCGCCGTTTGGGTCTGCAGTCGTGCCTGTGTGGCGGATTGGGCGGCCCTTCTGATTTGCGTCTCCACCTGGGCGCTGTTAGCAATTGGAATGGAGAGCGACAAGCCCAAACCATACCCCAGATTATCCCCCCACTGGTTGAAACGGGGAACGAGCTCTGTGGGGTAATTATATACCGGTCGAACCACAATCTGGGTGGGGTCATTTTCCAGGTAGCCCAAAGGAGCGGTACCCGTAACGACGGGTGGCTGATCGGTCAGAAAGCGTCGGTTGGTGCTGGAATATACGGTACTCATATTGGCGAAGCCCCGCAAACTCGGGTACCGTGCTGCCCGTGCTGCGGATAGTCCATGCAGCGCCTGTTTTTCGCGCAGCTGTGCCGCCTTGAGTTCGGGTATACGCTGCTCCGTCTGGACAAACAACGCCTGTATACCGATTTCCATAGGTGCCTGTAGATCAAACTGCGTGGCTTGCTTAATTTGGAATGAGCCTGGGTCAGGCCGCTGCAATTGAAGCGCCAGATTCACCAGCGAATTGGTAGAGTTATTGCGGGCGTTCACCAGACTCAGCTCCTCGCTAGCCTCTTGTGCCCTGATGTTGAGCAGGTTGTCGATGCTCAATGCCCCGGCGTCGACCAGCTTTTGGATCCTTTCCCGCTGCGCACGGGTCATCTCCAGTTGTTTTAAGGCCGACTCTTGAAGTTTTTCCGCTAAAAGCGCCTGCAAATACAAATTGGCGATGTTGAGTGCTATGTTATTCCTGGTACTGTTTAAATCCTCCCGACTCGCCTCATAGGCCATTTCCTGTGACTTAATACTCTGTCGCAGCTGACCACCCCCATAAATCAAGGCTCCGCTCTGCAGACTCAGCTGATTGGATTCGATGGTTTGCTCATCGAAGGTATTGGTGAATGGGTCGATGACCCGGCCGTTGTTAAGACTGAGTGAACTGCCCGCGTTGGCCGTGGGGTACCGACTCAACTGCAGCTGACGGAGATCGTTGCGGTTGTTGGTGACTTGAATAGCCGCTTGACGTATGCTCAGGTTGCTGTCGAGGGCATGCCTGATGCAACGCTCCAAGGTCCAGGCCTCATCTAGTGGTCCACCTCCTGTCGATTGAGCCTTCGCTGCAGGGATGAACAGCAAAATATAAAGCAACAGAAACCCACCGGATGTAATATGTTTGATCCATTCGGATCTAAAAGTGGGTTGACTGATCTTCACGTCTACAATTTAAGGGGTTGGGAGCAAAAAGCTTGCAAAAATACGGGGAATTAGCCCAAATTCGGCCTTAGCGACCCGCGTTCAGTCGCCCACTCAGCCACTGGAAATACATAACAAAATCGGAGGCCAGGCTCCAAAGCGGATACTGAAAGGTAGCCGGCTTGTTTTTTTCCACAAAAAAGTGTCCAATCCATGCACAGCCATAGCCCGCCAAGGGCAGCCAAAAAAACAGGTTGTAATTACCCGATAAAACTCCGGCGATCAGCAACATAAAAAAGGCTGTTGTACCGATATAATGCCATATTCGGGTGCCCTTTTTCGAATGTTCGCTCAAGTAATACGGGTAAAACTCCCGGAACGATTTGATGCGGTTTTGAATCATATTTTTCAAAAATTTCGAACAAATCTATTTAAAACCACATTAGGTGTGGATAACTTTTTGTGCCCCGCAATTGTCCCGATTATTTTCCACATTACCTTTGTGTTAATAAATCTTTGGAGTCAAGAAAACCAATCAAACAGGGCGTGACCGAAAAGCCTTATGAGTAGGAAAATTAAACCCTTTTTTATGAAAAAAATCTTTTCACTGATCATCGCTTCTCTTTTGTTCACTGCTACTGCCTGGGCACAAGATCGTTTACCTGCCGCTGGAGATTACTCTATCGGATTTAACGCTGCGCCCGCCTTGAATTACATCGGAAATTTATTTTCTGACGGCAATTCGGTCGAAATGGATTGGCAACGTGAAAATACCTTGGTAGGCACATACATGAAATCGGATGATCTTGCTTATCGGGCAGGAATCGGAATTGGGATGGCTTCATCAAAGCCCAACGACACCAGCACTATTTCAGCGTCAAACATTAGCCTGATGGCTGGGATGATGAAACTGCGCAGAGGCAATAGAATCATGGGATATTATGGTGCTGAGGCAGGATTAGGGATTTCAAGCGACAAAACCGAAGTAGGAAGTACCAAAACCGAAGAGAGCGGCACAGAAATTATGGCACGCGGCTTTGTAGGTGCACAATACTTTATTTGGCCAAAAGTTTCCATCGGTGCCGAGTATGGATTAGGACTTATGCTTGGCAGCACTAAAATGGGTGATGCCAAAAGCAGCCATACCATCATTGGAAACGACAATGCAGGCGGACAGATTGTACTGTCTGTTTACTTCTAGCGCGCAAGTTTTAAATCAAATTTTTCAAAAGGCCTTGCAGGAGTTTAATCCTGCAGGGCTTTTTTTTACTTAAATATTTTTATACCTTTACAGGTTTTCAACCTTTTTTACCCTAGTTTCAACCTTTCTTTTTTACCCTAAAACCAAATTATGAACACAAACAAACTTTTTCTCTGCTTGGTTTGCTGGCTTGTGCCTATGGGGTTAGCCTCAGCTCAATCAATAACGGCAACCGGAATTATTCGTGATGCCGTCCGAAAAACACCGTTGTCGGGCGTTGCCGTGGTGGAAACAGGCACGACCAACGGCACTATCTCCAATGCGGAAGGTCATTTCCGTCTGCGTGTGGCTTCGGCCGACGCTACTATTAGCTTTACCTATTTGGGTATGCAAAAGCTCTCGATGAAGGTCACATCGGCGCCCATGGATGTCCTGATGTCGCCTGATGCCGAGCAATTGGGGGAAGTGGTGATTACCGCATTGGGCATCAACCGCGAAAAGAAGGCTTTGGGTTACAGTGTAGAACAGGTCGGAGGGGCCGAAATCCGGGCATCTGGCGAAAGCAATATGGTATCCGCCATGTCAGCCAAAGCCGCCGGGGTTCAGGTAACCGCTTCGAGTGGTGCCGCCGGAGCTGCCTCCTACATTAAAATCAGGGGTAACGCCTCGTTCAGCGCGAATGACAACCAACCGCTATTTGTGGTGGATGGGGTGCCAATCGATAACTCTCAACTAAACACCGAGGACTTGCGCGCCGGGGTATCTCTTTCAAATCGTGCCATCGACATCAACCCCGATGACATCGAGGATATTTCAGTATTGAAAGGCGGGGCCGCCGCTTCACTTTATGGCACCAGGGGTGCCAATGGTGTGATCCTGATCACCACCAAGAAAGGCAAGTTCAATCGCCCGTTCACGGTCGACTATTCTTCCTCCATGGAAACCATGTCGCCCAACAAACTCCCCGAACTGCAGGACACCTATGCACAAGGGCTGGGCGTTTATCGTTCATTCGCCAACGGAAACTCCACACCCTTTTCATGGGGACCAAAAGTCAGCGATTTGGGCTTCACAAGCAGTGGCAGCATCACTGGGGTTGACTCCCTCATGGCACCCGGCACGAAAGGAACTGTACCCAAATTCGAGCAATACGATTTCTTCCGCACGGGATACCGGTTCAACAACAATTTGAGTGTTTCGGGAGGAAATGACCGCACCACCTATTATATGTCGGTTGGTAATCTCCGCGAGTCGGGGATCATTCCCTTGAATGAGTTCAGCAGAACTACCGTTCGCGCAAGCGGTATGGCTCAAGTTTCACAAAAAATGAAATTGTCATCATCCGTAAATTTCTCTACCTCCGGTGGTCAGCGCATTCAACAGGGTTCAAATACCTCTGGACTCATGCTGGGATTGCTGCGCACTTCGCCCACATTTGACAATTCAGGGGGCGCCACGGAGGCCGATGATCCTGCATCATTCCTTTTACCAAACGGAACACAACGCAGGTACCACACCACCTATGATAACCCTTATTGGACCATAAACAAAAACCCATTCAACGACAAAGTGAACCGTGTGCAGGGATATGTACAAGCCGATTACAATGCGAACGATTGGCTATCTTTAATGTACCGTCTGGGTACGGATAACTACACCGACCGCAGGACACAAATTTTGGCCAGGCAATCACGTACAGCCGTGAATGGCCGGATCATAGAAGACGTATATACCTGGTCGGAATTAAACAGTGATCTGGTGGCCCGAGCCAAAAAGCAATTCGGCGACCTCGATGCCAATCTGTTGCTGGGCTGGAATGTGAACCAGCGCAACTTGGATAACGTTTATGCACAAGGAGATGGCTATGCGTTAGAAGGATTCAATAACCTATCCAACGCTTCGAACATCATTGCCTCACAAAGCGTGGAGCGCCGTCGACTCGCCGGAGTTTATGGAGAATTGTCGCTCGGCTACCAAAACCAGTTCTTCCTGACCGCTACCGCACGGGGCGACCAAGCCTCCACTTTTGGAGATGTGTCTCAGGTTATCTTCTATCCATCCGTTAGCGGAAGCTGGATGTTCAGCGAGACATTTGGCATGAATACGGGCACCTTGAGCTCAGGTAAACTACGGTTCTCTACAGCCAAGGTGGGTCTTGAGCCAGCCTTTGGTTCCAACCGCACCTATTACAACAAAGCCGGCTCCTTTTCAGGCTGGATCGATGGCATACAATTCCCCTTTGGCACCACAACGGGCTTCTCCCTGTCGGATGTACTGGGTAACCCCAACCTGCGACCTGAGTTCACCCAAACCAATGAAATCGGCCTGGAATTGGGTCTGCTCGACAATCGCATCACTGTCGACCTTACCTATTACAACCAGCAGTCGAAGGACTTGATCGTTGCGGTGCCCGTTGCTGGTTCGACTGGATTCACGAATATGTACCAGAACATTGGTCAGATGGAAAATAAGGGTATCGAGTTGAACACCCGCATCAAGCTGGTCGACAACAATTCGTTGAAATGGAATGCAGGCGTGGTGTTTACCCGAAACCGCAACAAGGTAGTTGAACTAGCCCCTGGAGTGGATGTCATCGACTTGCCATGGGGCTTTTACGGTGCCAATCAGCGCCTTGTGAAAGGCGAGGCCTATGGAACCCTGTATGGGGATGACTGGGAGCGCGACGCCAATGGCAATGCTTTGGTTGATGAGAATGGCTACCCAATCTATTCATCAACAGAAGTTGTGGTGGGCAATCCGAACCCCGATTGGCTGATGGGCATAAACTCAGACCTCAGCTGGGGCAATTGGAGCATGGACATGCTTTGGGACATTCGTCAGGGCGGCGACATATGGAACGGTACCCGCGGTGCGCTCTACTATTTCGGCACCCATGCCGATTTAGGCGGTGATCGCTCTGGCGAGTTTGTTTGGACTGATGTAAAAACTGGAAACACGGGTGTTTATGCACCTGGAACCATCATCAATGGCGAAGACGTGAGCGGACAGGCCAACAATACTCCCATTCCGGCAGACTACACTTCATATGCAACGGGTCCACTCAGTGGCTTCACCGGTGCCTCAAGTCCATTCATCGAGGACGGGTCCTGGGTTCGCCTGCGTCAACTTTCTTTGAACTACCGCTTGCCTTCCGATCACTTTAAATCGGGAAGTACCCTAAAAGGCATCACACTCGGTGTATCCGGAAGAAACCTATTGTTGTTTACCGACTACAAAGGCATAGACCCAGAAACGAACCTTTCGGGTGCTACAAATAGTCAGGGCGCCGATTACTTCAACATGCCCAACACTAAGGGCATTATCTTCAGTCTGAAAGCCAACTTCTAAAAACAGATAAGAAACATGAAAAAACTAACTTATTTTTCACTCACCTTCCTGCTTTTCGTTCTTGCGGGGTGCTCTAAGGAATGGTTGGAAGAATATTCCACCGATCCTGCCCGCCCGTCGGACGTATCAGTTCAGGTTTTGCTTCCCTCCGCCCAAATCTCCTTCGGGATGGCACAGGGCGATGCGGTGGCCCGCCTCACTTCCATTTTCATGCAGCAAATGACCGGCACCGACCGGCAGTCGCTCGCCCATAACCGCTACGCGCAAATCGGTGAGGCTGATTTCGATCAGGTGTGGTCCGACAATGGATACGCCGGCGGCTTGTATGACTTGAAAATCATCATCGACAAGACTGAGGCATCGTCCCCACATTATGCGGGTGTTGCAAAGGTGATGACAGCTATGTACCTGGGACACTTCACTGACATCTGGGGTAACATCCCCTATTCCGATGCCATGAAGGGTGCCGATGGCTTGAATCCGTCCTATGATTCGCAAGCGCAGATTTATGCAAGCATCATGACCTTGTTGGATGAGGCAATCGCCAATATGGCGGCCACTGCATCATCTACCAAGCCAGGTGCCGAGGATTTGGTATATGCGGGCAATCTGACCAGGTGGACCAAACTGGCGCATTCCCTGAAAGCGCGCTACATGAACCATCTTTCGAAGAAACCTGATTACAACCCAGCTGCGATTCTGACAGAAGTTGCCGCAGGTTTGTCGTCGAACGCCGATGATGCGCGCATTACCTTCCAGGTGTCGCCCAACACCAATCCCTGGTATCAGTTCAACACCCAAAGAGCTGGATATATTAGTCAATTTGGCACCATGTATACCCTGATGGAGGGTAAAAATGACCCGAGAATATCTCTTTATCGTTCGGCCGACTCTTCCGAAATGCCTGCTTATGGTTCGGAAACCTCGCCGCTGAATTTGATGACCTATGCGGAATTGAAGTTCATCGAGGCTGAAGTTCGCCAGCGCCAGTCATCGGGTGCAGGCACGGCGCTTATCTCTGCGGTGGACGCCAATATGTCGGCTTTAGGCGTTCCCTCAGCAGCTGCCACAACCTATTTGAACGCACTTGCTGCCAATCCAACTCTGGAGCAGGTTATGAACGAAAAGTACGTGGCGATGTTCTCACATGTGGAAGCGTGGACCGATTGGCGCCGCACCAATTATCCAACGCTCGCTGTCTATCCAGGCGCCCAATACGCTGAAATTCCCCGTAGACTTCCTTATCCTCAGAATGAGCGCCTCTACAACAGCAATTTTATCGATTTACAGGGTGCTGATGGGTTTCTGCAACGTCTTTGGTGGGATCAATAACCCCCCACAGGTAAAAAAAGCCGGTTTTTGCGAACCGGCTTTTTTTTGAACATAATAAAATAATGAGAATTAGCGTGCCGCAGCGTATCGTCGGCTGACCTCATCCCAATTCACCACATTCCAGAACGCTGATATGTAGTCGGTGCGGCGGTTCTGGTATTTGAGATAGTACGCGTGTTCCCATACATCCAATCCCAATACTGGAATGCCGTTGCAATCCGTAACCACATCCATCAGGGGATTGTCTTGGTTGGGCGTACTACAAATCGATAGTTTTCCTTTTTCCGAGCACAGCCAGGCCCATCCGGAACCAAAACGTGTGGCCGCGGCCTGCGCAAACTTCTCTTTGAAAGTCTCAAAAGACCCGAAGTCACGCTGTATGGCGTTGGCCAATTCTCCGGTTGGGGCGCCACTGCCTTTGGGCGACAAAACTGTCCAGAACAAGCTATGGTTGTAGTGACCGCCACCATTGTTCCGAACAGCGGGCGACAACTGACTCACGATCGACATCAGCTCTTCGAGTGACTTGCCCTCATGTGGCGTTCCTGTGAGGGCTGCATTTAGATTGTTGACGTAAGCCGCGTGGTGTTTACCATGGTGAATTTGCATGGTGGATGAATCGATGTGCGGTTCCAGCGCGTCGTAGGCGTAGGGGAGGGGAGGTAATTCAAATGACATTTTATTGGATTTAGAATGAAGAATATGTTGGTTTAAGATGGATTCGTTAAAGGAGTTGGGTAAGGAAGATCTAGGCATGGCAGGTATTCCGACAGCCCAAATGGCTGGGAGGAAGATGCGAGATGCGTAACGGTTTACACCACCAGTCAGGAGCCGTCCGTCTGATTTGGGTGGATCAACAGCCAGAACGTTGACGACTACAGGAGCGGCTGGGGGTGAAGGCGGCAAGAAAAAGAACATAAGCAGTAGAAATTTGAATACGCAAAATAAACACAGAATTTGCGGAAAGAGTTTGGATACCAAAATTTCATTTGTGAATAAACTTAACTTATGCGATTTAAGACACATCGAAATTAAATATTAGACTAGTCTAAATTCTGTATTTTTGCATTTCCCCATGAGCGCTGTTCGTCGACCTATTTTGAAGCGGATGCCCCGATTACGGTCATTCTGGCGATTTTTCATCCTATTTCTAACAATCTCGCTATTTATTGTTACCGCCAGAAGCAACGATGTGCCTACCACTTCCAGTAACGCTCATAACACGTTTTCGAGCGTCAACATGGAGCACATTACCCTTAACACATCACTAGATGCCAACGGGCAAAATGGTAAAGGCACTCAATTCGCATCCTTAAAACAACTCGATCAAAATTCCAAACAGCGGTCTGCTTCTCCTAATCCTGAATCCACATCCCACCAAACAAGTAACAAAAAAGGCCCGGGGCAACGCCCCTTGGTGGTGGCCACAACCGGGTTCCTGGCCGATATAACCGCCAACCTCGCCGGTGATGCCTGCGAAGTGGTGTCGCTGCTCCCCACAGGTACCGACCCCCATACCTATGAAGCCACGCCTGGAGACGCCGCGCTGCTGGCAAGGGCAGACGTGGTCATAGAAAACGGACTCACACTGGAGGGCTGGCTGGAAAAATTGATCCGAAACACCAGTAAACAAGCCCTTAGGGTGACCGCCACACGCGGAATCGTGCCCATCCAAAGCATTGAACACGCAGGAAGCGTAGACCCCCACGCCTGGATGGACCCCATACACGGCCGCGCATACGCCCGCAACATCTGCGAAGCTCTTATCAGCATTCTGCCCGAGCATCAAGAGGAACTGGTGAACAGGTGGTATCATTATGATCAACAAATTCAGAAAACCGACGTCTACATCCGGCGAATCTTGTTGACCATTCCCCCCGAACATCGGGTCATCGCCACCACTCACGATGCGTTCCGTTATATGGGTAACCGCTATGGCTTTGGGGTTCTATCGCTACTGGGCACCACTACCGATGCTGAAATACGGGCGGGTGACCTGCAGGAAATGATCAGAAACATCCAAAGCCGGCAACTACCCGCGCTGTTTGTAGAAACCACACTCAATCCGCGACTCATGCAACAAGTGGCCCGAGATTGTGGAATTCGCCTGGGTGGAAAGTTGTATGCCGACAGCATGGGCCCGAAAGGAAGCGGGGCCGACACATACCTGAGCATGCTCAAACACAACGCAAGGGTACTGGCAGCCGCACTTGCACCGGAGGGAATAGATTCCGGCGCGCAACAGGAAACAGGTTCCGGTGCGCTGCAGGAAACAGGCTCCGGTGCGCAACAGGAAACAGGTTCCGGCGGGCTGCAGGAAAGGGAGGGCCAGACAACGATTCCAGCAGAAGACCCCTCAGACAAACATTCACAAAACGGCAACCTCGCTTTCCTTTTAATCATTGTGGCCTGCTTTTCCGCCGCAGTTTTTTTCCTGATCCTTCGTATTCAACGCCCCGCCCCGAAAATCGACCTCCGCAGCCACCCCCTGCAAATCGACGGCCTATCGGTCTCATACTCACAAACCATCGTACTGCAGCATTTCTCGCTAGACCTGCCCGCAGGTGCCTTCTATGGCTTGGTCGGTCCCAATGGATCCGGAAAGAGCACCCTCTTCAAGTCGGCCCTCGGACTCATATCAACAGACAGCGGGAGTGTGCAGCTGGCAGGCCACCCCCTCCACCACCACACAACAGGCGTTGCCTATGTGCCACAAAGGGAGGAAATTGACCTCAATTTTCCCGCCACCGTGCAAGATGTGGTGCTGACGGGACGCTATCCGCACCACCGGCCTGCGGAGTTCCTCAACCCAAACGACCTACAGGAGGCGGAACGAGCTATGAGTGAACTCGACATCCTTCATCTGCGCCACCGCCCGATTGGAGGCCTCTCCGGTGGACAACAACAAAGGGCATTTCTGGCCCGCACACTTTGTCAACGCCCCCAATGGTACCTGCTCGATGAGCCCTTCACAGGAGTTGACCAATCTACCGAGGATAAAATTCTACAGGTACTGCGCCGTGAGGTGGAAACTGGCAAATCGGTGCTCATGATCCACCATGATCTGACCCGTGCCCGCAGCATCTTTGATCAGATTATACTCATCAACCGGCGATTGATTGCATTTGGTCGACCCGAGGAAGTCCTCACCGAAGAGAACATCCTGAAAACCTATTCCGGACTCCATTCACTCTACGACGAAGCGGGAGTGATTCACCACAACCAACTGGGACCCAAATGAACGGCCATAGTGAACTCATCGAAATCCTGCAGCAGGCCTACGCCCAACGTGCCCTGCTAGCCTCCGTGCTCGTTGGCATTACCTGTGGCCTGCTTGGGGTGTTCATAGTACTTAGAAATATGTCGCTCATCGGAGACGCTTTGTCGCACGCTATCCTGCCTGGTGTTGTGGCGGGATTTCTAATTGCCGGCCATAGTCTGGTCGCCTTTTTCACAGGTTCGGTGGTGGCGGGACTTATAGCCGCCACCGCGATCACCTGGCTACAGCGCAAAATCAAAGCCCGCGAAGATGCCGCGATCGGTATCATATTCTCGGCCATGTTCGCCCTGGGGATTATAGGAATTTCCGCGGTAACCCGCCGACAGGGGGTGCACCTCGACATGAAGGACTTTCTGTTCGGGAATGTCTTGGGAATAGGCAACGAGGATTTATGGCTTGGGGCACTGATTGCATTATACACAGTGGCCTGCATACTACTATTCTATCGCTTTTTCTTCATCACCACCTTCCAGGTCGTAACCGCCCAAACATCCGGCATTCGGGTCGACTGGATGCATTATTTTATGATGTTGCTCCTGAGCTTTGCTGTAGTTGCCTCCCTGCAGTCGGTGGGCGTGGTGCTGGTAGTGGCCATGCTCATCATACCCGCGTCGACGGCCTTACACCTGAGCAAGCGACTACCCATGGTTTTGTTGTTGTCGGCCGCAACCGGAGTGGCTTCCGCCGTGGGTGGACTAATACTAGCAATTCTGATGGAATTTCCTCCGGGTCCTGCAATGACCCTGCTGGCGTTTGTCCTATATCTGCTCGCCGTACTATTTTCCCCCGATAACGGTCTCATCCCCCAATTCCTGCGCGGTAGAAGTCGCCGCCACACCCGTCAACTGGAGGACGTGCTGAAACTGATCGTAAAACTACAGGAACGGGAAGAGTTCGATACTCATACGCTCACGGGTAAACTCAACCTCAGTGAAAGTGTTGTGCTAAGGCGTCTCCAATCATTGAAAAACAGGGGATGGATATTGCAGGGGAGTCGCGGGAGTTGGAAGTTGACGGATGCCGGGCTCGAGCGCGCCTACGAACTTATTCGGGCGCATCGCTTGTGGGAGAGCTATCTGTGGCGTGAAATGGGTCTTTCAGAAGGTCAACTGCACGCGCAAGCCGAGCGTTATGAACATAGCCTGCCTCAAGGCTTTATCGATGCGGTAGATGCCCGCCTGGGTTACCCGGTCACCGACCCACACGGCTCCTCAATTCCCCAACGGGAGGCTACAAATGACCTGCATCTGGAAGACTTATCGTTTATCCGGCTCACCGAACTGGAACCAGGCGAAGCGGGCATGATCCTATCCGCCCAACCCGATGAAGGGGTGCGACTGAAATTGTGGGACGCAGGCATAAGCGCTGGTCAGCCCTTCACCCGTATCTATGCGGATCAAGCCGATGTGGTTTGTTTGCAATCGAGTCGTGGTGACTATACGCTACCAACCACATTGGCCGCCCGTGTACGGGTCCGCCGGATCACCCAAAAATAATATACTTTTAAGGGATCCAACCAGGCAGGTTTCGCTCGCGAACGAGTTTGATGAGCCGGTCGGGGTAATCGGTGATAATCCCGTCTACGCCCATATCGATCAGCAGTTCCATGTCGCGGATCTCGTTGACCGTCCACGGCACCACCCGAATACCCTGCTTGTGCAACTGGTCGACCTTCTTTTTGTCGAGTAGGTGGAACAATGGGCTGTAAACCGCAGGCATGAACCCCAGCTCCTTTAGGTGAATCGCCGCATCCTTTCCTTCCTCCACCAGAAATGCAAGTGGAATGCGCTGATTTCCCCGGTTTCGGTTGATGTACTGAAGGGGGCGGGCGTCAAAACTCTGGATCATACACCGTCCGCCCAGTCCCGCCCGGGCGATCTCGGCCAGAACCGCGTCTGCAAACACAGAAGGGGTGGGCTGTGAAATGTTGTCTTGTCCCGCCACAGACTTAATCTCGATGTTATAACGCACTGGGCTCAAACTGAGCTCCTGGGTGTATTGCTCGACTGCTGCAAAAAGCTCCGAAAGTAGGGGCTTGTAGACCGGCATGAGCCGCTGCTCGGGAAAGCGGGGGTGAACCTTACTCCCGCAGTCGTACTGCCGAATTTGATCAAAGGGAATCCTGTACAGATTGATGGCCTTGGGGGTCGTTGGGTCGAGTGTGCGGCCGTATGGATCCAGACAAATCTCGGGGTTCATATAAGGCTCATGGGAAACCAGGATCTGTTGATCGCCGGTCATCACCACATCCAGTTCGAGGGTGGTAACGCCCAATCGAACCGCCTCCAGCATGGATGGGATGGTGTTTTCGGGGAGCAGGCCCCGGGCACCCCTATGGCCCTGCACATCAAAACGGGGCGTTTGTGCTGCCATCTGTGTAGCGTTTTGCGCAATAGCTTGTGTAGTGGTTTTTGCTATGGTTTGCGCCATGAGTTGTGTTGCGGCGGCCGGGGGCATCAAAACGGAAAAAAGGGGCGGTATCAACCAGCTGAGAAATGCAGGCAATCTCCAACGCACAACTCAAGAAATCTTTATACCGAGCATACGACTGCGTCGGTCGAGCACCTCCGCACTCAGTTCGATATGGTACTTCATCCGCAGGTAGCGAACCAGCACGGCACGGGGCGTACCCCTTTTGCGCGCCTTTTCGAGTACAATTGACAGTACATCCTGCATGGGATAAAAATAGGAGTTCAACGAAAAGAAATACTACTGTTAAAAAAAAATTTCATCCCATTCTGCGCAAGTTTTTATGCCTTTGACCCGGAACCGAAAAGCTTTTGAAATTGACCGCCTGAAGCATCCCCCATCCCTTATTTTTGCAGGTCATACCACCCCACATGGAGTTCCAAATCCAATCACCCTACCCCCCCGCGGGCGACCAGCCCGAGGCGATTCGCGCGCTCAGCGAGGGCATCACCCGGGGTGATGACGCACAGGTTTTGCTGGGGGTTACAGGCAGTGGGAAGACCTACACCATGGCCAACGTCATTGCCCAAATCAACCGACCAACCCTTATCCTGACACATAACAAAACACTTGTGGCCCAGCTGTATGGTGAATTCCGGCAATTCTTTCCCCACAACGCCGTGGAGTATTTCGTGAGCTATTACGACTACTACCAGCCAGAGGCTTTCATCCCCACCACCAACACCTATATAGAAAAGGATCTGGCCATAAACGAGGAGATCGAAAAATTACGCCTGCGGACCACCTCCTCCCTCATGAGCGGTCGACGCGATGTATTAGTAGTGGCCTCGGTCAGCTGCATCTACGGCATGGGCAACCCGAAGGACTACACCGAAAAGGTAATCCGCCTGTCGAAGAGCGAGCGCATCACCCGAAACGCACTACTCCATGCACTGGTCGACATCCTCTACACGCGAACTACGGCTGAACTGACGCGGGGACACTTTCGCGTACAGGGCGACAATATCGAGGTATACCCCCCCTACGCCGATCATGCCTACCGAATTGAATTGTTCGGCAACGAAATCGAACGGATGTCGGTGACAGACCCCCTCAAAGGAAGCAGTAGCGAGGTCTTGGAGCACCTCGCCATCTTCCCCGCAAACAACTACATCACCCCACGCGAGCGCATGCATTACACCTTATGCGCCATACAGGACGATATGGTGGCTCAAGTGAATTACTTCAAAGATGTGGGTCGATTTGAAGAAGCCAAGCGACTAGAAGAGCGGGTGACCTTCGACCTCGAAATGATCCGCGAGTTGGGCTATTGTTCCGGCATCGAAAACTACTCGCGCTACATCGACCAGCGCAATCCCGGCGAGCGCCCCTTCTGCCTGCTCGATTATTTTCCTAACGATTTTCTAATCTTTCTGGATGAGAGCCACCAAACCCTACCCCAACTGCGTGCCATGTACGGGGGTGACCGAAGCCGCAAGCTGAATCTGGTTGACTATGGTTTTCGGCTACCGGCCGCCCTGGACAACCGTCCCCTTCGTTTCGAGGAATTCGAGCAGCTCACTGGTCAGGTCGTCTATGTGAGTGCCACGCCGGGTGACTATGAACTCATAAAAAGCGAGGGCGTTGTGGTGGAACAACTGGTTCGTCCCACTGGCCTGCTCGACCCCATTATAGAAGTGCGTCCGGTAGCCACCCAGGTTGACGATTTACTGAATGAGGCACAAAATACCATCGAACGGGGACAGCGGGTGCTGGTAACGACCCTCACCAAGCGGATGTCGGAGGAACTGACCCGCTATATGGGAGGTCTGGGGATTCGTTGTCGCTACCTGCACAGCGAAGTCGAGACCCTAGACCGCATTGAAATACTCCGCGACCTGCGCCTTGGCAAATTCGATGTGCTGATTGGGGTGAATCTCTTGCGAGAAGGGCTTGATCTCCCTGAAGTGTCGCTCGTGGCCGTGCTGGACGCAGACAAAGAGGGATTTCTACGCAGCGAACGTTCCCTTACCCAAACAGCGGGCCGTGCCGCTCGAAATGTAGAGGGTCGGGTGATTTTCTATGCAGATAAAATCACAGATTCGATGGAGAAAACCATGACCGAAACCACCAGAAGGCGCGAAAAGCAAATGGCCTACAACACAATGCACAACATCGCCCCCCGTGGAATTACCAAGAGCCGTGAGGAAATCATTGGACAATCAGCGGTACTCGACATCCGCAACTATGAGGCGGCGACTACATCACCGACCGATTGTAGCGAAGGCCAAACCGACCTCGCTGCAGACCCTTTATTGCCCTACCTCAGCAAACCCCAGATTGAAAAAATGCTGCGCGACACCCGCAAGAACATGGAAAAGGCCGCACGCGAACTCGACTACCTTGAAGCCGCCCGCTACCGCGACGAAGTTTATGCACTCGAAAAACGTTTAAAGGAATTCTAATTGTTGCCTACCCATTGAGAATTTCGTTTACGTCCCGTATATTGAGCAATTCCTCGTCATGTCTGAACCTGTTCTGATCGAAACCGCCAAATCCGAAAAAATATGGAAGTATGCCAAGGCACCCCCATTGGCGTCTGTGGCAGTGCTGGCTGAAGCCTTGCAGGTCGATGAAGCCATAGCCTGGCTACTGTGCCACCGAAAGGTATGCTCATTCGAACAGGCACGCGATTATTTTCGTCCCGACCTGAACAAGCTCCACGATCCGTTCCTCATGAAGGACATGGACAAAGCGGTTGACCGCCTCACAGAAGCGTTACATCGACAGGAGCGGATTTTGGTGTATGGCGACTACGACGTGGACGGTACAACATCGATTGCTGTTCTGTACCGTTTCATCGCCTCAATCAATCCATCTGTGCAGTTCTACGTTCCGGACAGGCACAAGGAAGGGTACGGCCTCAGCATGACTGCGGTGGAATGGTCGGCCGAACAGAACATCGACCTGATCATCACCCTCGATTGTGGCATTACTGCAGTTGCGGAGGTGGAGTGGGCCAAAAAATTGGGTATCGATGTGGTGGTGACCGACCACCATTTGCCTTCGGTATTGCCCGCGGCCTATGCCATTCTCAATCCCAAACAGCCTGGCTGTACCTATCCCTTCAAGGAGCTGAGTGGCTGTGGAATTGGATTTAAACTGGTTCAGGCCTACATTATGAAGCATGGCATGTCGACCGACTGGCTCACCCAATCGCTCGACCTCGTGGCGGTGAGCATTGCCGCCGATTTCGTCCCCCTCACTGGTGAAAACCGCATCCTTGTGTATTTCGGACTCCAAAAACTCAATCAGAATCCATGTCCCGGCCTAAAAGCGGTGATCCAACTCTCGCGGCCTAAAAACGAGCTCACCGTAAACGACATCGTGTTTTCGATCGCACCACGGATCAATGCGGCTGGCAGAATGGGAGATGCCCGACAGGCTGTAGAGTTGTTGCTGTGCTGCGACATGAACGATGCCGATGTGCGGGCGGCCGCCATCAACACCACTAATTCCGACCGCCGCGATGTGGATGCCGTAATCACCCGCGAAGCCATTGAAATGGCCCGATGTGCTGAGAATTTCTCCGAGCGCAAAACCATGGTGGTTTACGGCAAGAATTGGCATAAAGGGGTTTTGGGCATTGTTGCCTCCCGCCTCGTAGAACAATATTACCGCCCCTCGGTGGTTTTTAGTCAGGCCGACGGCCTGCTCACTGGTTCGGCCCGTACTGTCAACGGCTTCAACATATATCAGGCCTTGTCGGGCTGCTCCGAGTGTATCGAACAATTCGGGGGTCACGAAGCAGCGGCGGGCCTAATCATTAAGGAGGAAAACCTATCTGCCTTTTGCACACGTTTCGAGCAGGAGGTAGACCGGTTGATTCTCGACGAGCAGCTTGTGCCTTCCCTCGAAATTGAGCGACAAATCCGTTTGTCGCAAATCACACCTAAATTCTATCGGATCCTCCGACAATTCGCCCCGTTTGGTCACGACAACCCAAAGCCGGTGTTCGCTTCAGAAGCAGTATTTTCCGATGGTTCGGCTCGTGTGGTGGGCGAAAACCACCTGCTTCTAAGGGTGCAGCAAGACGATGGACAGGCAATTACGGCCATCGCCTTCGGTTCCGCAATGCACCTAAACCGGATAGCTAAGGGGCTTCCCTTTAATATGGCCTATACAATTGAGGAGAATACTTTTCGTAAGCAATCCGAGATTAAATTGATCATCAAAGACATCAAATTCCTTTGACTCACGCATGATTCTTCGCTCTGAGCAACTGGTCAAACAATATCGGCACAGAAGGGTGGTCGACCAGGTTTCGGTTTCCGTTACCCGTGGCGAAATTGTTGGCCTGCTTGGCCCGAACGGTGCTGGCAAAACCACTACTTTTTACATGATGGTGGGGCTCATACGAAGCGATTCGGGGCGCGTATTCCTCGACGAGCGCGACATCACAGACTTGCCCATGTACAAGCGTGCACGTTTGGGCATTGGCTATCTGCCCCAGGAAGCTTCCGTGTTCCGGAAACTCTCGGTTGAAAACAACATTCGGGCGGTTTTGCAATTCACCCCACGCACTCAGGCCGAACAAGCCGCCCGTCTCGAGGAATTGTTGGAAGAATTCGGCCTTCAGCACGTACGCTGCAATCCGGGCGACGTATTATCGGGTGGAGAGCGCCGCCGCACCGAAATTGCGCGTGCTCTCGCCGCCGACCCTTCTTTTATCTTGCTCGATGAGCCCTTCGCCGGGGTGGATCCGATTGCCGTGGAAGATATTCAAGGCATCGTTTTCCGCTTGAAACAAAAGAACATCGGCATTCTGATTACCGACCACAATGTGAATGAAACTTTGTCGATCACCGACAAGGCTTACCTGCTCTTCGAAGGCAAGATCCTTCGTTCGGGCACCCCCGAAGAGCTATCGGTCGACCCTGAAGTGCGCCGCCTCTACCTAGGCCAGCATTTTGAACTGAAAAGAAAAATTCCCATCTGAGTCATGTCAGTTTTGAATTCGCTGATCAGCTGGTGGATGAAAAAACGCCTCCATCAGGTAGAGTTGTTTATGAAGTACCCCATGGAGGTACAAAACGATGTTTTTCGTCAACTACTCTTCAAAGCCCGCGACACACAGTGGGGGCGTACGTTCGGTTACGCCCAAATTCACAAGATTGAAGATTACCGTGAACGGGTGCCTGTTTCGGGCTATGAGCAATTGTTTCCATGGATCGAAAGGGTCATGAAAGGTGAACAGCAGGTGCTCTGGCCTACCGAAATCAAGTGGTTCGCTAAATCAAGCGGCACCACCAACGACCGCAGCAAGTTTATACCAGTGAGCGAGGAGGCATTCGAAGACTGCCATTTCAAAGCGGGAAAGGATATGCTGGCCATGTACTGCTCATTGGTGCCCGACACACATATTTTTTCCGGCAAAGGACTCACCATTGGGGGAAGCCACAAGATCAATTCGCTCAAGGAAGGCACCTATTATGGTGATTTATCAGCCCTGTTGATGCAAAATCTGCCCTTCTGGGTCGAATTTATTCGCACACCCGAACTTTCCGTGGCCTTACTCGACGATTGGGAGATTAAAGTAGAACGAATCGCCCGGGAAACCATGCAGCAGGATGTCACCAACATGACCGGCGTTCCAACATGGTTTTTGGTCCTGTTCCGCTGGATTCTGAACCACACCGGAAAATCCAATATCGGCGAAATATGGCCTAATATGGAGGTCTACTTCCATGGCGGTGTGGGTTTCTACCCCTATCGCGAAACATTCCGGCAAATGATTCCATCCGACCATATGAACTATATGGAGACCTACAACGCCTCGGAGGGCTTTTTTGGTTTCGCCGACCGCCTCAATAGCCAGGGGGAAATGCTCTTGCTCCTCGACTACGGCATCTTTTTCGAGTTCATGGACCCGTCAGACGTCGGGCAGTTCCATCCCCGTACGTACACCCTCGATGAAATAGAACTCAACCGCCCATACGCTCCCGTTTTGAGTACCAACGCGGGCCTATGGCGCTATCTGATTGGCGACACGATCCGGTTTACACAGAAATACCCTTTCCGATTCCATTTCGTTGGCCGCACCAAACACTACATCAACATTGTTGGGGAGGAGGTGATTATGGAAAATGCCGAACGCGCCCTGGCAGATGCCTGTACGCGCACCGACGCACGCGTTCGTGATTACACCGTGGCCCCACTCTTCCTAACCGGTACACAATCGGGTGCCCACCAGTGGCTGGTGGAATTTGAAATAGTACCCAAAGATCCTCAGGATTTTATCGCGACGATCGACCAGGTTTTGCGCAGCATCAATTCCGATTACGACGCCAAACGTACAGGTGACCTAGCCCTTCGCGCTCCGGAACTTATCAATCTTCCATCAGGCACATTCTACACATGGCACAAAAAAAAAGGGAAACTTGGTGGACAAAATAAAGTTCCCCGCCTCAGCAACGACCGCCTCCTGGCCGACACCCTTCTGAACAATATTATTAATTCACCTTGATAGCTCAAGGGCCAACTCCATGATATTCTTTGAAATTCTAAATCCAATAATCCGCAATTTCGTGGTGTAAGAGTCTAAGCCGGCGATATAATTTCCCCTTTTGCTCTAACTAAAACCCCAAGTGCTCCGGTCAACCTAATACCGATTTCCTTGGCTTCCCCTCATCCAGGTAAATCATCCATGCTGACTATTGCCTCGGGATTCTCCAATGCCAACACCAAGACATAAGCTTCTCCGGGTCAACTACTTCCTTTAGCACTCGATATAAATTCAGGTTTATAACATCGGGGCTTTCAATAAAATCCGGCACGGGTAGCTCAAGCTCAGCTAAAACCATGGGTGTCATGCAGACATTGCCATAAATACGTTCAAGTATCCAAAATGTTTCTAATCTCTAAGACGCAATCAACAAATTCAAGACTAGATTAAATCACCGGTTTCGGTCGACCGTGAAGGCCACCAGGTCTGCCAGACTCGTGCGACACGGATTATCGGGGAACTGCCGGAGCAAGCGAAACGCCTCATCGCGCAGTCCATTCATCTGATTCTTCGCATATTCAATACCCCCCCATTGGTGCATGAATCGAACGACCTCCCGCGTTTTTGCGGGATTCGATTCATCGCTGCGTACCAACTTCATGATTCTTCTTTTCTCGCCATCGCCCGCCCTTTCCAAAGAAATTATGAGCGGGAGGGTCATTTTCTTTTCCTTCAAATCCACCCCAGACGATTTTCCGGTTGGATCATTACCCAAATCCAACAAATCATCCTTAATCTGAAACGCCAATCCTACCTTTTCCCCAAATATTCGGGCTCTTTCCACACAGTCCGGATCCGCCCCCGCCGAGGACACACCCACGGCACAGCACCCCGCCATCAGGCTCGCGGTCTTATTGGATATGATGTCGAAATACACATCCTCTGTGATATCCAGTTTCCTGGCCTTTTCAATTTGCAGAAGCTCACCTTCACTCATCTTGCGCACGGCATCTGAAACCAGATCCAATAACTGATGTTCGCGGTGATGAAGCGCGTGAAGCAGCCCTTTACTTAGCAAATAATCACCCACCAACACAGCAATCTTGTTTTTCCACAATGCATTGATGCTGAAAAAACCACGTCGGAGATGAGCATCATCGACCACATCATCGTGCACCAGAGTAGCCGTATGCAGCAACTCCACCAAAACCGCGCCCACATAGGTGGATTCCCGTACACCACCGGCCAAACCTGCCGATAAAAAAACAAATAACGGCCTTACTTGCTTACCCTTTCTCCTTACGATATAGTGGGTAACCTTATCGAGCAGGGGCACCTTACTGCTCATAGCCTGTCTGAACCGTTGCTCAAAAGCCTCCATCTCCCGCTGCACCGGGCGCCTGATCTCGTCTAAACGGCTCATAAATAATATCTAGACGGGGATAGCCAGGGCGACAACAACCCCATCCGACTAATTGTAGACTTCGGCGCGCTTACTGGAAGAATAATTCAGTTTCAGTGCATTGCATTTACGCAACTCCTGTTTCACATCCGTAACAATCCCCATCTTTGCCTCTTTATCGGCCTTAATGGAAGTCGTGAGTAGAGGAACCTCGGCCTCTGACCGGGCGGCTCGTTCTTTCTCGATAAATTCAATTACCTGATTGGGTGAAGCAAATGCATCGTTCAATTGTATTCGTGGAGCAGTACCGAATTTTGCCCGATAGGTTTCCGTAGGCGTTCCGATATAAATGTAGCTGACCAAGGATTTCTTCTCCAATTTTTGGATCTCCGTAGCCTGAGGCACCACCACCTTAACTTTCAAATCTGTCTGCCTCATTACAGTTGTCACCATAAAGAAAAACAGCAACATGAAAACAATATCCGGTAGAGATGAGGTTGAAATGGCCGGTGCCGGCTTCTTTTTCTTTTCCAGTTTCATATTAAACTCCTCCTACATTTTCAGGTTCAGCTTCGGAAATGACCTGACGATAATAATCCTTGATCTCGTTTTGCTGTGTTTCATTCAGCTTTTCAAAAGGCTTACCAAAATCTGCGTTGGCCTTGGCCTCTCTGAGTTCGTTGTATGCTGCTTTCAACTCGTTGTGCACCGTAATGTAAATGTTGTAAGACGTACCCCGGTCATTTTTTAAGGAAATCACAGCTTTTGTCGGGCTCTCCGACAAATTTGGATCTTTGCGCGGATTATCAATAAACTCTTTTGCCCTGCGCTTCAACTCTTTAACACTCAAGAGTTCGCCATTCACCAAAAGCTGGTCATTGGCGTTCACCAACACTTTCATCACGTTCCGCTCCTTGATTCTGATGTCATTTTCTGGTTGATTTTCCTCTGGCATAGGCGGGAGTCGGATGGAAATACCCCGATCTGTGTCTATGGTTGTGGTAACCAAGAAGAAAATGAGCAGCAGGAATGCGATGTCGGCCATCGATCCAGCATTGACTTCAGGAGTGGTTCGATTTCGTCTCATTACTTAAAAGCGTTGTAAACCTCCCCAAGTAGGGCAATTACAATAACTCCGACGCCCAAAATGTAATTCATAACCAGTGACGATCCAATAAATTGAGAAAGCACCGGTGTGATGTTGAACTTCTCGTAAGAAGCCATAACTTCATTGTCCGATAGAACAAAACTAATCCCGAACAACAAGCCAATACCCAACACACCCATCAGAGCGCCTTTGGCCTTCGAAAAGTCAGTTACCATATGATATAGTGGAAATACAATGGCGCCGAGTATACTGACTGCCATCAGTATGTAAGAAATTATCAACAATATGTTGATGGTGGATTCAGTTCCCATATCTAATTAGCGGATTACTTTTTCGCTTGATTTTTAACCAGTATGTCTACCAACCCAATGCTGGAGTCTTCCATATCAATCACCAAACCGTCCACTTTAGACAGCAGATAATTGTAAAAGATCTGAAGAACAACCGCCACGATGAGTCCCCCCACTGTGGTCAACAACGCCACCTTGATACCACCGGCTACGAGCGATGGACTAATATCACCTGCAGCTTCGATGGCATCGAACGCCTGAATCATTCCCACAACCGTTCCCATAAACCCAAGCATAGGGGCAAGTGCGATAAAAAGCGAAATCCAAACTAATCCGCGCTCAAGCTGTGCCATTTGTACGGAACCGTACGATGTAATTGATTTCTCAACAATTTCAATTCCCTCATGTACACGATCCAAACCCTGATAAAAAATACTGGCAACCGGACCGCGGGTGTTGCGGCATAGTTCTTTTGCCGCCTCTACTCCGCCACTCTTCATGGCGTCTTCGATTTTACCCAACAATTTCTTCGTGTTGGTGGTGGCCAAATTGAGGTAAATAATACGCTCAACAACAATGGCCAATCCGATAATCATGCACAATAAGATGGGGCTCATCCATTCCCAACCTCCTTCTATAAACTTCTGCTTAATGACCTGGTGAACCGACGGCTCAGCAACAGGGGCGGCGGCTTCCTCTTCGCTGGCCATAGTGTCGGCAGCCGGAGGTGCAGCGGCAACTGTATCATTCTTTTTGGTATCTCCGGCAGGTGCATCCTGAGCGAATGTCAGGCTGCCTAATGTGCAAACTGCCAAAATCAGCAGAGAAACGAAAAGTGACTTTCTTTTCATAAGTCGATGTGTTTAAGGGGTGGTTTATTGGGGTTAAGTATGAATTCAAAGATCAAGCTTTTATGTACCGTTGGAGGTGGCGGAGAGGGCGGGATTCGAACCCGCGATACCCTTTCGGATATACACACTTTCCAGGCGTGCTCCTTCAACCACTCGGACACCTCTCCGGAACCACAAATCAGCGTGCTAATATAGATAAAAAAGAGTCACGCAAAAGTTAAGAATAAAAGGAGGGAGATTCACAAACTTAAGCTTCAGTTAACTCTCCCCTGAGGTTTTCAACGAGGGTCTTTTCCAGTTCCGTGCCAATGTAATTGTTGCCCAAGAGCCACATAATCTTGGTGACTGCAGCCTCGAAGGTCATATCGCGCCCGCTGACTACCCCCATTTCGCGTAGGACGGTCGACGAATGGTAGCGCCCCATGTCGACATACCCCCCGCGACATTGGGTTACCGACACTACGGTTCGTCCACCTCTGATGTACTGCCTGAGCGCATCAAGCAACCATCCGTGCGTGGGGGCATTACCCATACCGAAGGTCTCCATCAGTAACACCCGATTTTCGGGCGACTCCAGCAAGGGAACCACCACTGACTTTGACATACCCGGGAACAACCGGATACCTGCTACACCCCGGTGAATACCAGTTCGCAATTGGAATGTCGAGGGAGTGGCCGAACGAATGAAACGATCCTGAAATCGGATGGCTGTTCCCACCTCTGCCAAGGCAGGATAATTGGGCGATTGAAACGCTTGAAATTTGTCGGAGTCGAACTTTGAAGCGCGATTTCCGCGAAATAAACGGTAGTCGAAATAAATGCCCACCTCCGGCACGCGGGGATTGCCATTCGTATCTGTAGCCCCCGCCAATTCAATGGCCGTCACCAAATTCTCACGCGCATCAGTACGTGGGAAGCCCAAGGGTAGCTGTGAACCGGTCAGAACCACCGGCTTCGTTAGTCCATCTAGCATATAACTCAGGGCACTGGCGGTGTATGCCATCGTATCGGTACCGTGCAACACCACAAATCCATCATAATCGTTGTAGTGATCCGACACGGATTGCGCGATGCACTGCCAATGGTCGGGCTCGACCTCTGATGAATCGATGGGATGAATGGGGGTGATGGCATCTATGTGATAGCCCAAAGCCTTCAGTTCGGGCAATTTGTGCGCAACATCATTTAAGGCGAAAGAGATGAGAGCCCCCGACTGTTCATCGCGCACCATGCCCAATGTACCTCCCGTGTAGATCAGCAGAATACGCCTGCTCATCAAGAAAACAGGGTTTTGGCGTTGCGGCTGCAGATTTTAGCTACTTCTTCGGTGGGCATCGACCAGCATTCCGCCACCACGCGCGCCACCTCAATGATCCGCGCGCTTTCGTTGCGCTGACCCCTGTAGGGATAGGGACTCAAATAAGGACTATCGGTCTCCAGCAGGACTCGGCTCCGGTCCACTTCCCGCACAATCGCCCGCAAATTATCCGCATTTTTGTATGTAACGACTCCACCAATGCCCAAATGCATCCCCCGATCGATAATGCGTTGAGCCTCCTCCTGAGTTCCGGAGAAACAGTGGAACACCCCCACTATCGTATTACTTCCTAATGCATCTAAAATCACCCTCGTGCTCTCCCTGGAGTGGATCACAACTGGCAGTGACCTGAACTTCGCCTGATCCACCTGCCATAAAAAAGCCTCTCGCTGCTGGTCTAAATTGTCTTTACGCCAGTAGAGATCAATTCCGATCTCCCCGATAGCCACATATTTTCGTCGATCCAACCAGGAAAACAAATCTTCTACGACCCCTAGCCAATCATCACCCACCGAACAGGGATGTAGCCCCATCATGGATCGAACCTCATCGGGATACGCATCTTCCAGTGCATGCATGCCCTCCACACTTTCCTGATCTACATTAGGCAGCAGCATCATACCCACTCCAGCTTCCCGGGCCCGCTGCATCACGGCATCCCGATCGGCATCGAATTGCCGGCTGTAGAGGTGCGTGTGGGTGTCGGTCAGAACCACTTCGCCATCAACTAAAGAACCGAGTACCGGTCAGAACTACTTCATTAACAATAAAAAAATCGATTAATCGCGGCGCAAAAACAGCAAGCTGGCGTAGTATAATAATGTGGCCAGCGAGCTCAGGGCTGCAATCACATAGGTCATGGCGGCCCAATGCAAGGCGTCTTTTGCCATTGTATGTTGACGAGAGGTAGTTACGTTGTTTTGATCGAGCCACACCAAAGCCCTACGACTGGCATCGAACTCAACGGGCAGGGTTACGAAGGTAAATATAGTGGTGAGGGCAAAAAGGGTTACCCCCAAAAACAATAACTCGGGAAAAATGTGAAGGGTAAAAACACCTCCCAACAGCAACCAGGGAATAAATCGATTGGTGACGCTTAAGGCAGGCACCATTTTAGATCGGAACTGTAGCCACGAATAGGCGTTTGCATGCTGTACGGCGTGCCCCACCTCATGAGCCGCTACGGCAGCCGCAGCGACCGAATTGCCATAATAAACCTCACGGCTCAGGTTCACGGTGCGGTCGATCGGATTGTAGTGGTCGGTTAATTGTCCCTCCGCAGAAATAATCTGAACATCCCGTATTTGATGGTCGTGCAACATCCGCTCTGCAATATCACGACCCGACATACCGCCATCGAGTGGTGTAGCTGCGTACTTATTGAAACGATTTTTAAAACGGGCGCCGACGATCCAGCTGGCAACCATCATGAGAAACATCAAAATATATAACATATAGAGTATTGTTTAAAATTGGATATAAAACGGATAAATAGCGGAAAAGTTCATCCCCCACCACTACCAAATTTTCTCGATCAGGTCATCCGCCGTAATCCCCTCCGCTTCCGCCTTGTAGTTGAGCACCATACGGTGACGGAGAATGTTCTTCGCAACAGCCCGTACATCTTCAATATCGGGCGCATATTTTTGGTTGAGAGCCGCATGGCATTTGGCTCCGATGGCCAGGTATTGAGATGCCCGCGGGCCCGCGCCCCAGCTCACCAAACGATTCGTTTCGTCGCCTGCGAATGTTCCACCGGGACGGGTTTTGTGGGCCAGTTTCACCGCATAGTTCAGCACAGTATCGCTGATCGGAATACGGCGGATCAGCTGCTGGAAATACAGGATTTCATCGGCTCCCATGACCTTATTGGCCGATGGCAGCAGATCGGTGGTGGTGTGGCGCACCACCTCCAGCTCGTCCTCAAATTTGGGGTATCCGAGTTGAACGTGAAACATAAAACGGTCGAGTTGCGCCTCAGGCAAAGGGTATGTTCCTTCCTGCTCGATGGGGTTTTGAGTAGCCAACACAAAAAATGGGGCGGGAAGGGTATAATGCTTGCCGGATATGGTAACCTGCTTTTCCTGCATGGCCTCCAGTAAGGCACTCTGCGTTTTGGGCGGGGTTCGGTTGATCTCGTCGGCCAGCACCACATTTGCAAATAGCGGACCCGGAACAAACTTGAAGTGGCGTTGATCGTCGAGCACCTCCGAACCAGTTATATCGCCCGGCATGAGGTCAGGTGTGAACTGAACACGACTAAAACTCAGGTCAAGCACCTGGCCGATGGTGTGCACCAGAAGCGTTTTGGCGAGTCCGGGCACCCCCACCAGCAGGCAGTGGCCATTGCTGAAAATGGAGATAAATACCGACTCCACCACCTGATCCTGGCCGATCACCACCCCGAACACTTCTTTGCGGCATTGCTGGTAACGCTCATACAGCGCATCAACGGCTTCTTTGTCGGAGGAAAAGTTTGTGGACATAAGGATTTAAATTGGAGGTGCAAAAGTACGAATATGTTGGCTCAGGACGTAGAATTATCATTTTTGAATCAGGAAACGGGCATCTTGAACCGTGAGGTCATCAGACAGAGAATAGACCCTGGGAACGGCCGTCGGGATCTCGAATTGGAGAATTTGGACGGGACTCATTCCTTCGAGTTGCATGACAAGCGCCCGCAGACTGTTGCCATGCGCCGCAACCAGTACATTTTTTCCGGAGCGAAGGAGCGGGAATATCTCCCGGGTCACATAAGGAATAACCCGGGCCGCGGTGTCTTTTAAACTCTCCCCGTCGGGAGGGGCCACGTCATAGCTACGCCTCCAAATCTGCACCTGTTCATCGCCATACCGCTCTGCAGTTTCTGCCTTGTTGAGGCCCTGAAGCATCCCATACATCCGCTCGTTGAGGGCCTCGTTGGCCGTCACGGGAAGGTCCTCCACCCCCATCTCCTGAAGCATGATGCGCAGCGTACTCTGTGCCCGCTGCAGCGCACTTGTGAAAGCAATATCAAAATGATAGTCCATCAGCAGACTACCCGCACGTGCGGCCTCTTGTTCGCCTTGGGGTGAAAGGGGCACATCGACCCAGCCTGTGAAGCGGTTCTCGAGATTCCATTGTGATTGTCCGTGCCGGACCAAAACCAATGTTGACATGATATCAGAATATTTAATGGCTGTTGTCGGATTGTTGAAGAACTAATGCCTGAGCATAGAAAACCTGTTGAATGATTGCTTTTTGAATACTGTGTGATCGATGTATGGATTTGTGACTGCTGTTTTGATTGTTCATGTCATTTACCGTTTCGGGCATCAAATAAATAGTAATCGGCTGATCCGGTGGCGGCCGCTGATGCCGGCACAAGCATTCAGCCTCTCGATAATGTCAGACTGATTCAGGTGCAGTTCAGATCGTAGCGATGCATCACTGATGCGAACCATGAGTTTTTGTCCACTTACCAGAAACGATTCGGTTTGGGCCGCCACGGCATCGCCCATCAAGTTATCCCAGCATATGCGGAGGCGGGCCTCATCGAGGGGCGCCCGTAATTTATAGGTCTCCACCAGGTCACCCAGTACCTTAGCCAGACTGCTGGCATCGCCACCCCTTAAGCTCATCCTAACTGTCGTTCTGCATGATACGATGAGCGAACCAGCGGGCCGCTTTCCACGAAATCGAAACCGCGGTCATAGCCCATTTGCTTGTACTCTTCGAAACGATCTGGGTGCACGAATTCCGCCACCTCCAGGTGACGGGCTGTGGGCTGTAGGTATTGACCGATGGTGACAACATGCACGTTTGCTTCGACCAATTCATCGAGCAACCGGGCAACATCCTCACGCGTTTCGCCCAATCCTACCATAAAACCAGTTTTGGTGCGGAGTCCGGACGCGCTGATGCGCGACAACTGCTCCAAACTCCGGCTGTAGCGGGCCTGGGGGCGCACCAATCGGTAGAGTGGTTCCACCGTTTCCATATTGTGTGAAACCACCTCCGGCCGCTCAGAAATCATCAGTTCCAGGGCTTCCCAGTTGGCTTTCACGTCGGGAATCAGCGTTTCGAGGGTAGTGGAGGGCGATGCATTTCGGATTTCACGAACGGTGGCGGCCCAAACGGAGGCCCCCCGGTCCTGCAGTTCATCGCGGTTGACCGATGTGAGCACCGCATGCTTCACCCCCATCAGTCGGATGGCCTCCGCAACCCGGTAGGGCTCATCGAGATCGAGTTCCGTGGGTCGTCCCGTGGCTACCGCACAAAATGAACACCCTCGCGTGCAAATATTTCCCAGAATCATAAAAGTGGCTGTGCCGGCCCCCCAGCATTCGCCCATGTTGGGACAATTGCCGCTTTCACAAATCGTATGCAGTTTGTATTGGTCGACCAGTCCACGAACTTTTCGAAATGCCTCACCCGATGGCAACTTAACCCGCAGCCAATCGGGTTTCTTGCGACGCTCGGAGCGGATGTCCAGTACCAAATGATGGTCCATTCTGCAAAAATACGCTTCAATCGATCAAGGTGGGAAAATATGTGCCTACCATTTGTTGCCGAGGTGTACGGCAACATAAAGTGATGGGTACACAATCGGGTTTCTCAGACTTCCAGGAATTCCCGGAATATTCTCGGCCATAACAACTGGTCGAAAAGGCAGGAGATCGACCGATAGTCCGGCCTCCAGCACCCTAAGTTCTTCTGCCGTGGCACCCCATTCAAAAAGCAAGCCCGTCCGGCCATACACACCTGCCTGAAGGCTCATTTCGTCGAGTCCCTCCTGAAAGCGCGAACGCCCATAAATATCGCTTTTCCCGTGCCGCCCTGGGTCGTAGCGCTCCGATCGCACTGTTACATACTGGGGATCTGATGGGTCGATGGGATAAAGTACATCGAGGTAAACCGGCTTCAAGAAAACTAATGATAGTCCACCCCCATACCTCCAGCGCCACTCCACGCCATTTTTGGGTCCCTTTTCGAAAAGCAGGCGTTCCCAACTGTAACCACCACGCAACAGGATCAACTCGTTGAGTTTACCAAAAACGAACGGCCGCGGGTTGATGAATTGTTCGTTGGTGATGCGCACCTCCTTGGGGTGCTTCAACCGCCACAATTCCACCTCCCAGGCTCTGTCCTCCACGCGCGTGGCGCTGCGTCCATAGCGTGCGTTCAGAAACCACCCCAGGTTGTGGACTCCGCCCCCCAGAGTGTAGTATCGGAAATAGTTGATGTCGTTGCGGCCTTCGGAACCCGATGGGCGAACAGTTGATAGCGACCCATTCTGGGCGATGAGGTTGAGTGGTGTCAGGAATAAAAGCGTGGTGGCGACCCAAATAAACCCAAAGGAGTCGAGAGGGTTCCCACCTTTTCTACTTTTATTATTGGGTATGGTTGAAATCATGAAAAGAGGCCACTTTTATTCTCAAACATCAAAGATAAGAAACAAACAATGCTTATAAATGTTGTGCGCCTGCAAAAATGGTATTTTGCGTGACTGAATCCCCCTATCAGGGTAGATTAAACTCTAACTGAATTGATTATGACCAAAATGGATGTATATTATTTAGGTAATCTGCGTTGCTCGGCGCGCCACATGAGTTCCAACGCCGAACTGCTCACCGATGCCCCCCGCGACAACCAGGGACTGGGGTCCTCTTTCTCGCCAACTGACTTGTTGGCCACCGCATTACTGACCTGCATGCAGACCCTCATGGGCATTACAGCCCGATCGCGGGGATGGGATCTGGACGGCATGAACGGTTCGGTGAGCAAGGAAATGTCGAGCGAGGGGGCCCGAAGGGTGGCGCGGCTAATCATCGACCTACATATACCCGGAGAATGGGAACCCCATGATCGAGCGATACTCGAACAAGCCGCGCGTAGTTGTCCGGTCGCTAAGAGCCTTTCACCGGAGATCGAACAGGTTGTTCGCTTCAGCTACGGTCTGAAGACTCCGTAGGAGCCGGGCTGTTTTGTCCGTAGGCCGGACAGGAGCGGTGGCATGAAGAAGCAAAAAGCGCAAGAGCCAAAAGCGACAAAAGGAAAAATGACTTTTTCATAATTCATATTTGTCTGCGAAAGACCGAAAAAAAAGTGAGATTACCAAACCCAGGCAAACATGCTTGAACCTGAAAAACTCGTCGAATTCTTGTGCGGTCAGCCTTTGCACGAATTTCTACAAACGGAAGTGATGCGCACAGAAAGCGGTAGAATCTCGCGGGCTCAAAAGGCTTTTGGACCATTGGCCTCATACGCTTTGGAACAACTGCATGTGCACCAGAAGGCCAGGATTAAAGTGCCCTGGTTGCATAATAACGGATGGCTTTTTACCCAGCGCAGCTTGGAGCAATGCACCTCCGAGGCCGTAGCCCGGGTGAAATCGACTTGGTTGCTGGCAAGCAGTTTCACGGACCTCACAACAGGGGCCGGGGTGGATGCCTACTTTGCATCGCGCTCTGGCATACCGCTTTCCATGGCCGAAAATGACCCTGTACTCAGGTCCATGCTTGCTTATAATTTTAGGTGTGCAAGGAACCACCTAAACATATGCGACGATGGCATTGCCTATTTGCAGGGTACCGAATGCCTGAAATCTAACCCAAAACTGGGCAATCAAACCCTCCCTATTAAAAGTGAGTCGGACGACTTGCTCAATCCTATTGACCGTCACCCCATCGGATCGGTGGCTTATATTGATCCGGATCGACGACCGGGCGGGCGGCGCACCTTCTCCTGGCAAGATTCCCTTCCGAATGTGGTTGCTCTGATGCCGCGACTTTGTTCGGCATTCAACAGTGTTTGGGTGAAATCATCGCCTATGACCGATCCCGCCGCGAGCATGCACGCATGGGATGGCCACACCACGGATGTTTTCGCCATCTGCTGGCAAGGGGAATTGAAAGAAATCCTTTTTAGGGTTCAGCAGGAGGCAACAGATGAATGTCGGCTGCATGCAGTACACATCTATGAGGGTGACCATCACGAGCCTATCGTTGAAATGGACGGACATTCAACCCTCCCCCAGGCACACGAGACTAAGGATTCGCTGGAAATACCTATTTCACATAAAGTATCTGCTTCACTCAACACACTTATTTCACCCGATGCATTTTTTCCCCAAAAAGAACCTCTTTCACTCGAAATAACCGGGCCACCCCAATTTCATTTATTTACCCGCAACCTGTCTGAATCGAGTGCCATGCACATCAACCCATCCCAAGCCAGACCGGGTGACCTCCTATTCGAGCCACACGCGGGACTCACCCGATTGAATTTGTCGGGACACTATGCTGCCGAAATGGGATATGCTCAACTAACTCCCCATGTGCCTTATTTTCTGATGAATTCGGCTACTATCCCCCCATGCTCTAATCAAGTTCCGGGCAGGATATTTAGAATTCGCGATGTGCTCAACTACCAACCCAAGACCTTGGCGACCCAATTGAAGTCGATGGGCATAAACCGTGCTATGATGGCCAGCAAGGGTTTTTACCTCGCCGTTGCTCAGCTCAGGTCGACCCTCAAAATCCCTGATGGGGCCGATGCCTACCTGATTTTCACCACTTTGTCCAGCAATAGGCCAGTTTGTATCGTGGCAGATCTTGGGTAGACCTCCATCCATCTCAAATTTGTATGCTTAATAATATCTCTGCAGTATATACTTTATGTATACGCTTATTGACATTAAATCCCACAATCTACCATGTATGAAGAGCCTATCCCTGAAACTCGACGAAGATGTTTTTTTTTTAAAACCGTGGAGGCGTTGAAGTCACAAAATTTGGCTTGCGGATTTGAATCCGGCTATTGGCACCGAATGGGCCATTGATTGGCATTAGCCAAGGCAGGTGTGCTTATGGACTAACAAAGTTGATGCCCAACTGGAAGTAGGGGGTATTCCCCAGGCTGTTGATCATAGCAAAAGGTTGATCGCCAAAAAATCCCCTGAAAAATTCCTTGCCACCTTGCAATTCATCCGCATCGAAGCTGTAGTCGAGTCGAATCCCTGCCTGAGCGTGCATCCACCAATACCCTTTTAACTGGCGGAGGTATTCGAGGCGTGGGCGCAGTTCACCCCTACGTATTTCGAAGCTGATGGGTGGTGATATCTCACCGCGTTCAAACAATGAAAGACGCTCTATTCGGTAGCTTTGTCCCTCCAACTCAAATCCTCCCAAAAGCATACTGTTTCGATCGATGTTGTAGCGTATCGAGGCCCGTGCCGGAAGGAGTGATTCGAAACCCCAGCGCCTGTTTGGTGCCGTCCAGTTCAACATATAGACTGGTAAATAATTCAGTGCGCCAACCCGATAGGTACGCACGAGGCCCACGCCCCACTGTTTTCGTTCATGGGGCCGCTTTCCCCAGATGACCGCCGCGGAAGTGCGCACAACAGGCTGCAATTCGATTCCAAAATCTCCACTCATGTCGACCGAGGCCTGAACGAGCAGGAACTGCTCTGCATTGAGCGGCTTGTAAATCGTTGTATTCAAACCCGCCGTACGCAATCCCCCTTCCTTAAGTGCTGTTGCCACAACATTCCGCACCGGAGCCAGGATATCATTCACAATGGGTTCCTCCATTTGGTAGCGACTTTCCCAATAATTGCCTCCCAATTGCCATACCAGGTTGTTCCGGGATATAACAGGAATGCTGGCATTGAATCGGAGTCCACCCGTCGACTTCACCCTTTGGGCGCGCCCATATTGGGGGATGCTATCGTCGGCGAATTCTCCCCAATCCGACAAATTCATGTCGTAGCCCAGTTGGTGATCGAACGCTAGGGTTATGAACCTCTGGGGTGACGTGCCCACGATCCGTGCGCTGGCGTAGCTTCTGCTGCTGCCACCACCGGCCAACTCAGCCGAACCATAGTCTTCGTCATCATCGACCCGACTGCTGTCGGTGCTTTGTGCGCTGGCTTGCAGGCCTACAAGAAAAAGTAAAAGAGAGACCAATAACTGCCGCATAAATAGACAACGCATACTATTTCTTTATCGTAACCCGCTGCCAAACATCAGTCCTGCCGAAGGTTTTCACCCCAACATACCCCCGGATGTCGAGGGTATTTTCATCGCGCGCCTTGATGACACACGAATATGTATTTCCGTTTTCTGGATCGTAGATCGTGCCGTTTCCCCATTCTTTTTTTCCCGAATAGGTAAAATCCTTGAGCAAACGATAACCTTTGAGGGGAGCTTGGCGCATCGACTCATCGGGGTTGTTGCGATCGACTTTCGGCTGACCAGTATTAGGGTCATTTGGCTCGCGCAACCAAACAATCTTACCGAAGTACTTATCAGCGATTTTTTCAACCTTCACCCGAGCTTTGCCATGGGAGGGCTCCCATACGCCCACAAGCAGATCACCTTCAGTGGATTGCGCTGGCAAATGTTCCACGCTGAAAAGAAAAGTCACAAACCAGAAACTCACCAGGATTTTTTTCATTTTTGATGTTTTTTTTGTATTATTTTTTATTTTCTGTTTCAAAAACTACTTCAGCAGTCAGATTGAGGTCAGCCTCCAAGTCACGCTTGAGGTTGACGTCCGCCACCAAAGTAATGGGTTTCCCCTTGAAAAAATCCTCGATGTTCTTCTGCTCATCAGCTACCTGAAGCTCCCAGATGCTATCGCCCACAGCCACCGGATTCAATACACCCACCCTGCGCATATCCGCGCCGGGTGCCGCCAGGGAAAAGGTGATGTCGGAAAATAAGTCAGCATACTCCCCCGATCCCATCAACCGAATCTTAGATACACGCGCCGAGGTGATTTTCTTTCCTGAAACAGCCTCAGGGGCTGGGATCCATTCCACAGTGGCAGTATTAGAGCCTTCATACAGCGGTCCCGACGCCAATAAAACCACTTTCCCTGTTTCCATACTCAATTTCTCTCCACCACCCGTGCAGGCCAACAAGGCCGCTGATAAAATGACAAACAATAGACTGATGCGCAACATGGTAGGTATTTAGGTCGACAAAAATATCGGGCGGGCGGCAATGCGCCAAAGATTCAGCTACATTATTATTGCCATACATTAACCCTCCGTGCCTGAAGAGCCTCAAAGTAACCCGTCAAGCGCACAGAAACCTCCTGAACAACGCATAAAAATCAACAAGAACATCGCCATTAGTGAGAGCGGCTTTATTTTCAATCCGGGTACGGGCAACTCATTCAGCACCATTCCCAATGGACTCAGACCCTCAATCAGTTCAATGAGTACTCTGTGAATCTGAGGTTGGGATGGCTGGCCCACCATGCCGGACAATATGTGCGGGCGATCGCCTACTACAAAGCGGTGCAGAGGATCTATCCGAAAGCCACGGAACCCTTGTGGGGACAACTTCTACCACTGAATGCGCAGGAAAATTGGATCGTAGCAGAAAAAGTATATCTGTCAATTTTGGCTCTGGATCCCAAAAACAGCTCTGCTATCTATCATTTGAGACTGATCTAATACTACCGCGAGGATTACGCGCAAGCCAAAAAATTTTTGGATATCTCCCTTGAGCTGTCACCCTTCGATTATTACTCCATACTGATGAGCGCTTGGACCCGCCTATTTCTGGGCCAGACTGATGAGGCGGCACGTTTGTTTGATCGGGTATTATTAAATACACCTGACGATCAGTCGGCACAGGAAAGACTAGCCTGCATTCGGTAAAACCTTCGTCATTTTGCCACCGATTCTTTGGCGGGACTAGCAGTCACGCTCAGGAGAAGAATAAGGTTTTTGACGCTAGGAAATGGTAGCGTCCAGAGTCCCCTATGGATGCCATTTCGGTGGCGTCGATTTCTCTCTATTTTTGAAACCTAATCTTACCCCATGAACCGAATGAACGAACTGACGGCTTTCAGTCTATCAATCTTATTTTCCTGCACCCTCAACCCAGTAGAGGCTCAAAAGAATTCCAAAAAACCAGCGCCAGAGCCTGCCAAAATGGTGGTGGAGCCAGCAAGAATCAACCGTTTCAACATCGGAACCCTATCCGGAATCGATCCAAAGAATTTTGATGTGGATGTGGTGCCGTGCGATAATTTTTATCGCTTTGCAACGGGCGGTTGGATGAAAGCCAATCCACTCCCATCCACGGAGAGTCGCTGGGGAACCTTCAACAAATTGGGGAAAGACAACGACGAGAAAATCCGGGTAATCCTGGAGCAGCGTACCAACAGCGGCATTGAATACCCGAAAGGAAGCCCGGATCAACTGGTATCCGACTTCTACCGTTCGGCATTGGATGAAGCGGTGCTGAACAAAAGAGGATTCGAACCCATTCACGGACGCCTCAAGGCCATCGACACATGGACCGATCGTGGAAGCCTCATGAATCTGCTCGCCGAGATGCGTTGGGAGGGCTTTGCCCCTTTCTTTGGCTTTTATGTAGGTTCAGATGCCAAAAAAAGCGACGAGAACATCGTGAATTTAGGACAAGGTGGCCTTTCTCTACCAGATCGTGACTACTACCTTAAGACCGACTCGAACTCTTTATCCATTCAAGTCGCATTCCGGGCCTATGTCGACCACCTCTTCACCCTCAGTGGCGACCGCGCCGAACAACAAGCCGGCGCACGCATCTTTGCCTTGGAAAGGCAGCTGGCCGAGGCCAGCATGACCCGGGTTGACCGGCGTGATCCCGAAAAAACCTACAACAAATACGCATACACCGACTTCAAGCGGCCCGATCAATTCGGTTTCCTCGCTTGGGATGCATTCTTCTCCGGTTTCGCAACGCCAGCGTTCGACTCGCTCATCGTGGGGCAACCCGCCTACCTCAAAAGCCTTAATACATTGCTATCGATACTATCCGACGCCGACCTTCGCCTATATCTGAAATGGAATGTATTGAACGGAAGTGCAGGACTCCTCGGCACGGAGGCTGAACAGGCACGATTTGATTTTTATCAAACCACACTCAGCGGAACCAAACAAATGAAGCCCCGCTGGGAACGGGCCATCGACCTCACCAACGGCAACATGGGTGAAACCGTCGGACAGCTATTTGTGCGTGAGCATTTCTTACCCGAATCGAGAGCCCGCGTTGAGGAAATGGTCGAAAACCTTCGCGATGCTTTTCGTGAGCGCATCCAAAAGCTTAGCTGGATGAGTGTGGCCACCCAACAGGAGGCCCTGAAGAAGCTCGAGGCATTTCGCTATAAAATTGGTTATCCCGATCAGTGGAAGGACTACAGCATGCTCGATATTCGTCGCGATCGGCTCTACGAAAACGTGCTACAGGTTCGCCGAAGAAGCATGGAAATCATGCTCGCCCGCATTGGTAAACCTGTTGACCGCAACGAATGGGGCATGACCCCCCAAACGGTCAACGCCTATTATTCACCGAGCCTGAATGAAATCGTGTTTCCGGCAGGTATCCTACAGTCACCCTTCTTCAACGCCCAGGCAGAAGATGCGGTGAACTATGGAGGCATCGGTGCCGTAATCGGCCATGAATTCTCGCACGGATTCGACGATAAGGGCAGCAAATTCGACGGCAAGGGCAATCTGAGCAATTGGTGGCTGGATGATGACCGGCGGCGGTTCGACTCCATTACAGCGATGATTACGCAACAGTTTGAGGCGTTCCAGCCGCTGCCCGATCAGCGTATCGACGGCAAGCTCACGCTGGGGGAGAACATAGCCGATTTAGCGGGCTTGACTATGGCCTTCCACGCCTACAACAAAGCATACGGCGGGCAAGCTACCTACCTCGATGGAAGGAGCTGGCAACAGCGGTTTTTCGTGGGATGGGCCCAGGTTTGGGCGCAGAACATATCAGAGAAGGAGTTGAGGAAGCGCCTAATCACCGACAGCCACTCACCTGGTGAGTATCGTGTGCTAGGGCCTTTATCGAACTTGAAGGAATTTCAGGAGGCCTGGGGATGCCCCGGCACCAGCCTACGGATGGATATACCAGCATCGGGCAGGATTACCCTTTGGTAGACAGGCCAATGCCTTTCGGTTATAATCTAAAGAACCTTTCGGTTTTGACAAAAGAATTGGAAGCGAAAAAAATAGGCTAATAAGAAGACACTAAGCTAATAATAAGATTGAACCAGGACGATCAACCCTAAGCGAGGTTGTGGAACACATTCTGCACATCATCGTCCTCTTCCAGAAATTCGATCAGCTTCATGGCCTCTTCCTCCTGTGCCTCAGTCAGTTCAGTGAAGCTTAGGGGGATGCGCTGCAATTCGGAGCTAATGACCGGTAATCCATGCGTCTCAAGCGCCTTTTGCATTTGTCCGAAATCAGCAAAGGCCGCCACCACCACAACTTCATCGTCCTCTGTTCGGATGTCTTCGGCCCCATAATCGATCAACTCAAGCTCCAAATCTTCCATCGATAGATTTTCGGCCTTGATTCGGAAAATTCCCTTGCGTTCAAACAGAAACGACAGCGAGCCTGTGGTGCCCATAGAGCCCCCGTATTTGCTGAATAAGTGGCGGACATTCGCAACGGTGCGGGTTGGATTGTCGGTGGCCGTCTCCACCACGATCGCCACCCCGTGTGGTCCGTAGCCCTCATAAACCACCTCCTCATAATCCTTTTCATCCTTGTTGGTTGCGCGCTTGATGGCCGCTTCCACGCGGTCTTTGGGCATCAGCGCCCCCTTCGCATTTTGGATGGCCACCCGCAGGCGCGAGTTATTTTCCTGGTCTGGGCCACCGGCTTTGGTGGCCATGGTGATTTCCTTGCTGATGCGCGGAAAAATGCGCGACATCTTACCCCATCGGGCCATCTTTCTGGCCTTGCGGTATTCAAACGCTCGTCCCATTCGTATCTGAATTAATTCCCAACGCTTCTTCTATATAGGCAAAAGTAGAAAGGATTTCGGGTTTGCCTTCTACGATTGCCACATCGTGCTCAAAGTGTGCAGAGGGTAGTCCGTCGGCCGTCACAACCGTCCATTGGTCGGCCAGCGTTCGCACTTGTCGACGTCCCATATTGATCATGGGTTCGATGGCGAGCACCAGACCTTCTTTCAGAATGGGGCCACTGCCTTTGCGGCCGTAGTTGGGTACCTCCGGCTTTTCGTGCAGGCTTTTCCCCAATCCATGCCCGACCAGCTCACGCACCACACCATAACCATGGCGCTCGGCATGCTCTTGTATGGCGAAAGAAATATCCCCAACCCGGTTTCCCGCCACCATTTGTTCGATTCCCTTATAGAGGCATTCGCGCGTAACACTTAGCAGGCGTGCTACTGGTGTTGCCACTTCACCCACCGCAAAGGTGTAGGCATGGTCGCCATAAAAGCCATGCAGTCTGGCCCCGCAATCAACACTCAGTATATCGCCCTCGCGCAAGGGTTGTTGATCGGGTACGCCGTGCACCACCTGGGCATTGCGCGACATGCAGAGGGTGTTCGGGAAACCATACATTCCCTTAAAGGCGGGCTCGGCGCCTTCGGTGCGTATGAACTCTTCCGCCATGCGATCCAGGTTCAGTGGGATGGCTCCCACCCGAATTTCACGAGCCAGCATACCCAGCGTTCGGCTCACCACCTGGGCCACTTCGCGCATCAAGGCAATTTCTTCGGGTGACTTACAGATGATCACCCTTTCCTCCAGCGCGAAAAAATGCCGCCACCGCTGCCCGTGGTGCGTTTTTTTCCTTTTTGATTGTAGTGGGCCTCACGATCGATCAGCTGGTGGCGATATTCCCTATCGTCGGGGTGCAGCATCATGTAAATCTCACCCCATCCCCTAAATCCGCCCACATTCCGATCGTCGATAAACAGGTCGGCGTTGACTTTCCTCGAGGTGACCTCAGCCTCGAATACTTCATCCGGGTAGTTCTTGTTGACCGCGTAGAACTCTATGCCGTTGGAGCGACAAAATTCGACGGCCTCTTCAAGGGCTTTCCCTTCTCTTATGGTCCAAAGAATCAGTTTGTGGCCTTTTGACTGCAATCGTTTCAGCGTTTCAAACGCAAACAGCATCTCTTCACCAATGGAGGGGTAGGCGTGCTCGACAATCGTACCGTCGAAATCGACCGCTATGATTTGTCCGTTTTCGTGAATCATATTCCGCTCTGTGTATACCGGATGGGTAGAGTTTTAAGCACAATTGGGGCTCAATTACATCGTAAATACGCTGCCGTACTGGGCGTCTCTGGGTTCAATGCAGAGCACCGGAATCTGATCGGAGTTGTAAACAATGTGTTCTTCCTCGCTGCCAGTGAACCGGTCGAGCAAGCCGCGGTCATCGTCGGTCATGATCACAATCAGATCAGCGTCAACCCTCGCCGCATACTCCAGAATCTGCTTGTCGTACGCCTTGCCGGCCGCCTGCTCATATACCAAGGTGGTTTTAATACCGTGATTGTCGAGCATTTTTTTAGCAAACTGAATATTTCTTTGAACAGAGGCCGACAAAAACTCGTCGGATTCGGTGGCGGCAAAGAGGTGTGCTTCTCCCTGAAACAAGGAGGCCATGGCGGCGGTCTGACTGATTTTTTGCTTGCTTTCGCGGGTGGAGTCGATGGGCACCACTATTGTTTTGTAGCCCCTGGGTCTCATGGGACGCTGCTGAACGATGATATCGGGAACACTGCTCAATTCCGATACTTTTAAGGCATTGGGTCCGATGATGTGTTGCAGGCCATGAATTCCATGTGTGCCCATGATGATGAGCCTGGCCCTGGATTTTTCTGCAAACTCGGGTATAGTTGTAAAAATGCTACCCTCCTCCATCTCAAAATCTGCAGACACTCCATGTTGGCTGCTGATGGAATCGGCCAGCCGGCGCAGCTTGTCGTACAAATTTTTCAGCGTCAACTGCTCGCGCTTCATCATATCTTTCGTTTCACTGTTCACCACATGAAGCAAGAGAATACGATCCTGAGCGGCTTTGGCCACCGCCACAGCGTGTTGTAGGGCACATTCCGAAGGAGCGGAGAATTGAAAGGGCACTAAAATCAAATGTTCGTCGACGTGGTTCATCGCGTTTCAGTTTTTTTAAAGAAGTGCAAATTTACGGAAAATTCGGCGGAGGTTGGCGCAAGAAAGAACCTGGAACCGATAGTAGTCTCTTATTTCCTCGCTCTGATTCGGGGGTAATAAATATTGCAACGGCACACTTTAATTATTCGATTCGCTCTAAAGCGCCAAGGGTAGGGCTTTGTGCCCTTGGACGGTCGATGAGATCCGTCATAAGCCGTCCCCCATGTAACCCGCGAAGGTCGACACCACGCTGAAAAGCGGGCGATAAGGTGTCGATGCTAAAGTCGTTATCCGACGGATTCTTGAATTTGGGGTTACTGTATCCCAATTGAACCCCCGGTCGTTGGATCTCCGACTGTATGATGCAGTGACTTAAATAAGTATTGATGGATCCATTTCCCGAGCTATCGAGCACCAATTCGTTTGAACGGCCACCCCAAACTAGGCTGTTTTCCAACTCGAGGCGCGTGGGACTGGGAGAATTGTTGTAGTCGCGATTCGACAATCCGAAAACGGGGTATCCGCGTTGAAAACCCGAATTCAGATGTACAAATGTGCAATGGCGGAAGCGATAGGTGCCTCCATAATCGCCCAAAAAATTATACAAACCGCAGTTGCTGATCAACATATTATAGGCATCGATGCGTGCTGTATAGCCCAAAAGACCTACAACCGCGCAATTGTGTATGCGCATTTTGTTGATGATGAGGTTCAGCGAGTCAGCATCAGCCGGTAGCGAGTCGACCCGTATTCCGATGGTTCCGTTGCGCAAGTCGAGGTTTTCGATTCGGTGGCCGATGCTCCCCCTGAGCAGGTGAATGCCGTTCCAGCCCCCGGCCAGGTCGCGGTATAATGGATCGAGGCGGTCGCCCCTCATGCGAACCGGATTCGCGGGTGTTCCTTCCACGCGCAAGGTGCCCAACACGAATAGTGATGAGTTTTTGTTGAAATAGACGCGTGTGCCTTCGCGTATGGTGAGGGTGCATCCACTGTCGACCAGTACCGAATTGTAGACCACAATCGGCAGGGTATTGTCCCACACCAAATTACAATCCAACACCGAATCATTGAAAAACACGGCGTTTTGTCCGTATGCCACCAATTGCACGGCCTTGGTGCGGTTGCCCGATCGGAGCACCACGGAATCGGTTACAAGAAAGGGGGTGTTTTGCTGGTTGGGGTCGATGGTGACCTCCACGAATATGTATATGCTGTCGCGCGCCCTCAATTCAACCTCGGTGAGGGCGTTGACGGGACTACCATTGATGTTGATCCTGTAGGCTGATGTGCCCGATAATTTTCGTCCCGCCAGGTACACTTCATCGATCAGGATGTTGCGGCCCTCGTCGTTGTAGACCTTAAACCGCTTGGTGATGCTACCGGCCTGAACGAGTAGAGTGTCGAACAAAACAGTGTCCGTTTCGCACCGCAGCTCTAAGCCCGCGTTGGCCACAAATCGTTCGGGTCTACATCCCCCGATTCCCAAAAAAACACTTGATACAAGTAGACCGGCCAGAAAAAAGCCGGTGTAGTTGGGGTGATACCAGACAGAAAAAAGTCGAAAAAATTTCATTTTTTGATGAACGAGCATATTACACCGTGTTTAGAGGCTATGGGCAACGCCCATTCAACTGCAATAGTATGGCCCGAAATCCAATCTTTGCCCGTCAATCGTGGATGCCTTTAAAGGCAAGAATTTGGGGTGTCCATTTTTCTATGCGCTTGATCCGGGTCGACTCCTGCTTGGCTGAAGAAAAATGAAGTAAATAACCTCGCTTCCTCCCGTGCGTGAGTGCCTCAAATGCCATTGCTAGTTCGGGCCGACTTTTAAGATACTCATACCAGCCCGGGACTTCGGGCAAATCTGCATCTGTCGGCGCACGATGGACCAGCCTCCCTTGCTCCTCCAAAACGATGGCCTCGGCCAGCCAGTGCCGTATGTCGTTCTCATGCTGAATAATCTGTTGCTGCTCTGTGGCCCGAAACAAACGACCCGAACGTGTATTGGGACCCGCCGCTTCCAGTCGATTCATGGGATCGGAAAGCTCATCGCCCCTGAAAAACGACAGGCCACAGCTCTCCTTAAAAACGAACAAGAGCGCCACATTTCTTTCGGCGAATGAAAAGCAGGGGCTTCCCCACTTGCACTGTTCAGTGAGTCCGGCTTGTAGAGCCATCGTCCGCAACTGCTGCAACATCGCCGACCATCGGTGGACCTTACAATCGGGTGTGCCACCGAGTGCACAGCGGCCACATCCAATCGAAAAAAAATCATCAGCGTTGGGGTCACGCCTAAAAATACAGAAAATGACGATGAAACTAACGATCGTTCATAAAAAAAATAATATTTCTACGTTCTATCTACACACGGGAGCTTTGATTTCACTACTTTTGCTAACGATTGTTCGTATAAGCATCCATCATGAAGCTCAAATCAGTACCAATCCGGGGAAGTAAAGAGAAGATTTTTCGAGCAGCCATTCGGTTATTTCGCGAAAAAGGCTTTTCCGCCACCTCTATGAGGGATTTGGCTGCGGCCAGTGGAATGGAAGCCTCGTCGATCTACAACCACTACTCATCTAAGGAGGAAGTCCTCCAAAACATACTCTTTGAACGGGCTACAGAATTTTTCACCCAACTCGAGCCCATTATGCGAATGGACTTGCCCGCGCCCATGCAGTTGAGAATGGCCGTAGATCGCCATGTTCGGGTGGTGACGGGCAATGTCAACGCATCGATGGTATTCGCTCAGGAGTGGAGGCACCTCACGGAACCCCATTTGGGGCATTTCATCAACCTGCGCCACCAGTACCGCGACTACTTCATCGAAATCCTGCAAAAAGGAATGCGCGATGGACTGTTCCGCCCCATCAATGAGAAGCTCGCCGCCGCCGGCTTGTTGTCGACCTTGAACGCCCTTCACGAGTGGTACCGCCCCGACGGACCGCTGAGCATCAGCGAAATTGCCCGGCAACTCAGCGATCAGCTGCTGTTTGGGTTTATGTCGACCGGGGAAATTGACCCCGGCATAGCCATTCAAAACGAAGAATGGCCGAAAAACATTCATTTTAATCCATCCAACCCCAGTTTGTAATACCTTTTATCCCCCAATAATTTAACCCCCAATAATATGTACGGAGGAGGCTATATCCCAAAAGAAGAGTCCCGCAAGACCGTGTCGAACGACGACCCTGAAATGCTTGCAACCTTTGAAGAGCGCGTGACCCGGGGTGAAAAAGTAGAACCCCGCGATTGGATGCCCGCCGAATACCGTCGGCAGCTGATCCGCATGATCGAACAACATGCCCATTCGGAGATCATCGGCGCGCTTCCGGAGGGCACATGGATTACGCGGGCACCCGGTTTTCGCCGCAAGCTCGCCCTTATGGCCAAGGTGCAGGATGAGGTGGGGCATGCCCAGTTGTTGTACAGCGCCGCCGAGACCTTGGGTAAATCGCGCGAGGCTATGACCAACGACCTGATCAATGGCAAATCAAAGTATTCGAATGTATTCAACTACCCCGCCAAAACATGGGCCGATGTGGCCGTCATCGGATTTCTGATCGACGCCGCGGCTATCGTGAACCAGGTGGCCAACAGCAAGGGCTCATATGGTCCTTATTGTCGCGCCCTGGAGCGGATCTGCTATGAAGAGAGTTTTCACCTTAAGCAGGGGCACAGCGTGTTTGTGTACCTCGCCACCGGCACGCCTCTTCAGAGGAGCATGCTGCAGGATGCGCTCAACCGCTGGTGGAAGCCCATCATGCATTTTTTTGGTCCATCCGACGAAATGAGCGAGCACACACTTACCCTCATGAAGTGGAAGGTGAAAATGGCCACGAACGATGATATGCGGCAGCAGTTTTTGTCGCTCTATGTGCCTAAAATACAGGAATTGGGACTAACACTTCCGGATGCTGAGCTCCGCAAGGATCCTGAGAGTGGCAAATGGCTGTTTGGCGACCCCGATTGGGCGGAGTTCTTCGCCGTCATTCGTGGCAATGGCCCTTGTAATGCTGAACGATTGGCAGTGCGGAAAGCGGCGGAAGTAAACGGCGCCTGGGTACGTCAGGCCCTCCGACAAGCCGATGCGCAGTACGTTACCCCACTGGCTTAAACAAAACCAATATGTCTGTAGAGATTCGCTCACTCGACCCGCGGGTCAACCGCCTCGGCTTACACATCCACGAACCGGGGGCAGCTGATACCCTGCCGCCCCACGACCATTGGGGCACTTATCAGGTGTTTCATCAGAAAAAGCGTGGCGACCGCCACGGTGCGGTGGGGATTGTGCATGCACCCAGTCCGGAGTTGGCCATGGTTTATGCCAAGGAACAATTTGGTCGCAGGGGTGAAACGGCCAATCTGTGGGTGGTGGATACCCGTCACGTACTGGCCCTCGACTACGGGGATCAGGATATGTTTGCCACCACCCCCGAAAAGTCGTATCGCGACCCTGGTGGCTACAAGGTAAATGATAAAATTGATGAGTACCGAGAAAAAATGAGCCATGAACTTACCCCTTAATAGCGTCCCCATCGAGGAGACTCATCTAGAGCCGCTTCGACATTTATTAACCGCCCTGGCCGATGATCACCTGATTCTGGGTCACCGCCATTCGGAATGGACCGGCCTCGGGCCGATTTTGGAAGAAGATATCGCCTTCTCATCGATTGCGCAGGATCAGATGGGGCACGCTCTTGGCTTTTATACCCTGCTCCATGAGTATTTCGGCACCCCCGACCCCGATATTCATGCCTTCACCCGCAATGAAGCCGCATTTTCCTGCTGCCAGCTCGTGGAGTGGCCGATTGGTGAATACGATTTCAGCCTCGTGCGTCACCTGTTTTTCGACCTCGCGGCGGGACTGCGTATGGAGACCTTGTCGCATTCATCCTTCAAACCCCTGGCCCAATTAGCCACCAAAATCAGGGGGGAGGTGAAATATCATATGTTCCACGCTAAAACTATGGTGGGCCAGCTGGGCAACAGTAGCGAAACCGTACGTTCCCGACTGCAAACGACCATCAACAGGCAATTTGGCTTGGCATTGGGTATGTTTGAGTCACGCCCAGACGAGCAAATTCTCGATGATGCAAACATCGCCCCTATTGAAGCGAAATGGAGGGAAAGGTGGCTGGAAGCCTTGCATACCATTTTGGAGAGTGCCGGATTACACCTCCCCGACCCCGATCGGACGGAGCCCGTGTATGGGGGACGTAAAGGCTACCACACTGAATTCCTGCAACCGCTGCTCACCGAAATGACTGAAGTATTTCGTCTCGACCCCCAGGCCGAATGGTAAACCAGCCCAACACTCTCCCCAGCGCCGCATCGGCAGCGAACAATCCGGGTCTCGATGCTATTTGGGATGCCCTGCACACGGTTATGGACCCGGAAATTCCCACTTTGTCGGTTGTTGATCTGGGCATCATCACCGCGGTAGAGCTGTCCGGCGACAATTCGGTTTCCGTTCGGATGACCCCCACCTTTACCGGATGCCCCGCCATTCGCCTTTTGGAAAAACAAGTGGGAGAGGCGGTCGGGCTTCTGGGCTACCGCGACGTGCGGGTTGAAACCGATTTCAGTGTTACCTGGAACAGCAACCGCATCAGCGAAAAGGGGCGGGAAGTCATTCGTAATTTCGGCCTGGCGCCTCCCCCCAGGCACAACGGCGAGCCCGACCTCGACCGGTTGAAGCATACAGAATGTCCCTATTGCTCATCGGTCAACACCACTCTCAAAACCCCTTTCGGTCCTACCTTATGCCGTTCGATGCACTACTGCTTCGACTGCCTGCAGGCCTTTGAGCAGTTCAAGCCAGTCTGATTTGAACTACCCGTTTGTCCTCTATATTTGTTGGTATGGTATCGTCGACCACCGGCTCTATTGAGGTTCGGGTTCAACCCGAGTACAAGCCCGAACACTCCACCCCGCAAAGCCAGGGTTATGTATTCGCCTACCATGTTTGCATCATAAACCATGGGTCTTTTCCAATCCGCTTGACACGCAGGCAGTGGTTTATCGCGGATGGACCAGTCATTCGCCGTGAAGTTTCGGGTGAGGGACTGGTGGGCGAATACCCGGAAATCCCGCCAGGGGGTCGGCATGAATACAGTTCCTACTGCCCGATTGTTCACCCGTTGGGACGAATGCATGGATTTTTTTTAGGTCAACTCCCTTCTGGTGAAAAACTAAGGGTGGAAGTACCCGCATTCACGTTGGTGGCCCCATTTATACTGTCATGATCCACTCCAAAATGAATATCGCTTTGCACTCGTTTGACAGCGAAGGGTGATTCTTAACAAAATTATAATATTTCAAAGGCCTTCCAATCAAGTGAATGTGGCATTTTGCACCCGAATCACCCTATGAAGGGCAAAAAATCGAAAGGTAAAAAATCGTCCACTGCGCCTGCCCTGGTAACCGGCAAATCTGCGGGCACCTTGATGGTGCACCTGCACGCTGAGCGTAAATTCTACCTGCTTGTTTTGGTGCTGCTGTCTTTGTGTGCGGCCCTTTCTCCATATCCCCAGCTCGCCATGTGGTTGGGATTTATGCTTGCAGGCTATTCGGCCGTAGCCAACGACAGCATTCAGACAATCGGTACATTCATATCATCGAATCACCGCTATCCCTGGTATTACCTTTGGCTCTACATCGGAAGCCTTTTTGTGGTGGCCATAGTAGTCAGCTGGTCGCTCTACGATGGGGATGTATCCTACCAGAGATTACAGAGCAAAGGACTAACAGAGTCTCCAACTGAATTTTCGTTTTTACAATTGACGTCCCCATTAATGCTTTTGGTTATTACCCGACTGCGCATCCCTGTGAGTACCACTTTTATGTTGCTCACCTCCTTTTCCGGAACTCTGGGAACGGTAACGGGTATGCTGCAGAAAAGCGTTTCCGGATATTTCATCGCATTTTTTATTGCCCTTCTGATTTGGTGGCTGCTGTCGAAACCCTTGCGCTGGCTCCAGCGCGGTGAGGCTAGTCACATTTGGACAGGCTTTCAGTGGATCACCAGTGGCACTTTGTGGTATCTCTGGATTGCACAGGATGCGGCCAATGTGGCCGTTTTCCTTCCGCGCAGTTTATCCGTTGAGCAACTTATCTTTTTTTGCGCATTTATTTTCGCGGGATTGGCCCTGCTTTTTTATTTGAGGGGAGATAAAATCCAAAATGTAGTCGACGAGAAATCGGATGTTACGGATGTTCGGGCCGCCACCATGATTGACCTGGTGTATGCTGCGGTTCTTTTTTGGTTTACGCTTGTGAATACCGTACCCATGAGCACCACCTGGGCCTTTATCGGACTGTTTGCCGGAAGAGAAATCGGTATGACGCTGTCGGGCTACCATGGTGAGGTGCGCTGGAAGAAAACATTCAGGTTAATTGGCAAAGACATCCTGATGGTGGGCATTGGCCTTCTGGTCTCCATTCTACTGGCTATAACAGTGAACGCCACCATCCGTAAGGATATCCTCGACCTGTGGGCGGAACATCTTTCTCCCCTCCTGTTTTAGTAAACACAGAACAGCTTTCTCCCTGCTATCAACGATCTGAAAAAACGGCACCTTTCAAAATTGGCCTCCATCGTCTTATAGGATAACGAAACACAACTCAACACAAGCCATAGGAAGCCCTTATGCGCTTATCTTTGTGCCCTTATATTTTCTCTTCCCTATGCAGCTACATTTTACCGAAGAACACGAAATGATTCGTCACGCCGCACGCGATTTTGCACGCAATCAATTGTTGCCCGGGGTTATTGAGCGCGACAACCTTCAAAAATTCCCGACCGATGAGATCCGCATGATGGGAGATCTCGGATTGATGGGCATGATGGTAAGTCCGCAATATGGTGGAGGGGGTATGGACACCATTTCCTACGTGCTGGCGATGGAGGAAATATCCAAAATCGACGCTTCTGCTTCTGTCTGCATGTCGGTCAACAACTCATTGGTTTGTTGGGGCGTTGAAACTTATGCCAGTGAAGAGTTGAAGATGCGCTACCTACCCGACCTCACAGCCGGCCGGAAAATTGGCGCTTTCTGCCTTTCGGAGCCTGAAGCGGGTTCTGATGCCACCTCACAGCGCACCACAGCCATCGATATGGGTGACCATTATCTGCTGAATGGAACAAAAAACTGGATCACCAACGGTAATAGTGCGGCGGTTTACATCGTCATTGCCCAAACTGATGTGAAGAAGGGCCACCGGGGCATCAATGCCTTTATTGTGGAGCGTGAATGGCCTGGTTTCCAGGTGGGGAAAAAAGAGGACAAGATGGGCATTCGGGGTAGCGACACGCACAGCATTATGTTTACCGATGTGAAGGTTCCAAAAAGCCACCGCATTGGCGAGGACGGCTTCGGCTTCAAATTCGCCATGAAGGTTTTGTCGGGCGGACGGATCGGTATAGCAGCTCAGGCGCTCGGCATAGCCTCGGGAGCCTATGAACTTTCGGTTCAGTACGCCAGGGAGCGCAAGGCATTCGGCACAGAAATCATGAACCACCAGGCCATCCAATTTAAGCTGGCCGATATGGCCACAGAAATCGAGGCGGCCCGACTGTTGTGTCTCAAGGCCGCCTGGTTGAAGGATCAGGACCTCGACTACGACAGTGCCAGTGCGCAGGCCAAATTGTTCGCCTCATCGGTCGCTATGAAGGTAACCACCGAAGCGGTTCAGGTGCACGGTGGCTATGGCTATGTGAAGGAATACCATGTGGAGCGTTTGATGCGCGATGCCAAAATCACCCAGATCTACGAAGGCACATCGGAGGTACAGCGGATTGTGATTGCCCGCAGCCTCTACAAACAGCTATAGGCGACTGTGAGCAGTCACCACTTTGTACGCGAACTGCAAGAACCTGCCCTCGTGGTGGCCAACGGCGATGCGTGCAGTCATGACCTGTTGACCGCCCTGCTTGAATGGTGTCCCTACCTTTTGGCTCTGGACGGCGCCTACGATCGCCTGAGGGAACTAAACATCACAGTAGATGCGGTTTTGGGTGATTTCGACAGCACTAAAGCCATCTCGTCTACCGGCCTACCCCATACGGCTGAACCAGGCAAACCCGAGATTTTATTCCGCCCCGACCCCAATAAGACCGATTTACAGAAGGGTCTCGATTTCCTGATAGAACGGGGTCACCCTTCAGCGCACATCATCTGGGCCGGCGGGGGGCGCAGCGACCATTTTCTGGCGCACTTCAGTGTTTTGGCAGAGTATGGAGATTGCATTACCTTAAACCTGATCGACGATCAATCCCGAACGTTTTTGTTGCCCCGTGTTTTTCGAAAATGGTATGCGGCCGGAACGACGCTTTCTCTTATGCCCATGGGCAGGGCCGGGGGCATCGTGACCCAAAACCTCGTTTATCCGCTCAATTGCGAGGCGATGGAAATGGGCGGACGAATCGGCTGCAGCAATGAGGTGGCCGGGGATGGATGGGTTGAGGTGCGATACAGCTCAGGTTCTCTGCTGATGACGGAGGTCTTTAGCCCTGCTTAGTTATTACATTTTTTGCCCGATTAGATGATGGAACTGGTTACCCGCCTATAATTGGTGGCGGATTCATATCTGTTTTGGCAATAGTTCTGATTCAGTTTTGCCGGCGGTCAGCATTACGGGCGCGGAAGCTCCAGAGGGCACGCACCTCGGCTATTTTGTCGCCCCTCTCATTGTATGCGCGGGTGATGGCCAGGTAGGTGGCGCCCTGGTCGGGCGACAGTTGTGCGGCATCGACTGCTGCCCTCATAGCGGCCACTTCTTCGAAGCGGAACGTGATCCGTCCGACAGCCTTTTTGTAGAACGACGCCTCGATTTGGGTCACGAGCATGGCGCTGTTGTAGCCCCTTTTCCGTATGTGCAGGAGTGCTGGTAGTCCACCCGCCATTTCGCCGGCCATCATAAGGGCGGCAAAATAAATGGAACGGAAGGGATTCTGGTTCAACCACCCATGTCTTAGTGATATTGTACACTTAAGATCATCGCACGATTGTAACTGCAGTCCCGCCAGCCAGGCCAGGGGGAGACGCCTGAAAATCATCCACCGAAAAAAAAACCTGTATGACCATTTCATTTAGTGAAAATAACCAAGGTTGTTGATGCCCCCAAATATTAAAGTCATCTTTTAATTTAGATTAGTCTAAATATTTATTTAGATTGTTCTATTTTTGTAGTGTCAAATCGCTCTTTTTGAGGATTCCCATTGCAGTTAAACCATCAACCTAAACGAACCACTTTTACCTGATGCCCATAGTACTTCTGCCATCAACCTAAACGAACCACTTTTACCAGATACCTAGTTATACTTCTGCCATCAACCTAAACGAACCACACGAACCGAATGCTCAGAGGGATCTCATACCGTTACATCGGCTTGCTTGCGGGGCTGTTGATGACCCAGATCAGTCAGGTGAGTGGGCAACAAGCTGCGACGGGGTCTGATTGTTCGGGCCGCGTCTGGCTGCGCATAAACATAGGCGAACGAATCGATTCCATACCCGCACCAGCGGCAAGCGTTCAAACATCTACGGGCGCTGCCACCACGACCGACGGCGGCGGGGTGTTTCAATTGCAGAGTCAACATCCTCCAAAACAACTGATTTTCAGAAGCGTTGGCTACCAAACCCTGCGCCTGGATCTGGGTGATAGGGGTTGCCAGGGCGTTTCGGTGACCCTGCGACCCGCAGTGGTAGAGTTGGAAGAGGTTCAGATTGAAAGTGCGATAGACATTAGTTGCGGTGCACCGGCCGAGGTCAAATCGATCGACGCGCGGCGGATTGAACAGGTCAACGCCACCCATTTGGGTGAGGCATTGCCCTACACACCGGGTGTGCAGGTAGAGAACAACTGCCAGACCTGTGGATACACTCAGGTTCGACTGAACGGACTGGCTGGTCCGTACACCCAGATATTGATCGACGGGCAATCGCTCGTGGGTGGACTCAACACGGCGTATGGGCTCGACCACCTGCCGACTGCCCTGATCGACCGGATTGAAGTGCTCAGGGGGGGAGGATCCGCTGCCTACGCAGCAAACGCCGTGGGTGGAGTGGTGAATGTGGTGACACGCAGGGCGCAAGAACGGGGCTGGGGGGCGCTCCAGCAATCGTCGATCCTGCATAGGGGAAGTGCAGACGACCACCTCTGGCGTGTGCATGCCGATTGGGCCCAACGACCGCAACCTACCACGGGCCGCGACAAGATTCACAAGCGGCCGACAAGCGCAACGGCTTTCATCAACCACCGTTTGCGCTCCCCCTACGACCACGATGGCGATGGATTCAGCGAGGTGGCGCGACTGAGGGGCACATCCACAGGATTTTTGATAGAGAAGCGCCTGTCACGCACCTGGAACATCCGTCTAAACAGCCTCGCCATTGAAGAGGAACGGCGTGGAGGGAGCGACTGGTATGTAGCTGCGCCACAGGCACGCCTCACTGAAGAGATCCTCCAGCGATCCCTTTCGGGTCACCTCGAGGCCACATACCGCAACGAGCTCACCGACCGCGAGGCCCGGTTCTACCTATCGCGGCAGGCGGCGCAACGAAAGGCATTCTACGGCGGTTCGGGTGATAGCCTGGCTCCGCCCCATTCCGGCACCGGACGAGAGACGGGCCCGATGGGCGTATGGTCGGGCTGGAATGACAGTCACATAAGCCAGTATGGACAGTCGAATGAACAGATTACACAGACTGGTTTCCGATGGAACACCCGTCTCTTTACGGGTTGGCGACTGCTGGCGGGTTCGGAGCTTAACCGAAAACACTTGACGGATGCCCTTCCTGTGGTGGAACGAAGCATAGCGCAACAAATGCTCACCTGGAGCCGGTTTGCGCAGGTTGAGGGACAACCACATCCATCATGGCGATTGCATCTGGGATGGCGGAGCGACGGCGTGAACCTGTCAGGTGAATTTCGGCAAGATACGGGCAGAGTAATCATAAGCTATATAAGGCAACCTGGAATTTGGCGGAGTTCGATCCGTTGGCAGGCTCCGGAAAACCGTTTGGCCCTATCTCTGGTGCGGTCCGGTGGCTATCGCGCCCCTCAGGTGTTCACCGAAGACCTGCATGTGGAGCTGGTGGGCGGTTCTATACGCAGCATACGCTGGTCGCCCCAACTGCGCGAGGAGCGATCGGTGGGCTATTCAATCACGGCAGAATATGCACTGGCGGAGGGCGAAAGCAACTGTATGATTACCGCAGAGGGCTTTCATACCCGTTTGATGCGGCCCCTGCTGCTGAACAATCTCGACACTGCATTGGGGGGCGCCATAATTTGGCAAAAATCGAATGGGCCCGATGCGCGGGTGCTTGGAATGGTGCTGGGGGCACGAGGATCGGTGGCGGGGGGCGGCTGGCAGTGGGATGCATCCATTAGCCTGCAAAAGTCCCGATATGAGTCGACCTTGCGCCTGTCCAATGGTTCGAATGGCGAGTTGTGGAGCCGGGAAATGCTTCGCTGTCCGGTGTGGAGTGGCTACTTCACCATACGACGTGCCCTCAGCCGGGGGTGGTGGCTGCAGTACAACCAGCAATTCACCGGGTCAATGTGGACAACCCGTACGGATGCCACCACACAAGGAGAATTGACACTCATGCGAACCCCTGCCATGGGTCAGCATGATTTGTGGATCGAGAAACTATGGAAAGTAGGTGCACGACTGCGTATGGCCACGGAACTGGGGTGCCAGAACTGTATGAACAACTACCAAAACGACCTGAGTGTAGGGCCCGTAAGGGACGCGTCTTACCGATACGGTCCCTCCATGCCCCGCCGCCTGAGTCTGCGCATCAGGCTCATGGGTTGAAAAGGAGATCGATCGCTGATTAGCCTCAGTGGGCGACACCTGCTTCTCCCTCCTCACCGAGGGTTTCACAATGCCATTGCGGGTCGATTATCCGCCGCGGCTTGTTGCCCTCCTTAACCTCTCCTTTTTCCTTCAGAAGTTCCGCAATCAGCCGTTGGCGCTCCCTCTCACGGCTCATTTGTGCCGCCTCATCACGATTCAGATCAAAATAGGGTATGCCTTCGATTAGGGTGAGCAGCGGACGGGCATACATGCTGAGGGGATGGGCACTCCAAAGCACCAGATCGGCCTGCTTGCCCACCTCTATGCTCCCCACCTTGTGGTCGATACGCAGGGCGCGGGCGGGGTTGATTGTGACTGTCCTCAGGGCCTGCTCCTCGGTGAGTCCGCCATACTTCACGGTCTTGGCCGCCTCCTGATTTAAGCGACGCGCCATCTCGGCATCGTCGGAGTTGATGGCCACGTTCACCCCCACGCGATGCAGGATGGCCGCATTGTGGGGGATGGCGTCGATAACCTCGTATTTGTAGGCCCACCAATCGGCAAAGCTGGAGGCCGACACCCCATGCTGCTTCATTTTATCGGCCACTTTATAGCCCTCCAGAATGTGTGTGAAGGTATTGACCTTGAATCCGATTGAGTCGGCCATCTTCATGAGCATATTGATTTCGCTCTGCACATAGCTGTGGCATGTTATGAAACGCTCAGCACGCAGGATCTCTACCAAGGCATCGAGAGTGAGGTCGCGGCGGGTCGTCTGCGGCTGGGTCTTGCGTTTCTCGGCATATTCCCGCGCCCTGAGGAATCCGTCCATCATAACCTGCTCCACACCCATACGAGTCTGCGGAAAACGTACCACATGTATGTCGCCCCAATTGGATTGCTTAACGTTTTCGCCCAGAGCGAATTTTATGAAACCGGGGGCGCCGCGAAATTTCAGTGAGTCGGGGTGGGTAACGCCCCAGCGCATCTGCACAATTGCGCTTTGTCCACCTATGGCATTGGCCGATCCGTGCAGCAGTTGGGCGGTGGTTACGCCTCCCGCGAGCTGTCGGTAAATGTTGACGTCGTCGGGGTTGAGTACATCGCCGATGCGGACCTCAGCGGTGATGCTTCGTGTGCCCTCGTTCACGCCTCTGGTGATGGCAATGTGGCTGTGCTCGTCGATTATTCCCGGGGTCAGGTGTAGTCCCTTCCCCTCACGGACGCTGAATTCGACCCCCTTGCCAAACAAGCTTGCAGGATCTGTCGTAGCGGTCGTACGAATGGCCAGTATTTTCCCGTCGCGCACAGCCACATCCGCCTCTTTGATTATTCCCGATTCGCTGCTGGTCCACACGGTGACCCCTTTGATCAAGAGATTGGTGTGACGAGGGGACTCCTCATGCCCCAGGTCCGCAAATGGATACCGCATGATTTCGGCGGGAAGGGGTGGAGTTGACTTAGCCTTCTTGGTGGTGGTGTCGGCCGTGTGGGGTGCTATGGAGTCGAATCCGAGTCGCCAAATGCTGCCGTCGGGCAGTTCCAGACGTGCGTTTAGTCCCGCTACCCCATCCCGCCATGCGCTCAGGCGTATCATTTGTGCGCCACTCACACTACTGTCCTGCACCGATAGACTCAGAAATCCCTGTCGATAGCGCACTTTCATGCCCACCGATTTTGCCGTATCGCTGCTGCGTAGTCCGACTTCGTAGTTGGCGCGACTACCGCCGACAACGAGCTGCATCCCCTTCAGTCCTTCTACAGTTTCGGTGGATGCGACCGAGGCTTTAGGCGTCACCTTACCCAAACCATCATTGGGGGCCCATTCAACCCGGTTCAGCCGGTAGATGCCCCTCAAATCCACCTTTATTTCTTCTTTGATGTTGTTGTATGGAATCCCCGATGTCCAGGTCTCAATAATCTGGTTTTCGGGATCAAACAGGGGGTGCGAACACACAATGATATTCCCCAAATATCCCTTCTCAATCTTCCCCATCCATTGCCCGGCGCCGAACAATCGGGCCGGTGCCAGGGTGAGGGCCTCCAATGCTGCAGTTGCTGGTAGTCCACGCTCAATGGCCGTCCGCAAACGTGGCAGCAGCTCATCCGGTGATTTTAGTCCATTCCCCGTTATTGCAAATGGGACCCCCGCCCTGTACACCACGGCTGGGTTTCCGGGGGCCATCTCCCAGTGCATCATGGCCGATAGGGAGGCCTCTCGCGCATCGAAGGGGTCCTGAACATCCATAGGTTCAGGGAAATTGAGGGGCAGCAACAGCGTCGCTCCTGTGGATTTAATGTCTTGAATGTACTGGTATTCCTCCCCTGTTCCGGTTGCCACAAAGGGGAATCCAAATTCCTTGGCGATGGAAGCCACACGAAGAACATCATACTTACGGGGGGTTTCGAACACCTTGGGGAGTGATGCCGTGCGCTGCATGGCGTCGAGCACCTGATCATACACCCTACCCACCGCTTCCTGCCGTGTGTACCACTGCAAATCATAATGTGTTTGTCGCAAAAGGGCAATACTGCCCATAAGCGATGAGGGGTAATCCTGCCGGCTGCTTCCCTTATCGAAGCTGTAATGCGTACTGGCCGATGGCAACAGGAGGGCGGAGCCTTCCGGCCCGTCAGCGGTCGACACCCACGCACCGGTGCCGCGCATAATTCCATCGCGGGGATGGGTGAGCACAGCCCCATATCCCGCCTTTCGCCACTTTTCGGCCTCCTCCGACTTCACAACAAACAACTCCGCAGCGCTTTGATCGGCCCGGATGGCATCATTGGCGTTCCAGGCGCCCTCTCGTTCGGGCAACAGCACAGGGCTTTCTTCGCGGCGCGATCCTTTGGGTGACCGCTGGGTTTTCAGAGAATCCATCCCATAATTGGCCGCGGGCTCAAGGAATGCGGGGTACACAAATTTTCCTTTCAGATCCACCACACGGGCATCAGTCGGTTTGGGTATTTGCTTACCCACCGCTTCTATTCGTCCGTTTCGGATCACCACAACCCCATCTCTGAGGGTGTCGCCCGCCGATTTAATGACCGTTGCCCCGCTCAGATACCATATGGCGGGACGACTATCGCGCACTCCGTTGTAAGGAAAGTGGGGCTGAGCCTCTGAATAGCTGGGGATGTAGAGAGCAAGAAGCATCAATAACAATCCCCTGAGGGCACTGTTTCGACATTCTGAATTTTTGAGGGGGTATGGGTGCTGCATAGTTGAAGGTTGTGGATATTAGCACTACGCCTTTTTGCGTTTGTCAACCGACAAAAATGATAAAAAAAACCGCTGGGCAGCACGGCGCGGGCATGGCCCTTGTTCTTTTACATGGTTTTTCAGGCAGTCGTTCGTCTTGGCAGCCCCTGGCAGATCATATTTCCTGGGATGGGCCCATTCTCATTCCCGACCTTTCTGGTTCAGGTTCCGAAGCCTGGCCTGAATCAAGGGATGCGAATGCCATAACGAGTCATTCCGCTCAACTTGATGCGACGCTATCTTTTGGAAATAGTCCGAATCTGGGTATTGGTATCACAGAAGGTCATTCGGGTGCAAGTATGGAGACCACGAGAAGCCGGTTCGATACGGGTATGGCCACCACTGGAAGTCGCTCAGATGCAGGGTCAGGAGCCACGGGAAGCTTGTCGGATTCTGGAATGGGCACCACTGAAAGTCATCCGGCTACAGGGACAGGGGACACGGTAACCCGTTCCGATGCAAGAATGGAGACTGCGGGAAACCGGTCGGATGCAGGGATTGGAATCACGGAGAGACAATCGGATAGAGGTTTGGGCGCCACGGAGAGCCGGTCTGAAACAGGTATAGGCATCATGGCATGTGCTTTAGAAGTTTGGCTCGATGCACAGGGGGTTGGGTCGTTTGTGGTGGTGGGACATTCCATGGGGGGCTATGTGGCGTTGGAATTGCTGAAACGCATACCGGACAGGATAGCGGGCCTTGGCTTGTTTCATTCGCACCCACTTGCCGACGACGACGACAAGCGTGCCAATCGTCGCCGTACCTTGAATCTGATCCGCGATGCCGGGCACACGCGCTTCATGGATGCATTTGTGCCCTCCCTGTTCGCTCCCGAGTCTGTAGAACCTTGCAGCGAACGCATCAAGCAACTCCGTGCAGTCGCCTCGAGTCAGCTCCCGCAGCACATCTGTCACCAGATAGAGGCCATGATGAACCGCAGCGATCGACTTAACCTGCTTCTCGAGCACTCTTCGCTGCCGAAGTGGGTGGTGCTGGGCGAACAGGACCCGGTGTTACCCTTGGCCAGAGCGTGGGATTGGATATCCCGGCTTGACAACCTTCAGCTCGACATTCTTCCCAACACTGGTCACATGGGCATGGAAGAATGTCCCGACCGCTGTCTTAAGTTATTTGAGGAATTTAACGAATTTGTGAATCGCTCCCAGCACTCCAAAGATTGATTTATTCCTGAACGCATGAAAACCTGAGTAAACTTCCGCACGAATCCTGACTATTTTTGCAGTTCACCCACGCCCATTTTTTGGGTAACGTAGATTCCTCTGAACTCCAACCCCATCACTCATATGTATACCGGACTATTACACACACACACCCTTGTTGTTTCCCTTTTCCTGCTGCTCTATCTCATAAAAACGGTTTTATTGTATTTAAAACCCGCTTTACTTGAACCATTCGGACGAAAAACCCGCATCGCAGAAATCATCGTGAGCACCTTGTTTCTGTTGACCGGAATCGGATTGGCCCTTCAAACCCCATCGGTACAGGTAGGCGTTTGGTTTTGGGTGAAGTTGCTTGCTGTTTTCGCCTCCATTCCCCTGGCGGTCATTGGATTTCGAAGGGCCAACAAAGGCATGGCGTTGTTGTCGCTGCTTCTGATCCTCTATTCATGGGGCATATCGGAGACCCGCAGCCCACGGATGAAGAAGTCCGATTACTTCGAAAACCTTGGGCCGCACAAAGCCCTTGAGGGAGTCAAGGCAATTAGAGACTCAACAATAGCTGGTAAAGCGCTAAATGACAACGTTTCTCAGGGCAAAGCGCTTTATACCTTCTACTGTGTGGCTTGTCACGGCTCTGACGGCGCCTTGGGCGTAGCTGGTGCCAAAAATCTGGTCCACAGCACCCTCGACCGCGATGCAACCAAGTCCTTCATCCGCAAAGGCAAAAACGCCATGCCCGGTTTCGGTACTGATGTGTTATCTGACCCTGAACTAGATGCTGTGGTGGCCTTTTTGAAAGCTAAGATGGCCGTGCATCAGCATCCCCACTGATAGAATACTGTAGTGCTCTTACTCGCTTATACCGCAGGTTTCATTTTATAGAACAACTGTACTAGCTGTTGTCGCTCCTCCACCCGATCCTAATCATACTAAAGATTTAATCAAAAACTTTAGCCGGGTTTCAGTCGCGTTTCACTTAGACATCACTCAGGACATTGACCTCGGGCTCGATCATGATCCGGAAGTGCTCGAATACGGATTGGCGGATTTCTGTGGCCAATGCCCATAGCTCAGCACCTGATGCCCTTCCGTGGTTCACCAGCACCAAGGAATGCTTCTCATAAACCCCGGCATCGCCCTTGCGCGCGCCCTTCCATCCGCATTGCTCGATCAACCATGCCGCCGACGTTTTGACGCGTTCCGATGCCGTTGGATAGCCCGGAATTTCGGGAAATTCATCCTTTAACGCGTTGTATTGTGTGGTAGAGAGCATTGGATTTTTGAAAAAACTGCCAGCATTGCCGATCACCTCCGGGTCGGGCAGTTTGCTGCTTCGGATGGCAGCCACCCAATCGGCCAATTCAGCCGGGTTTGCAGGTTTGAGTCCCCTTTTCTGTATTTCGCGTTGCAAGGCATCGTATGACAGATTGAGTTTAGACTGCTTTTGCAGACGGAATCGTACGCTGCAGATCACAAACGCATCTTTGAACTCGCCTTTAAACACCGAGTCGCGGTAGGCAAATCGACAAGCACCGGCATCCATCACCATCCGCCCGTGTTGGCGGTGGAACCCCAGCAGATCCACAAATACGTCTTTCAATTCCACCCCATAGGCACCAATATTTTGTACGGGCGCAGCGCCTACCGTGCCCGGAATGAGGGCCAGATTTTCCAACCCACCATACCCCCGCTCCACTGTGTAGCGTACCAGCTGATGCCAGTTCACCCCAGCACCTGCCTCCACAATCACATCAGCCCCATGGTGGTGCTCCTGTATGCCCTGCAAATTGGGGTTAATCACCACTCGGTTCAGGTCTGAGCAAATCAACATATTGCTTCCGCTCCCCAACACCATCATTGGATAGCCCAGGTTTTCGGCCATTTCCATGGCTGACGGCACTTCCTCTTCCCTTTCGGCTCCCAAAAAATAGCGAACATATGAAGAGACCCTAAAAGTGTTGTGGTTTCGTATGTCGAAGTGCTTGTGTACTTTCATAATCCATCAAATCAGGCGCACAAATCTATCCAAAAAAAAACCGACACCCCTTTCGGGATATCGGTTTGTTTAAGGATCTCTAGGGTCTTGAAATCAACCCATAAACCCGGGGGATGAGCTACAATCAGCGGTTCACCACCAGGCGAAGCGTGCGGCTACCACCGAGCATATTCACGCGAACCTGATATAAGCCTGTATTCAATGCGCTGATGTCGAGGGGCAAAGTTTCGCTCATCCCGGAAATTTGACTGCTCTGGGTAACCACGAGGCGACCGGTCATATCCGAAATTTCGCAGGTTACTTTACCCGCAGGTCTTTCAGCAGCGATTTCGAGCATAGCGTAGTCACCCTGAGCCGGGTTTGGGTATAAGTTCAAACGAACATCTGCAGCCAATTCCTGTACCGATACTCCAGAGGAGGCACGTCCGAAGTTCATGAACATCCGCATGGCATTACCATTGTTGTACCAATCATCGGTATACAAAACAGAGGCAAACCAAGGCATAGTGAAAGTCACATCGTCGAGGAAGCGAATGCGATTTGCTCCATTGTTTGAAAACATTTCAGCCACCAGCCAGTGATCGCCAGGCTCCACCACCCGGTCCTGGGGTGATCCAAAAAGGGTTGCCGGGAAGGGAACCACAATAAAGCCGCGAGCGATGTCCTGCGAGGTGATGGTGTACACATCGCTCTCAAACAGAACTGTTGTGAGATCGCCCGGGAGTCCGTCCGTGCCGGGAGAGCGAACCGTAAACACGACAGACGATCCTGCTTGTGTTCCAGTTGCGCCGGTCTGCAGATAAGCGGTGGCACTGGTTACCGTATCAGCAGTTAGAATCTCAAACAAATTGCCCAGAGAAATTTGTTGAGCAGCAGGATTGCCCCATTGACCGGTTCCGGAATACGACTGTGAAACGGGAGCAATTACAGAGGGCGAAAATGCCGAGTCTGTGATCGCAAACTGGCGTGTAGCGGAGTTGTTTAGTGTGTATGCGTCGGTACTATCGGCTGTCACATTGAAGCTAACATTCATTTTGGCGATGGTCGTAGCCGGGAAAATGGTGTTCAGGCTGATCACCTGTTCAGTACCAGGGGCCAAAGAAGGGATGGAGCTCGTGCTTGTATACAATGGTGCGCCACCAGAGGTGGGCGTTGCATTTACTGTCAGGGTCACATTGGTCTGGCTAAGCGTGCCCACGTTGCGTACCAAAGCTTGAAACACAACGCCACCCGTGTTGGGGGCGGGCACCATCCCATACTCCAGAAAACGGCCGTTTGCGGTATCGGGGAGAAAAATCGACTGAACAAGGGCCAAATCATGGTTGGGCGCCTGGGTGATCTTCACGTCATCAATCTGCCAGAAGTAATAATCGCCATGGAACATAAATGCAATTTTTGCATTGGCCGCACCACCGATATAATCCGAAACATTCACACGTATGAGTGAGTTGCGCGCGGTGGCCTGATTCACCGCGATGTTGGAATTGATCATAAGGGTATCATCCCAGGTAGCACCTCCGTTGATCGAGAACAACACATAGGTTGCTGGCTGGGCCTGACTGGTTGGACCAGCAAAACGGCGGTAATACTGATAGAACTCCAGGTTCAGATAAGGATATTGTGCCGAATTGAAACTTGGGCTGATCAGCATAGCTCTGTGCGGAGCGGGGAATATACCCTGACCAAAAGCACCTTGCACTCCATTGTTATCGAGCCAATCGGAGTCGAATACCATAAAACCATTGGCGGGCGTAGACGACTGCACGGTTAGGTTGGCTGTTCCGTAAGCACCACGAGAACCTGTACCGGTGTTGGGGGTAGTGGCCGGGCCACGGTATTCCCATACACCTGTGGTGTCGGGCGTGCTGCCATTATTTGTCCCTTCAAACCCCTGATTGGTCCATGAGGAAGAGCCAGCCGAAAAGTCATCCTGAAAAATGATGGTATTTTCGGGTGTTGCAGCGGGGGAGGCGGGACGATTATGCTGCTCCAGAGTTGCATCCACACCACGCAGGTAGGGCAACGGCTGTGCAGTTCGAACGCTTTGCTGGGCAACGGCAAACGAGGCGGTGAGGCCCATTGCCAAAGCGAGAGGTAAAATTCTTATGTTCATATATGGATTTTTGGGTTAAAATTTCCGCAAATATAAACGAAAATAAATCAATAAGACACTAAAACCATTACGCACGGATCAATGCCCGCTCCGTACCAGCTTTTGAATGGCAACGACACCGGCGGCATGCCACTCCAGCAAATAGACCCCGGCTGGCACATCATCGAGCGAAATGGAAGCCCGATGTTGCCCAGGCTCCTGAAAGCCCTCATAGATGCGTGCTACCTCCCGGCCCGCGATATCCCGCAGCACCCCCTCCACAACTGAAGGGCGATCCAGAGTATAGTCGATGGTCGCCAAGCCGCTGTTTGGATTGGGAAAGACCGACTGCAGACGTACGGGAAGCGACTCCTCATCCACAGAAACCCGGGAGAAATGGTGGCCGAAAACCGGATTCACGGCGAGACCAATGCCGTTGGTGTACCAGCGCGCATCGGATGGGGAATAGATAATAGAGGTATAGTAGGGTAAAAAGCGCTCGTAGGTATAATCATTAAATACCCGAATATCCTGAGCACCCTGGTTGGAAAAGAGCTCTGCCGCCGCAAAATAAGCACCTGGCTGCAAAATCCGGTTTTGGGGTGCACCAAACAAGGAGGCGGGCATCAGTATCTTCACAAATCCGCGTGCCAAATCTTGTGCCGTCAGTGTATACAAATCACTTTCAATGAGGGAAGAGAAGGAGGTCTGCTGGGCATATTCATCATTGGCTAGACCGTTGGTGTCGCGCACACTCACAATGATCTGGGAGCCAGCCACGGATGTTCCCAATCGAATCTGTATGGCCGACAAGGTGTCGGAGGCCGACAACTCAAACAAAGTAGCGCAAATGAGTCCATCTTCATCGCCGGTGAACGAGGCTGTACCCAAACTTCCCGAGGAGGAAACCACAGGCGAAACCACCGATATAATGGTGTCGCGCACGGCAAAAGGCACCGACGCACTGTTATCCGCCGGATTCTCATCCACACTGTCCATGGTCAACTCAATGTTAAGCGCATAAACACCTGTATCCAAAAGCAAAGCCTGCGGGAAATTGGTGACCGACATCACAGTATCGCGGCCGCCCGAGGCCAAACTCAGTTGGGCGGTACTGTCTCGCCACAGAGAATTGGCCGAACGGCCAACGCGGCTGCGCATGCGGATGCTCGATTGTGCATTGGATCCAAAATTTTGAATGGCCCCCTCCACTTGCCATTGGTCGCCCTGCTGTCCCTTCATAAGCTGACCGGTGAACGTCAGGAAATTGACCGGGTTGATTGAATAATCCTCCAGCGAGAGGTCGTTGTTGGGCGGAATACTCAACTGGATGTCGTCGATGCACCAGAACCAGTCCCACGCCCCTATATAATGGAAGCGAATCCACAAATTCGGCTGGTTGCCGGCGATCGACGAAATGTTAAACCGCAAGGTCGATGGGTTTGGTATAGTTGTGCTCGCGGGCACCACATCCGCAGAATTGTAGAGCTCCGTCCAAACCAGAGAATCGGTACTGATTTCGATGATGTGGTCTTCCTGAAAGCGACGGAAAAACTGCTGCACACTCAGCATCACAGCCGGATGACTGACCAAACTGATGCCTGCTTTGATTATCAGGTAGTCGTCCTGCGTGCCATTGCTGAAGGAATCCGAGTTGATCAGCGCAAAGGGCGCACCTGAGGCCGATGCAATGGGTGGAAAATTCTGCGACACCAGATTGGGCTCCATGGCCGACACCACCTTCCAGGGGCTACTACCGGAGGCTCCGAGTCCCCGTACCACGCTCATGCCCAAAGTGTTACTAAAATCGAAGCTCCAGAGGGGATTCAGTCGCGCCGTGGGGTCAGTCGCTTGGGAAGGATCATAGCGAACATCCACAATGGAACGATCGGCAAGCCTCTTCTCATGCCGGCCGTCGTAGGGGCGCGACCACTGGGCCTGAGAGGGTGAGAAAAAGCCAATAAAGAGGGTAAGGAGGAGAAATCTTTTCATATTATTAAATAAAATAAAAGGGATTATGATGTCTAAGTTCAGATTTCATGCAGAAATGAGGCAAATGCGAAAATTCAGGTCTCAATAATAAACAAAAACTCCCACAATATGTCAACTCACCGAATCATACAATTCGATGGGGGGACAAACACAAAACAGATTACGGTCGCCATGGGTGTTGTTGACCCGCCCAACGGTGGGCCAAAACTTCGACTCGCGCACCCAGGGAAGGGGAAACACCGCCTTCTCGCGTGGGTAGGGGTGCAACCAGTCACCCACCAACTCAAATGCCGTGTGCGGGGCATGTTTCAGGACATTCAAATCGCGGTCGTAGATACCCATTTCGATCTCACGGATTTCCTCACGGATGTGCAGCATGGCGTCGCAGAATCGATCCAACTCGGGTTTGTCTTCCGACTCCGTTGGCTCGATCATGATGGTGCCCGCCACCGGAAACGAAACCGTAGGCGCGTGAAAGCCGTAATCCATCAACCGCTTGGCCACATCCTCCACCTCAATGCCCGCGGATGCTTTGAACGGACGCAGGTCGATGATCATCTCGTGTGCGCAGTGCCCCCCCGGACCCGTATACAAAACCGAAAACGCACCTTTTAGTCGCGCCATGATGTAATTGGCGTTTACAATTGCCATGCGTGTTGCCTCGGTCAACCCCGCCCCGCCCATCATGCGGGCATAGGCGTAGGAAATAGGAAGAATGCCGGCACTTCCCCATGGTGCCCCCGAAACCGGGGTGATGGCCGACTTAAAGGGGTTCACCGCCACCACGGGGTGACTGGGCAAAAAAGGTGTGAGGTGTGCTGCAACGCCAATGGGGCCCATTCCAGGTCCGCCCCCACCGTGGGGGATGCAAAAAGTTTTGTGGAGGTTTAGGTGACAAACATCAGCGCCGATGAGGGCAGGACTCGTGAGGCCCACCTGCGCATTCATGTTGGCTCCATCCATATAGACCTGCCCACCATACTCGTGAATTACACTGCAGATCTCGCGAATCGTTGTTTCAAAAACACCGTGTGTAGAGGGATAAGTCACCATCAAGGCTGCCAATCGGTCGGCATTCCGTGAAGCTTGCGTTTTCAGGTCATCCAGCGAAATATTGCCCCGTTCATCGCAGGCCACCACCACCACCTGCATGCCTGCCATCACCGCCGAGGCCGGGTTGGTTCCGTGGGCCGAGGAAGGGATCAGAGCTATGTTTCGGTGTCCCTCACCCCTGCTCAGGTGATAGGCACGAATCACCATGAGTCCGGCATACTCTCCCTGAGCACCCGAATTGGGTTGCAGGCTGATGCCAGGGAAGCCGGTCACCTGCCTCAGATCCTCGGTCAACATATCAAACATGCTCTTGTAACCCATGGCCTGCTCCACCGGGGCAAAGGGATGCAGATGCGCAAACCCGGCCCATGTTACGGCGATCATTTCGGTGGTCGCGTTCAACTTCATGGTGCAGGAGCCCAGGGGAATCATACTGTGGCAGAGCGATAAATCGCGCGATTCCAGGCGCTTGATATAGCGGAGCATTTGGTGTTCGCTGCGGTATGAATGGAACACCGGGTGCTGCAAAATCTCATCCTTACGCATAAAATCGGGATGAATATTCGGTGTCGTCTCCCTGTCGAGTGCTACCAAATCGACACGCTTTCCATTGGTGATGGCCGCAAACACAAGGGCCACCTGCACAAGTTGCGCAAGGCTGGTGGTTTCATCAACCGAAACGCCGACTTGTCCGGGCACCAAAAAGTTAAGGTTGATACGTTTCCCCTCTGCTATGTTTTTAAGTTTCTGCAGCTCCTCCTCGGGCAGTTCCACCTGCAGGGTATCGAAATACTGAGGATTGACCTGCTTAAAGCCCATGATTTGCAGGGCCGCATCGAGCACAGCGGCGTGGCGGTGGATGCGCAGGGCGATTTCTTTGAGTCCATCCGGCCCATGGTATACGGCATACATCGATGACATAATGGCCAGTAGCACCTGAGCGGTACAAATATTCGAAGTTGCCTTTTCGCGGCGTATGTGCTGCTCGCGTGTTTGCAGTGCCATTCTGAGCGCTACACGACCCTGGGCATCGCGCGAAACCCCAATCAACCGGCCGGGAAGATTGCGTTTAAATGCGTCGCGTGTGGCGAAATACGCCGCATGGGGACCGCCATAGCCCATGGGCACACCAAATCTTTGCATACTGCCCACCACCACATCGGCGCCCCATGATCCGGGTGACTCAAGCAACACCAATGCCATGGGATCGGCGATTACCGCCACCGAAATTTGCTGTTGAGCCGCTTTTTTGGTCGTTTCCTTATAATCACGTATACGTCCGTATCCTTCGGGGTACTGAAAAATCATCCCAAAAAAGCCCTCATCGAATGCGAAATCATCCACCCGTCCGAATACCAACTCGATGCCCAGGGGTTCGGCGCGGGTCTGCAAAACGGCCCGTGTTTGGGGGAAGACCTTATTGGAAACGAAAAACTTGCGGTTCTCGACCTGATTTCTTTGGGCAAACAGCATCAACATGGCCTCTGCCGCGGCTGTTGACTCATCGAGCAGGGAGGCATTTGCGATGTCCATGCCGGTGAGGTCACACACCAGGGTTTGGAAGTTGAGGAGTGCCTCGAGTCGACCCTGTGCAATCTCGGACTGGTAGGGTGTGTATTGCGTATACCAACCCGGGTTCTCCAGAATGTTGCGTTGAATGACGCCCGGCACTTGTACGGGGTAGTAACCCATACCGATGTGACATTGATACACCTGATTTTGATCGGCCAATCCTCTTAAATGCTCAATCAGCTCCTGTTCATTCATGGGGGCTGGCATTTCCATGGTATCCATCCGGCGAATGCCCTGAGGAATGGTTTGATCAATCAGCTCATCGACCGATCCTACCCCGATGCTGTGTAGCATGGCATCGACATCGGAAGGACGCGGACCAAGGTGGCGTGATTGAAAATCAGATGGGGGCGTATGGTTCATCGTTAATGATAATGGGGCGAGACAGTAAGCAAATGGAAGTAAATAGAATGTAATCCAAAATCGCCGCAAAAATACGGCTTTCAAGCCTGTGAGTTTCCCTTAAAAACCCATAAAACTACAGGATGTTCGATGCCCCGACAATTACATTAGTTTAGCGTTTTCTTTATTCCAAACCCATATACCTTTTGGTTAATCACGGTAATTGCCCTAATCAATGTCCATCTGCCCCATAATCCGACGCTTCTTTTTTTACACAGATCATTTTGAGTCAACCGCCACATGGCTGTTGATACCCTTATTGGTTCTTCTTCTCGGGCAGTTGTCCGCCTATGGAGCGAGCAACCCCCTCCATATTGAATGGCCCGATCGTGTGGTAGCCGGACGCCCATGCAGCCTGCTGATAACCCAAAACAGTCGAAGCGATGAGCCGCTGAGCGTTTGGGTCGATGGCCGAAGGGTCTTCCGGCATATGCCAACGCCGCGGACGGACCACTTGATTCAGAAAAATCCTGTTCGCCCTGACAGCCTCGAAACCCCCGAAGCCACGGCTGAATCGGTCTCATTGACCCCCGAAAAACCGGTAGCACCCGAAACTTTTTCCATACCGCTACAATTGAACAAAACTTGTAGGGTATCGGTGGCGTGGGGCAGCGACCTCATCACCCGGCAGTTCCAGCCGTTACACCCGGCCTGGAGTCTGCTCCCTCCCCTACTCGCGATCCTGTTCGCCCTCTGGTTTCGGGAGGTCTACAGTTCCCTGCTGGCAGGCATCCTGGCGGGGGCCTATTTACTCGCCTACAGCACACGGGGCGGAATAGAAGCCATTTGGGTCGCGCTGGGTGACTTCCCTACACGTCATTTGATTCCTGCTCTGAGCGATTCCGACCATCAATCGATTATCGTGTTCTCCATGCTCATTGGCGGGATGGTCGCTTTGATTAGTCGCAACGGCGGCATGCAGGGGGTCGTGGAGGCCCTGGCACGCAAAGCCAAAACACCGCAATCCGCACAATTCATAACCTGGCTCTTGGGTGTGCTTATTTTTTTCGACGACTACGCAAATACCCTTTTGGTAGGCAATACGATGCGACCTGTGACAGACCGACTGAAGGTATCGCGCGAGAAACTCAGCTATTTAGTAGATGCCACTGCCGCTCCTGTGGCTGCTATTGCCTTCATCAGCACTTGGATTGGAGCGGAAATCAGCTATATCGAGGGGGGGTTGAACAAGCTGCATGGGGTTGGGCTGGGCGCGTATCAGGTGTTCCTCTACTCTCTTTCCTTTGCCTTCTACCCCATTTTCACCCTCATTTTTATGCTGCTGCTGATCGGTATGAAGCGTGATTTCGGCCCGATGTACACCGCCGAATCGCGTGCGCGTTCGGGGATTTCGTTACGATCCGCTGAAACCGCCACCCGTTCGGGGGATGCGGGTTCGGGGGATGCCGATTTCAGCATGGCACCGGGACTCACACCATCTCTTTGGCTGGCCGTGCTTCCGGTCTTGGTAGTGGTGGGACTGGTGATGGTGGGACTATCAGTAACGGGCTATGAGGCGCAGACTTGGGGCGATTCCGGCATTCCATTCTCACAAAAGCTATCGATCACCATTGGACGAGCCAATGCCTACACTGCTCTGCTGTGGGGATCCTTTGGTGGACTCCTCACTGCGGTGGTGCTCACACTTTTTTCGCGCAGGCTCACAATTCATGATGCAGTAGAAAACTTTCTCAAGGGGTTCAAGACCATGTTGGGGGCCGTGGTCATTCTCATTCTGGCCTGGGTGTTGGCCGGGCTGACCGAACAACTCGAAACTGCCCATTTCCTCACGCAGCAGTTGTTGTCGGTCGACCTGGGTCCGGGTTGGCTGCCTAGTCTGACTTTCGTTCTCGCTGGCGTAATTGCCTTCAGCACAGGTACGAGCTGGGGTACCATGGCCATACTTTTCCCCTTAGTCATCCCCGCTTCCTGGCAACTCACGGAGCAGGCTGGTATTCCACATGCGGAAGCAATAGTCATACTTTGTAATGTTGTGAGTACCGTTCTGGCCGGCAGTGTATTGGGCGACCATTGTTCACCCATCAGCGACACCACGATCATGAGTTCACTCGCCTCGGGCTGCAGCCACATCGAGCATGTGCGCACCCAACTGCCCTACGCGCTGGTGGTGAGTGGGGTTTCGATCGGGGTTGGCACCTTACCCACCGGGTTCGGACTACCTCCTTGGATTAGTTTCGTGGCTGGTATCCTTATTATGGCGCTGATTATACATCGCTGGGGGAAAAAAGTAATCGACTAGCTTCAATTCAATGGGAGTACCCTTGCGCTGGCCAAAATCAGAAAGCTGCGGCCGGTGTCTTGGCACACACAGAGGCATCGGGTGCGTCGCAGCGCGCCTTTTCGGTACGTTCCGCCTTTTTTCGTAGCAAAACGCGTCCCTTTAGGCAGTTCACGTAGGGTGATCTCAAACTCCGATGGGGGGTTATGCGCCGATAAAGCCTCCATTAGATGAGGATCGGAGCAGCTGCTGGCCGCCGGATTGAGAAGATAGCGCCTCAACTCGGGCAATATACTGTTTGGGAAAATCTCCTCATTTAGCACGGGTTGCATAACGATGGCAAAAGCCCGTTTCCATTCTGGGCCGTGTGGGCGCACCGAGGATTTATGTTGCTCCCACACCCTAAGGTGCGCAAACTCATGCAGGAGGGTCACGAGTATCGCATAGGGGTTGAGTGACCGATTGACCGAGATGCGGTGCCCAAACCGCCCGTGTGGGTGTCTGTAGTCGCCATTCTTGGTGGTCCGCTCGCGGGTGAGTCGCACCCGAACCTGATGCGATAAAATCAGATCCGCCACATAATCAACCGCTTTTGGCGGCAGGAACCCCGTCAGCACCTGCACAATTTTATCGCGTCTTGTTTGCCAGATTGCCGTCATAGGGGGGGAGAAGAATGAATGAGTAGAAAATAAGGGGGAAGGCATCACGATAACCCACTGTAAACAAGCAGAGAGCCGATATAGGCCAGGGCCCCCATATAAAAGAATTGAACGGCTGGCCACAGCCAACTTTTTGTTTCGCGGCGTGTGACAGCCAGCGTGCTCATGCATTGGAGGGCGAAGGCGTAAAACACCAGCAAGCTGAAGCAGGTGGCGGTGCTGTAGACCGGCTTACCTGTGGCCGGGTTCACCTCCGACAACATTCGTCCACGCAGTTCCGATACCTGAAAATCCTCCGTGCCCAAACTATACATCGTGGCCATGGTGCCCACAAACACCTCCCGGGCCGCGAATGAAGTCAACAAAGCAATCCCAATCTTCCAGTCGAATCCGAGCGGGGCAATGGCCGGCTCCAGAAACTTACCCGCATGTCCGGCCCATGACGCCGCCAGCAACTTTTGCTCGAGAATAGCCTTGCGCACCATTCCGTCGGGCGATGAAGAAGCCCCTAACACTGTTTGTGCGTCAAGTTCTGCCTGCAGCGACTCCATCCGCTTGCCTGGACCAAAATTACTCAGCACCCATAAAACGATCGATATAACAACGATTACTTTACCAGCTTTCATCACGAAACCTTGCAGCCTCTGGCCCACCATATGCGCCACATTACGCCATACAGGCCACTGATAAAGGGGCATCTCAAGCATGAAAAATGAGGTCTCGCGGGTTTTGATTAACCAGCGCAGAACCAAGGCCGCACCGATGGCTGTCAACAACCCCAAAACATACAGACCCATCAAAACGAGCCCCTGAACATTAAACACGCCCAACCACTGATTCTCGGGCAGACAAATGCTAATCAGGAGCGTATAAACCGGCAAGCGCGCGCTGCAGCTCATCAACGGCAGTACCAATATAGTGAGAAGTCGTTCCTTTCGGTTGTTGATTGACCGGGTGGCCATGATGCTGGGGACCGCACAGGCAAATCCCCCAATGAGGGGCATCACTGAACGGCCGTTGAGACCCACAGAACGCATCAGGCGATCGGTGAGGAACGACACGCGCGACATATACCCGCTTTCCTCGAGTATCCCCAAAAAGAAAAACAACAAGCTGATCTGAGGAATGAACACCAGCACACCGCCTAGCCCTGCCAGAAGTCCATCGATCAGCATCCGAGAAAACCAGCCCTCCGGCAAGAGATCTGTGGCTAGTCCACCCACATAACCAAAGAGGGACTCGATGAGCTCCATAGGCAGTGTGGCCCACGAAAAAATCGCCTGAAACATCAAAAACAAGAGGGCAAACAGAATCGCATAGCCGCCCACGGGGTGCAACAAACAGCGGTCGATGCGGGCCGAGGAGGCCTTGCGGTTTACCGTTCCGGGGTCGCGCCTGATGTGTTTCATGAATCCCGCTATCCGCTCATAGCGCCGCACCGTTTCGGCAGCCCGGATTTTCCCCCGATCGAGGGGAGCTGTCTGCGCCTGGGTGCGGCATAGTTCGGCCCAAGATGTACAAGAGTCGGGCAAGCGCTCGTGGCACATCAACGAAACAAAATCGCGGTATTCCGCTGGGCGGCCTTCACCCTGAGCCAACAGCGAGATTTGTCGCTGCACCTCAGGGTTGTCGGAGAACCAAGGATAACGATGCACGGGCAGCGCTTGCAGCAGGGTCTGCTTCAACTCATCTATTCCCTCGCCACTGCGGGCGTTGGTGGTCACCACCGGCATTCCCAAGGCCGCTGAAAGGGCGGGTACATCGATGTGAATGCCCGCCGAGTCGGCCATATCCGATTTGTTCAGCACCAGCACACAGGGCAGGTTCAAGTCGGATAGTTGGGTAATCAATAGGAGGTTTCGGCGCAGGCTGCTGGCATCGGCCACCACCACCACCCGAGTAGCCGCTGAGAATGCTGACGAGGCCCGGACTTGCTCCATAAGCAGTTGAAAGGCCACTTGCTCGTCTTCCGTCTCCGGGAACAGGCTGTAGATACCAGGCAGGTCCACCACCTCAGCCGTGCCACCACCGGGCATCGGCATCCGTCCACTGTATTGTTCTACGGTGACCCCCGGATAGTTGCCAACCTTTTGGTGTAGTCCCGTGAGCCGGTTAAACAGCGAAGATTTGCCGCTGTTGGGGTTACCAGCGAGCCATACCCTTAGCGTATCCTTCATAGTGCGATTGGCTCCTTCGGGGTATCGTTTGAGAGCGGTGGTTCAGACATAGATGAAGAGGGCTCCGAAAATTCCTTTGGGTGATGAGGGTGTTGGGGGTCTTTGGGGTGCTGGGGGATGTCTGGGCGAACATCTACTTCGATGACTTCTGCTTCCATGCGCCGAAGTGCCAGCTGATAGCCCAAAATTTCGATTGACATGGGGTCGCCGGGTGGGGCAATCCGAATGACGCGAATCCACTCTCCCGGCAGGCATCCCATTTCTGTGAGTTTGGCCGACAGTGGATGTGTGCCCAGTCTACGGATCACCGCTGCTTGTCCGGGTTTCAATTCACTCAATCGGGTTGTCACGGCCAAAAAACAGGTTCAGGGCTAAAGGGGGGGCTAGTCTGCAAAAATACGAAGGGCATCCCATTTTTGCCTAATTTTGAATGCAAACCGATCCCCTTTGAGTCGTTTCCGCGCACTGGCCTCCCAAACCGTTGTATATGGATTGAGTTCTATAGTGGGGCGTATGCTCAATTTTCTGCTGGTGCCCTGGTACACCCGTCTGTTTTTACCAGCCGAGTATGGGGTGGTGACGGATTGGTATGCTCTGGTGGCGTTCCTGAATGTGGTGTATGCCCTCGGAATGGAAACCGCCTATTTTCGGTTTTCGCGGGAGGGCGACGGCGCAGCTGAAGGATTAAGAGACAGAGCATCCCAAGGCACATCCACAGATGCCTATCGTTCGGCCTACGCCACTGTAGCCCTCAACTCCATCCTACTGTCGTCGCTCTTTTTGCTGTTGGCCCAACCACTTTCGGCGGCCATGCACTACCCCAACCACCCCGAATATGTGCACTGGTTCGCATTGATTCTCCTCTTCGATGCACTCGTGGCGATTCCCTTTGCGCGACTCAGGCAGCGGGAGCAGGCACTGAAGTACGCCCTGCTCCGCATGTTGTCGATCGCGCTCAACATCGGCTTCAATCTGTTTTTTCTGGCTTTTTGTCCTTACTTAATCAAAAACGGCGCATCCATCCCCACGTGGGTCTACCAACCCGACATGGGGGTGGGCTACATATTCATCAGCAACCTGCTCAGCAGTGGCATTCTGGCTTTCTTGATGTTAGGCGAAATCCCGAAGCAACTGGGCCGATATTCCCGCAGCCTGGCGCAGAAAATGGCTTCCTACGCCTGGCCACTAATGGCGGCCGGACTCGCCGGTATTGCGAACGAAACCCTCGATCGGGTAATGCTCAAATACCTCCTTCCCCTAAAGCAAGCCGAGGCATTGCATCAGCTGGGGGTATATGGGGGCGTCTATAAACTATCGATGTTCATGACCTTGTTCACCCAGACCTTTCGCATGGCGGCTGAACCGTTTTTCTTTAAGTTGGGTCAACAATCAAAGAAAAGTAAATTAGGGCGCGACGATGCCTATGATGTTGTGATGCAAGGTTTTGTGGTAACTGGCAGTGCGGTTTTCCTAACCCTTACCCTCTTTCTCCACGAAATCAAATGGTTTTTATCGCCCGCTTATTTCGAAGGCCTCTGGGTCGTTCCCCTGCTTTTGATGGCCAATCTACTGCTGGGCATCTACTACAACCAATCGGTATGGTATAAACTGGCCGACCAAACCCGGTGGGGTTTGTATTTGTCGCTCTTCGGTGCGGGCATCACACTATTGGGCAATTTCCTGCTCGTGCCGGTCTGGGGCTACGGTGGATCGGCCCTGTCTACGCTCCTGTGCTATTTGGGGATGGTTGTTGCCAGTTCACTCGCCTCCCGCCAACGGCACCCCATCGCCTATTCCTGGAAAAAAATTGTAGGCTGGATGGCCACGGCTGCTGCACTCTCCGCCATCTACTATACCGCCATCTACTATATGCCCTACCCTCATACACGCTTATCTGCTCTGCTCCGGTTACTGATTTGGGGGGTGTTTGTGTTTCAAGCTAGAAGAACACTACGCAAACTTTAGCCCTTTAATTTATACCTGCTCACATGCCGGCTGCAACAAAAATGAGATTCGGGCGGTTTTTCCCGCGCCTTAGAGGCGCATGAAAAACCCCATCCCGCACCCACCACACAAACCCAAAAAAGTCAAAATTCGAGGTTCAATCCCGGGCGCAGCGAACCGAAAAACCAAACCGGTGGTCGTAGTAGTAGTCGCGGTACGCATTTGCATTGCCGTAATACAGATTACGGCGCCAGGCATAGCCCGACCCAGCATCCGAAGAACTCCACCAGTTTCCGTAGTAGCCCAAACTGTAGAACCCGCCACCAGAGTCGCGGAAGCCACCAGGCAGACCGGTGAAGCCGCTCGAATTCGTGGCGCCGTTGTTTGGGGTCAACCAACCCCCAGGGGTGGGCAGAATGGCTGTGCTCTTCATCGCTCCGCCTGCTACGGATTCTCCGCCTAAGAAGTCGGTGAGGGTCGTCCATTCCGCATCCGTTGGTACATGCCAGCCCGTAG
>Ga0194120_10000243_pt1 | contig 98828 bp, 99 predicted proteins | sample TA2MahCa65mmetaG_FD_148642 | JGI IMG/M metagenome (GOLD analysis project Ga0194120, IMG submission 148642) | Freshwater microbial communities from Lake Tanganyika, Tanzania - TA2015019 Mahale Deep Cast 65m | ecosystem: Environmental > Aquatic > Freshwater > Lake | place: Tanzania: Lake... | reverse complement strand
CAGCGGCTGCACCCTCGCCGGCAGGGCAGGTTGCCCAACACCGAAGCCCGCGCACGCTCGAACCATTGATCGCAGCGGGCCATGAGGCGGCGGGGCCCATCTGGAAGGACGGTCATGGCTGCTTGTGGTCTGGAACCGCCTCTACGTCGGAACTGGTATCTTGCATGTCGACGATGAGGTCGCCCTTGGGTGAAAAGAAGCCTTGTCCATCGATGTATACGATACCATTGCAGTTTTCCTGAAAAAACTCCAGGATCCAGCCATTGAAGTCGTAGCCCTCGTCGGTCATGTCGGCTTGGACGAACCGGGTCGTCGCGATAAACCGGGCGCGCGTCACGGACTCGCGGACCAATTGAGCCTCGATGTCGTCGTAGATGGAAAGGCGCTCCAAAAAATCCTTCCGTTCCTGCTCGAACGCATCCTGGTAGCTGCCGCGATCCCTGAGACAGAAGAGCTGAATGGGCTTGCGTTCGCGGTGATACCCGATCCCGATCTGAACCCAGGCCCAGTCATCGAGGGCTTCCGGGTCCATCTTCGGGACCAAGGGGACCTGGCCCTTGGACTTGAGAAAATCCAGGAGGAGGCGCAGGGGAGGGGAGTTTTCTCTCGCGCAGAAGACGCGCGAATAGACGACCGCCTCGGCCGCCTCCGGTTGAGGCGGTTGCGCGCCGGACGAAATGATTGGCAGTTCTTTTCCCATCTGGCTCCGTGCTCTCCACCCCCCTGAATTGAAACGACGCTCGCCTGCAGTCGCAATTCCTTACTCTACACACTGCCCGGTCAGGGTTCAAGTCAGGACCCAGAAACGCCGCTGGCCGCCTAGTCATATTTCACTTTTTGTGGTTGACACGTTAGGGGGCTTTCGCTACACTCACCTCCGATCTGACGGAGCTGGCTGATGCGTCGCCCCCGCTGCAGGAGAGGCGCAACCCCGGTCACCGTAGGCCCAACCAATTCTGGATACAGGCTGTCAGCAGTTCACCTTTCATGACGTATTGAGGAGGTCCGTATGGCAAAAGCGATGACTAAGTCCCAGATTGCCGATCACGTGGCAGGAAAAGCCGGAATCACCAAGAAAGCTGCGGCGCAGCTCCTGGATGACCTGGCAGCCCTGGCCTACAAGGAAGCGAAGAACACCTTTGCGCTCCCCGGAATCGGCAAGCTGGTGCTCGCGAACCGGAAGGCTCGGATGGGACGCAACCCCCAAACCGGCGAGGCGATCAAGATCCCGGCCAAGCGCGTGGTAAAGTTCCGCGTGGCCAAGGCTGCGAAGGATGCCATCCTCGGGAAGCGGTAATCCCGTCGATTAATCTTCCCGCCGAAACGCCGTTCATTAGAGGGGCCGGTTCCCGCAAGGAACCGGCCCTTTTTCATTCCCCTGTCGAAACAATAATCACAGGCGCAAGACTAGAAGGTCGGGGCCAGGCCGCTGCCGCCCATGCCGTCATGGGCGACCAGCTTGATCGCATCCCCGTCTTGAATCCTCGTATCCTCGCTGGCAATCCGCTTATTGACGGTGACCAGGAGCTTCTTTTGCTTCATCAGGGAGAGCACCGGTTCCATGGTTTCGCCCTGCCGCTGGATCAATTGGCGCACGGTCATCGGCTCGGGCAGCTGGCAGGCGACATCCCGCTCTCCCTCCGTCGTCTGGAGTTGCCCCATCAGCATAATCGTCACCATACCATCCACCTCATGGCCGGCAAGAGCCTGGCGCTTCGAGCCGGCCGCCGGAATGCGCCCCTTGTTGACTCGCCTGCCTCAGTCTGATAAAGGACCTACCCATGCAATCGCTCGACGTCCATGAGCCGGGCATGCCCGACCTCCAGTTCGTCCTGATGGTCATAGCCCTCTGCACCTCCGGCCTGCCATCCCTCAACGTGCCGGAGCCGACCCGGGACCGGATCTTCGACCGCTGCTGGGCGCTCGTCAACAACGGGCCGCCGCCCTCTCGGCGTGAGGACCGTGTCTTGGATCTTCGGACGGGCACGGACGTGACGCTCGAGGCGATGGTCGCGACGATCCGCAGCGTGTTGGGCGAGGCTGGGATCGCGCGTCTGACCTGGGACCATCCGCCCAGCGAGCCCTCCAGGCCCAGTACGCCCGAAGCGCTGCCGCTGATCGAACGGCTGCAGCGACTCTATCCGGAGCCTCCCGACATCACGGATCGCGGCGGACAAACCTGACCGGCTCGCGCGAGCCAGGACTCCGCTCCCCCTCAGGACTCTCCGTAAATCTCAAAGAACGCATCCACGCTTTGCAGCAACTGCGCCTTGATCTCCTCGACCGACCCATTGATGACATGCAAGGCCATCGTGTCGCGGGAGCCGTCCGGCAACGTCACGGGGACATGGGGATGACCCAGCTCCGGCGCCGCCCCGCGATCCAACCGCATGCCGTAACAGAGGGTATACTGGGGTTGCACCAGTTTCAGATGCCGTTTCCGTTCCGCCATGTCTCACTCCTCGGAGCGACAAACCCCTGTGACCGGACCATGAACCGACCGGCCGATCATGGGGGCCGTCTACGTCTATTAGGGAACTTGGGCCACAATACGGACCGGTCCCCCGGATCCTCCGTTGATCTTGATCGGCAAGGCCCAGAGCGTCGCGCCGCTGGGCGGCAGCCGGTCGAGAGAAGCCACGTTTTCCAGCGCATAGACATCCGCCTCCCCCAAGACTCGATGGACGGGGAAGTCCCGCGAGCGTCCCGGATCGATGCTCGCCGTATCGACGCCCAGCCCTCGGACGGCTCGTTGCGCGACCAGGAACGAGGCCGCCTCACGCGAAAATCCGGGGAAATGAAGGGTCAGGGGGTCGTCGGGAGTCCGGCTGCCCAAATAGCGTTGCCGATCCGGCCACCGTTGCCCCCAGCCGGAGAGCATCAGGACGATGGCTCCGTCCGGGATTCGTCCATGCCGGGACTCCCAGGTCTGGAGGTCCCCGACCGTCAATTCATAGTCTGGCTGCTCCTCGCAGCGAGGCCGAACGTCCACCACAATCGCGGGGCCGGTCAACTGTTCGAGGGGAATCTGATCCACCGTGCGGCGGCCTTTGCCGAAATGAATCGGGGCGTCCAGATGGGTGCCTCCATGTTCCGACGCCGAAAAGGTCGCGGAGGCATACCAATAGCCGCCCGGAGTTATCCCCCAATCGGTCCGTTCCCATTGGAAGGGCTTGTTGTGAGGCCAATAGACCGTGTCTTGGCCGAAGGAATAGGTCAGATCGACCAAGAGGCCTGGCCGGGCCGGGGCACAAGCAGGCAGCAGGCAGGCCAAGCCCATGGCCCCCAGGACCAGAAGCGGGCTGAAGCCATCGCACTTCCGCATGATCAATGCTCCCGTTGGACATCCCCTCGTCACCGGCCGGATAAAAAATCCCCGCCTGGGCGTGACACCCAGGCGGGGATCTTTTCACAGTGCCGCAGCTGTGATTGAGTCCCGGTTATGGAGCGACGTAGCTCCCGAACTTGGGAACCTTGTCGCAGGTTTCCTTCGGCTCGCCGTTGTTCTGCTTGCAGAGGTAGAACAGGGCCCCTTCACCGGACAGGCGGGCTTCCTTGTGCTCTCTGGCTTTTGCATAGGCGAGCGCCATTTCCAACTGATGGATCGCCTTGGCGTCGGCCCCACCGGACTTGGCCGAAGCCAGCGCCTCCTGGAACAAACCGGCTGCCTTGCCCATCTGCCCCACGTCCGCGCCGCCGCGGGCGTTCAGATCCACCGTCGTCCGCTTGCCCAGGGTCGGGAAATCCGTCAGTTCCTTGACCGCCTGGGCGGCCTTCGCCAATGCCTCGCCGCTCTGAGCCTTGGCCACCGGAGGCTGGCTCAGCATGGCCAGGGCGACCGTGCCCAGCGTCAACAGCATAAACTTTTTCATCGGTTAGTCTCCTTTCCTGTTTCCGTTCAGGCTAAGGGCTAGAGGCGAGGGGCTAGAGGTTTGAAATCTGCCTCTCGCCCCATGCCTCGCGCCTCGCGCCTGACTAGAAGTTCATCCAGAGCTGGGCATAGGCCCAATCCTGTCCGCCGGCCTGTCCCAGGTTCTGAGAGAGATAGTCGCCGGCCCACATGTGCGAATAGGTCGTCTGGAAGGCCACCTTTCCATCCGCAAACATGCGCGTCCAGGTAAAGTCCACTTCGTCGCCGATGTGGGTCTTCGTGTTGTCGGTCCGCGACCAGACATAGACGCCCTGCGCGCCACGGTACCAGTTGTCCTTGGCATTGGCCAAGCGCAAGTGGCTGTACCAGATCTCGATGTGGTCCCGTTCCGACGGACGAGCCTGGTAGTTGAACTGCGGGCTCATCATGTTCTTCCAGCCCTGGATGTCCATGTAGCCCATGTGGATGTGGTTCGTCGGGAAGAAGTTTTCGAACGTGTTGGCCGTCGAACAACGCATACCCGTATTGGTCGATGTCCCGTTCGTCGTACAGTTGGCATTCCCGTCGCCGGACGCATAGTCGAGACCGATCGCGTAGCGGGGCTTCCACTTGCTGTCGTAGTTGGTATAACCGATCCAGTTTCTCGTGGCCCAGGCATTGATCGTCAGGTCACGCGACTGGCCCTGGAGACCGCTGGACATCCGGCCGGTCTGCCAGTCGATTTCGTTGATGATATCCCAATTGCCCTTCCGCATTTCCGTCCGGTTGCCGAAGTTGTGCCGGATCTGGTTGGAGTGCTTGGCCGTTCCAAGGCCCTGGGCAAGGTTGTCATACGTATTCATGTTGTTGATGTACAGGATGTAGTAGGGTTCGATCAGGAAACCCGGCACCGACTTGATCTGGTTGTAGAAGATGAACATGTCGGCGTCGGCGCTCCCGTCCCGTCCGGTCGCCCCCCGCTGCGCCGCGGTACAAGCCGTGCCCGCCGTAGTGTTGCCGCAACTTGCGATATTGGCATTCAGGCTGCCCACCGGAGCTCCCTGCAAGAGATCCGACTCTGCGTTCCGGAACCAGCCCAAGTAGGAATCGAAGTTCTTGGTGCTGTACTGAAACATGATACCGTCGTGGGAGTAGCCGGTATTCGCCCAGTCGAAGTGGCCGAACAGAGAGTGGTTACCGAAGATGATGTACTGGCGGCCCACCTTCATGCTCAGGCCCTGGATGTCGCCCAGGTTCCGGACCAGCATGTAGGCGGCCCTGACGCCCAGACGGCAGTTCGCCTGCGTCCCTGCCGCATTCGCGCCGCAAGCGTTGTTCAGCGGATCGCCGGAGTTGCCCGCGTTGTTGGGATTGCCGTTGCCGCCCCAGGTCGCGCTGTCGATGATCTGTCGATGATTTCCATGTAGAAGTTCACGTCGGGCGAGAGGTCGTACCCGATGCCCAACCGCGCCCACTGTTGGACGTAAAAGTCGCTGGCGTTGGGCCCCGAGTTGACTCGGCCTGCCCCGCGCGCTCCGTTGGAGGAGTTGCTGAAGGCGTTACAGGCCCCGCCGGACGGCGCGCCGCCGCCGAAGCAGACGCCGTTCCGATATTCCGGCCTGACGCGCAAGTCGGCGCGCAGCCAGAGGTTTTTCACATCGAAGTTCCGGCCGATAACCGGATCGTAGTTCTCGTAGGCTTCCTTCTGCGGGATTGCCCGCGGGATCGGGGGCAAGTTGGTGATGCGCTCGCCCGGCGGCAGCTCGTACCCGGCGAAGACCGGGGACGCGAGCAACTGCAGACCGGCGGCCAGGACGGCCACCGTCAACGCAATCGGGCGGCTCAGCCACCCTTTCAACGAACTGATGCGGTTCATAACGTTCCTCCTGTGAGTTGGGCTTCACAACAACGGCGGCTTTTTCCTGCCGCTGCTGCTTCCTCCTCCCTGCCGCACGTCGCGCTCACTGTTCCCCTGTCGCTGCGAGAATCGCAAGATTTTCGCTCTGTCATATGCGCGACATGCTCGTACGCTTTGGTAAAGGCCTGTTGTGCCACAGGCATCGAGTCGCTCAGCGAGGCGCGCAACTTCCGTTCGCACTACTGCGCCCCTTGCCAAAGAATCTGATCTGTTCCCGTCACCCCCTTTCGACAGCGTTCAGAATTAAACGGTCGCCTGTTCGGGCCGAGTCCTGCGTCTCTAGCTATTGGTCGACGCCTGCTGGCTATTAGTCGATATTTGTTCCGGTTTGTTCGTCACCCGTTCGATCTCTTCTTCCGCTTCTTTCATCGAGGCCTGCAGGTCCTGCTCCACCATCTTGACTTCCTGCTGGATCATGTTGACTTCCGGCTCTACCGACTTCCGGAGATCGTCCGCCGTCTCCTTGAATCCCTTGACCGCTTTGCCGACCTGCCGTCCGATTTCAGGAAGCTGCTTGGGACCGAACAAGAGAAAGGCGATGACCAGAATGATCAGCACCTCTCCTGCTCCCAGCCCGAACATCGTACATATCCTTGCTCTCCGCGTCACCCTCTCCCCCCGGGGGCGAAGGGAGGGACCAGAGGCGATCAGCCTTGTCTGGTCGGCTCCGGTGCCGCCGGCGTCGATTGCAGCACCGGCTGAGCCTGTTGGACCGTCTGCCCCGCCGGCGCCAACTGCGCCGCTTGCTCCGGTGCCGCCGGAACCGCCGTCACGTCGACAGGGTCCGGTTCATGGACAGACTTCTTGAACCCCTTGATTGCCTTGCCCAGCCCTTCCCCCAACTGGGGAATCTTACCGGCTCCAAAGATAATGAGGACGATGATCAAAATCAGCACCAGTTCCATCCACCCGAACGAACCGAACATGTTTCCCTCTTTTCGCGCCCTATGAAATCATTGAAATCATGGCGAACAGAGTTTTTTCTCTTATGAAACCGCCCGCTTCCCGATTGGCAGAAACGGACCCTAGCACGAGAAACGGCGCCAGGCTACAAAAATTTTCATATCAAGTCAAGGATTTCCTTTGAAAATTTCTCTAGGTCCCCCAAGGACACCGCTAATAGTTTAAGTAGAGGTGCAAATAGTCCACAGATTGTGGGTGGACGCGCAAGGCCGCCTGCACCATATGCGGGTCATACCCTAATGTTTCCAGCTCTCCTAGCACTCCGGACACTTCCTCGTCGCTCACATAGGCCACCGTGTCGGGGATTCCATCCCGCTTCAACGAGCGCAGGATTCCTTCAAGCTCCGCCCGCTCCGCCGTCGGCATGTCCTGCCGCAAGGTAAACTCCATGGGCCTATCATAGGGGCTCTGGTACCGCTGGTTCAGGAGCCGAATCGTTTTGATAATCAGCCGGTCCTGCTCCCACGGCGCCAGTCGGTCGGCGCTGGGAAAGGCGGCGAGCAAATCCATCACACTCAGCACATTCGTGCCCAGGTTCCGCCCCACAAACTCCCGCTGGGATTCAAGGGTCACCGTGGCCATGCCGAGGTGCCTGGCCACCGCTTCTACGAGGGCGAAATTGACCATAAAGCTGTACTGCCCGCCGAACTGACCGTAGCAGGGCTTGTCCGGGTCGTTGAGCACGGCCAGGTCTGCCGTCCCCGCGTCGAAACTGCTGAATCCGATGGCCCCGTCGGCGAGCACCCGCTTCGCTTCCTTGACCGTGGCGAAGGCGCCCAGGTTCACAGGGACCAGCACCTGGTCGTCGATTTTCTTGAGGAACTCCGTAATCGTCTTCCGGTAGGGCACCGCTTTCCATTCGGTCTTGCGGTACTCCTTTTCCCAGACGATATCCTCCAGGAACGGGGGGAATCGGCCGAGCGCCTGGCTGTCCTTCGCCTCGAACGCCCGGACGAAGCCGGGCCAGTCCTGGATTTCCTCATGCTTGGCTTCGCTCAGGTTGGGGCGCAGATACTCCTCTTCCACCTCGCCCGCATTTCGGAGCATCAATTTCGTCGGCAACTCATTCCATAGCTCGTTGCAGATAATGCGATCCACCGTCCGGTCCGTGACCGATGCCAGGTCCCCGACATCGGCGCAGAGGACCTCCAGCCGATCCTGATGGTCGGCCAGGTCGGGGTGATTTCTGGCGGCGTCCAACAAGACGGCTTGATCGTCCACCAGCACGTAGCGGACGCGGGGGTAGACGGTCCCCGCGTGATCCAGCTTCCGCAGGTGGCTGAGGAAGCAGGCGGCCAGGTTCCCGTTCCCGCAGCCCCATTCATGCACAACCAGGCGAGAGGCAAGAGGCGAGAGGCAAGGGGTTGGATCTTCAGAAGTTGGTTTTCCCCTCGCCGCTTGCCCTTTGCCGCTTGCCTGCTCGCGTGCGAGTACGCGAGCATAGTAGTCCGCCGCCAGGGCGTGGGCCAGGCGATAGTCCGCGCTGGCAAAGGTCTGATAGTAGTCGCGGATGCGTCCGGCGCGGAGACCGTAAAAGATCTGGCTGATGTGGGCCTGCCACGCATCCAGCGGCTCAAACTCGCCGATGAGTTGCGGGAGGGCGTCGGGATTCTTGGAAAACGTCGTGGTCATAACAAAACGATCCTTGCCTTGCCAAACCGGCCTGTTGCTCGAAGGGGGTGGATTCTAGCAAAACCCTCCTACCCCCGCAACCCACCAGCCTGCTGGCCGTCACCCCGCGACCACCGCCCTCAAAGTTCGCAGCGGCAGATGTAGCCGACTTTCAACCCGCCGCTCGCCTCCGTTGACAGGCGGGCAACCATCTGTGTATCAATGAAGGATGGCGACGGTCTTCTCTCGCATGCTCCTGGCCGGCACGGCCGCGTTGGTCCTGCCTTGGCCCGGCCCGGCTCCGGCTGAAGAGATCCCCCTCACGCGCGACGTGCCGATCCAGGAATTTCAGAACAAGGCGGACCAGCCCGCCTATAACTTCGACGCCCCGCCCCAAGGCGTCTTTCGTTCTATCCTGGTCGCGGAGGGATTCGACGAGGAACTCGGCTTCCGGCGGACGCACGAAATCGTCCCGGTCAATCCGACCGATATCTTCCGCCCGGATGCGCCGTCCATCTTCATCGTCTTCACGGTCTTCCCCCATTATCAGTCCTATCAGGTCGTCGGGGTCTGCTATCCCGAACAAGTGGAGGGCCTTGACCCCAAGCAGCCGGTCACCAAAGATTCCATGTATCTGGCGCTCGAGGACGAAAGCGGCTACCTCAAGCTCTTCCCTCCCGCAGACCGCTGGAAGCCCGGTCGGTACAAAGTGGAGATTCACATCGGGTGGGAAGTCACCGAGATCAGCCTGATCGGCACCATGCGCTTCACCGTGGCCCAGGCCGGATAGGCTCCCGCCGGCGCCGCGTCCGTTCGACCGAACTGAATGCATCCGACAGCGCAACGCCGTTCACGGCGGGATTCGTTTGACCCTCCGAAAGGGATTCGTTACAATGCGCCCCTGATCCTGCAATCGGCCGACCCAGCAAGGAGCACCCCACACCGACATGACAGAGCCGACCCACCCCTGGGTGTCCGTCGTCATTCCCATCAAGGATGAACGGGACAACTTGCCCCCGCTCACCGAGCAGTTGCTCAAGGTCCTGGCCGGGCAGGACGAGTCGCGGCGGGCGTCGTTTGAAATCCTCTATGTGGACGACGGCAGCACGGACGGCAGCAGCGCCCTCCTGGACACCCTGGCTGCGCAGCACCCGGAGGTGGCCGTCCTGCACTTCGATCGCAATTACGGACAGACCTCGGCCTTCGATGCGGGCTTTCGCCACGCAACCGGCGAGTTGATCGTGACGATGGACGGAGACATGCAATTCGATCCGGCGGATATTCCCAAGCTGCTGCCGCTGGCGGCCCAGTACGATCTCGTCTGCGGCTGGCGCACGGACCGGCACGACAACCTCGTCCGGAAGCTCTCCTCGCGCATCGCGTTTCTGGCCCGGAGCACGGTGACCGGCGACCGGATCCACGATACCGGCTGCTCCCTGAAAGTCTTCCGGCGGCGGGTGGTCGAGCGGATGCCGCTCTTCGAGGGCATGCACCGCTTCTTTCCCGCCCTGGCCCAGATGCAAGGGTTCACCGTCACGGAAGTCCCGGTGCGCCACTTGCCGCGCGCGCACGGAGCATCCAAGTATGGGATCGGCAACCGGCTGTTCAAAAGTCTCTACGATCTCCTTGCCGTCCGCTGGATGCAGAGCCGGGCGCTGCGCTATCGCTTCGCGCTGGGCACGAGGCAAGAGGCAATGGGCAAGGCCTGTGAGATGAGAGGCGATGGGCAAGAACGGCTTTAAGGATCTGGTAGTTTGGCAAAGAGCCAAAGACCTTGCCGTACAGCTCTATCGACTCTCAGAAGAAGAAACACGGAACAGGAATTTCGGACTTTGGGATCAGATTCGTCGTAGCGCGGTCAGTGTCGCCAGCAATTTGGCCGAGGGTGATGAGCGAGGGACAGACAAAGAAGCCGCTCGTTTTTTCTACATAGCCAAGGGCTCTCTTGCTGAGCTACGGACACAACTCCATATCGCTTTTGAATCCGGACACCTTAAGAAGACCTCTTATGAAGACATGGAGACAGAATGCGAGACATTAGGAAAGATGATCGGCAGTCTCATCAAAACACGACAAGTTTCGATTGCAAAGAGGCCCTAGGCTTCAGGCCACTGTCTTCATACCTATCGCCTATTGCCCCTAGCCACTTGCCTCCGGCCCTATACCTATGAGCACCACCGAAAAAATCTGGCTGGGCATCGGATTCTTCGGCCAGACGGTTTTCTTTATGCGCTGGGTCGTCCAGTGGTTCGCCTCCGAACGCAGCTCGCGGAGTCACGTCCCCGTTGCCTTCTGGTATATGAGCCTGGCCGGAGGGCTGATTACTCTGGCTTATGCCATCTTCCGGAAAGACCCGGTGTTCATCGCCGGGCAGAGTGTCGGGTCCTTCGTCTACATTCGCAACCTGATGCTAATTCGCCGCAATCCCCACGGCCGCGATGTGTGAAGGGTGATCGGTGATGAGCGATCGGCACCCATCACTCATCACTCGTCACTCATCACTCCTGCTGCTCCTGGCGCTGGCCGGACTCCTGTTCTTCCTGGGACTCGGCACCTTGGGATTGACGGACCGGGACGAAGGCAGCAATGCCGAAGCCGCCCGGGAGATGGTCGAGAGCGGCGATTGGGTCACCCCCACCCTGAACGGGGAGCCGCGCTTCGCCAAGCCGGCCTTCCTGTACTGGCTGATCGGCGGCGCCTACCGCCTCTTCGGCGTCAGCGAGTTCACCGCCCGTCTCCCGTCGGCCCTCTTCGGCCTGGCGTTGATCCTCCTGCAGTACTGGTTCCTCGCGCGCGTGCGGGGAGCGACGCTGGGCTTTCTCGGCTCGTTGATGCTGCTTCTGAACGTGGAGATCGTCGCGATCGGCCGCCTGGTGCTCACCGACAGCGTGCTGATATTTTTCACCACCCTCGCCTTGTTCGGGTTCTGGCTGGGCTTCCATGGGACCGGCAAGGCCCGTCATTACCTCTGGCTGCTGTACATAGGCATGGCACTGGGGACGCTCACCAAGGGACCGATCGGCTTCGCCGTGCCGCTCCTGGCCATCGTGCCCTACCTCACGATCACGCATCGCTGGCGCCGGTTCTGGCAGACTGGATTTCCGCTGGCCGGGTCGCTGGTCTTCCTCGCCCTGGCGCTTCCCTGGTACGGCATGATGCTGGCCATTCACGGCGCGCGCTACACGGCCTCGGCCCAGGCGGACACGATCGGGCGGTTCCTAAACGTAATCGGCGGGCACGGGGGAACCCTATTCTTCTATGTTCCGGTTCTGCTCTTCGGGTTTTTTCCCTGGAGCGGTTTGTTGCCTGCGGCGCTCTATCAAAGCCTGCGCAATTGGCGGGACTATTGGGCGGATCGTCGCAACGAAAAGGAAGAGGGCGCCCAGGAACTGGAGCTGTTCGCCTCCCTATGGATCGTCGCCACCTTTGTGTTCTTCAGCGCCTCGGCCACACGGCTTCCCCATTATATCGGCCCACTCTTTCCGGCCGCCGCCCTGCTGACGGCCGCCTACTGGCACCGGTACCTGCAAGACCCGGCCACGGCCGGACTCCGCGCCTCGTTGCGCCTCCTGATCGTCACCGGCTCGCTGCTGGGCTTCGGCCTGGCCGCCTCTCCGTCGCTCTACGCCCATTTCGTGGACACGATGACCAAGGAATTTCCGATGGCCGCTCAAGTGGATCCGGGGCTCGGTCCGCCGGCGGCCGGGTTTATCCTCATCATCGGCACGGCCCTGGTGGGCTACTTCGGACTTTTGCGCGAGCGGCGCGGCGCGGCCTTCTGGAGCGCAGGGGCGACGATCGGACTCGTGTTGCTGGTCTCGCTCCAAATCACCGTCCCCCGTTTCAGCCGGTACTTCGTCTCCCCTCCGCAGGAGCTGGCCTTCACGGCCGGGGTAAACTTGGGTCCGGACGACCGGTTGATCCTCTACGGCCCTCCGAGACCCTCGTTGATTTTTTATGCGAAGCGGAAAGCCATCCTCATCAAGCCCGGAGAGGAGGCCAGGATGCAGCCGCACCTGACCCAGCCGGGACGGACCATAATCATGATGCCCGCCCGCTTGAAGCCCCAGCTTCCGCCCGAAGCCAAGGACTACCAGGTCATTCTGGAACGATATGGGTATAGTCTCCTGTCCAACGAGCCGATGGTCAAAGGCCTCCCCGACAAGCCCCCGGTTCCGGTCCCCCGATTCGGCCCGCACGGATAAGATTCGCGATGGGAAGTCAAAGAAGAGGAAGAAGACCCTGCACCATGGACAGGAGGAGAGCCGCAAGGCCCACGCCGATCATCACGCAAGTCTCCACTAGGAACCGCGGCTGACGCAGAGCCGGCTCACATTCACGACCGGACGGGATGCCCCTGTTCGTCCGGCTCGCCCCCCATGCCACGAGCGCCAGCATGGCCGCCGCCGAGACCAGCCAGAAACCGGTGCTCAACGCCAGCCCGGCCCCGAGCAGAAGCCTGGGCCAGGGACCGGCGTCCGTTGATTGGCCTTCGAACGCCGCGCGCCAACGCAGTCCGAGACCGACGAGGATCGCGACCATCCCCGCCCCTGTGAGCCACAGGGCTCCCTCGTGATTGAAGGAGGAGTGCACCATGGGCCAGAACAGCGCAAAGACCGCCGACAGGGCCAGCGCCAGCTTGGTGAGCATCCGCGCGCAGACCGTGAGCCAGTCCATGTACGAATAGGCCAGCAACGCCCCGATCAAAACTCCGATCGCCGCTCCCCCAACCGCATCGGTCGGAAAGTGCGAGCCACGCCAGACACGGCTGCAGGCGATCAGCGCCGCGGCCAGATAGCCGATCCAGCCGAGCCGGGGGAAATGGCGGGCCAGCACCGTAGCTACGGCGAAGGAGGCCGAGGTATGGCCGGAGGGGAAGGAATCGAATCCGCTGACAAACGACGGTTCGAACTGAAATTCTCCCTCCTGGGTCACGCGCGGTCTGGGCCGGCCGATCGTATGTTTGAGCAGTTGGGTCACCAGCGCCGACGCGCCGTGGGCCACCAACCCCTGAACACCGGCATGAAAAAGAGTCGGCTGCATTCGCAGACGGCCGGCGACGAGCATCGCCGCGCTGAAGGCTACGAGGGCTGCGCCGCTGCCAAGGCGCGCCAGCAGATCGCCGCCGTGTTCAAGCCAGGGTTGGTGCACCGAACGCATGAACCGGATAACGGGCAGGTCGAGCTGATGGAGACCCCAGAACATGAGGGCCAGGGCCGCGCAAGACAAGGCAAGGGGCACGAGGCAAGAGGCGAGGGGTGAGGCACACAGGAGCTGCCCATCTTGCCCCTGGCCCCTTGCCACTCGCCATTCGCCTGACGAAGTCACGGCACCCAATCCGCAATGAAGATATTGAACTCGCCGCGGGCGCCGGCCCCCCGGTCGGAGATCCAAACCAACTGCGTGCCGTCCGGCGAGAACATCGGGAAGCTGTTGAAGCCGCCCGCGAAGGTCACTTGCTCCAAGCCGCGCCCGTCCTCGCCGATGATGTGGAGGTGGAACGTCGGCGGCCCCTTGGGCTTGTCGGCCTGCGCCCCGTCCCGCCGCTCCTGCACATTGGAGGCAAACATGATCCGGCGCCCGTCCGGGTGAAAGAAGGGGGCGAAGTTGGACGCGCCGTTGGCCGTCACCGGCCGCTTGCCGGTCCCGTCGGCGTTCATGACGAAGATTTCCAGCTGACCCGGCTCGACCAGGTTTTGCGCCAGCAGAGCCTTGTACTGGGCGACGGCATCCGGTTCCTTGGGATGCGATGCCCGATAGACGATCCGTTTGCTGTCCGGCGAAAAGAATGCCCCCCCGTCATAGCCCAGTTCGTCGGTCAGACGCCGGACATGGGTCCCGTCCATATTCATGGCATAGAGGTCGAGATCCCCGTCCCGCACCGAGGTGAAGACGATCGTCTTGCCATCCGGCGAGATCGTCGCCTCTGCGTCGTAGCCGGCCGTGGTCGTCATCCGATGGGGCTGCTGACCGTCCACCTTGAACGAAAAGATGTCGTAGTTATCCAGCGCCCAACGGTATCGCCCTTCGATCTTGGGCTTGGGGGGACAGTTCGGACTCGTGAGATGTGTCGAGGAAAAGAGAATTCGGCGATCCCCAGGGAAGAAATAGCCGCAGGTCGTGGCCCCGACACCGGTGCTGACCCGTCTGACGGCCCGACTCTGCAGATCCAGCACGTACATTTGATAGCAGCCCAGGCTGGTGCCTACCCTCGGCTGATCGATCATCTGCGGCCCATCCCCGTAATCGGTCGTGGACTGAAAAATCAACTTCGTCCCGTCGAAGGAGAAATAGGCCTCGGCATTCTTGTTACCGAACGTCAGTTGTCGAACATTCGCCAAATGACGTTCTGATGGATCGGCTTTCACGGGCACCGGCCAAGGTTCCGCAGCCAGTAAAGGGTGATCGGTCATGGGTGATGGGTCGATCGGAATGTGCAGATCGTCCTGAACAAACCATGCCAACATCGTCACCAGCCCGATCACCCCCTTCGTCAACCTACATGCCATAACCTGCCTTCTCCTTGGTTCATGTTTCATGCATGCAGCCCGATCACTCATCACCCATCACCTTTCACCGTTTCAACGGACACCTCCAGTTCGTCTCGCGCGGAGGAGAAATCCCCCCGCGTCACCACGGTTCCATCTCGGAACACCACATAACTCTGCCATCCATAAAAAAATAGCAAGCGTGCAACCTTGGCCGCCGCTTGAGGCGACAGGCCGTAAAACAACGTCGCGACACTGCCCGGATGCCCCGGACGCCGGCAGGACAAGAGAAGCGCAAGGCCCTGCCCCTCGTAGACGGTCCCGTCGAGTGTAAAGCGGTCACGCTCTAATCGGACCCTCTCGCCGCAGGCCTGCCGCATGACCGCCGCCCCCTCGTTGAGCGTCGGCCCACCCAGAATGAGCAACGACCCCTCGGCCGGCACCGGCTCCCGATCGGTGATCTGCGCCATGGCCGGTTCGCGCGAAGCCGCCTGCCGCCCCAACTCCCGATAGGGAGCCGTCTCCAGCGCAGGCTCGGCTGCCGGCAGCACCAAGGTCCGGCTCCGGTCGGTCACATAGAGGTTGAGCATCGGAGGGAGGCGCTCCCTGGGCAGACGACGAAACGTGTCGAAATCCGGGTCGAGGCGAAGACGGATCGGCGCGCCGGGCATGAAAACGCTTAAGGTTTGCTCGGCGGCGGACACTTCCACCCAAGACTCGTGTGTCCTCCCTCCCGCCAAATCCGCCACGAGCCGGAGGCGGAGGCGGTACGGCTCCCCGCTTTGGACCATCCGAACGGCAAGCCGACGGCCGGAGTTCGGATCGGCATCGAGAGGTCGGTCGGCTCGGGCAGCCGCAATCGTCACCAGCGGCGCGCCCGGCCGTTCGACCCATTGGGCGAAAAACCAGCGCAGTTCCTTCCCGCTGGCCGCGGCGAAGACCCGTTCGATATCCTCCCACCCGGCATAGCTCCCGCCATAGCCGGCCACCAGCCGGCGGATTGCCGGCCAAAAGACTGCGTCGCCTAGCTCCCGGCGGAGCTGGTGAAAGATCATCGCGGTCTTTTGATACCCGATGGCGTTGTCCTTCTGGTCGGTCTTCTGCCTGAAAGCCGCCACCGGATAGTCCTCCTCCGGCCGCACGTGAACCGCATAGCTCAAGAGCATCAAGCGACGTTGGTCTCGGGCCTGGTCTGGCTTTCCGGTGAGCTCATCGTAATAATAATTGGCCAGATAGGTCGTCAGCCCCTCCACCCAATTGCCCTGCTCCCTCCGGTTCAACACCCAGTTGCCGATCCAGGAATGGACGATCTCGTGCCCAAGGGCATAGGGCTGGATATAGTGCCGCTTCACCACACCGCTGCCCAGCAGGGTGAACGAGGGCATGCCCAACCCGCTGGCAAAAAAATTCTCGACCACGGCGAACTTCGGAAAGGGATAGGGCCCCAATAGACGACTATAGGCGTCGAGGTAGCGGACGGTCGCGTCCAGATACTCCTCGGCCAGCTGAGCCTCTTCCGGGAACAGGTAGGTCGCCACGTCCACCGTCCGCCCGTCCGGAGCCTTCCACTCCCGATGGGCCTGCACGAACCGGTTCGCCACCAGCGACAGCGCTTCGGTCCTCGCCGTTACCTCCCAATCCTCGACCATGTGACCGGCCTGAACCAGCCGCGCGACCGCTCGGCCGTGCGTCACCGCCGACCAGCCTTCGGGCAGGGCGACGCGCACGGCGAAGGTCGGCAAGGAACCTTCGACATCCGGATACCAGTGGGTCTCGCCGCTCAGGTAGACGCCCTCGCCTCCGATATGGCCTTCCGTCTCGCTGGGCGTCACGAACCGGAGTTGGCGAGACTCGCGGGGCGGGTCGTCGAGCGTGCCCTCATAGCTGAACTCCAGAACCAACGCCTCCTTACTCACCGCCTTATCGCTCAGGCGAACAAGCACCTGTTGCGTTCTCGCCCTTGTTCCCTCCTCCAGCTCGTTGTTCTCAGCGGAGGGATGGGCGGGGTCCGTCGTAAAGGCCAAAGGACGCATCCCCTCTCGGCTCTTTTCGAAGACGTGGGTCACGCGCAGGGCTTTATTCAACGTGAAGGGAATCGTGTGGAGGACGGATGACCGGACCTCGAGCGTCACCCGATCAGTGGCGCGCAGCCCGTGATGATCCGGGTTCAGCGTGATCGTCAAATCGTGTGCTTGTATCGCGATCGATTCGGCCTGAAGGGACGCGGGTCGACTCTCGGATGCGGCCGCCGGTGGAAGCGTCAGTCCGGATAGTGCGGTGAGCACGGCAACGGTCGTCGCCATGACGTGGATGAGCCGCCCGACATGATGGGTGCTCTGCGGATCGGCTGCCAACTCTCCCACCCTGTTCGGCTCCGGCTCAGCGTCCCGTCATCACCAGCCCGACTTGAATCACCAACTCCAGCCGGTCCAGGTCCACCGGCTTGCCCAGGACATCGACCGACCCCAGTTCCAAGGTTTCCTGGAGCAAATGTTCATCCTGACTGGCGGTCAAGGCCACGACCCCGCCTGCATAGTGCTTGGCCAAAAGTTGGCGCAAGACTTCGACGCCGTTCATGCCCGGCATATACATATCCAGGACCACCATCTGAGGCGGCTCCTGTTCAACCATCGCCAACGCCTCCGCACCGTTTTGCGCGGTGCGGATCCGGTACCCCCGGAGGGTCAAGAACTTGGCGAGCATGTCCCTGATCATCGCCTCATCGTCCACAATCAGGATCGTCGCCTGACCCGAGGCGGGCTGCGGCGACGCACTGTTTGCTGTAGGCAGGTCCGGTCGAGAAGGAGCCGGTTTGCCCAACACCTGGTCCAACGCGCCGATCAGATCCGGCAGCGACAGCCCCTTCTTCAGAACATCGGTCACCCCCAGACGGCGGGCCTGATCTTCCAGTGCCTCGGCCCCTCCGCCGGTCAACATCACCACGGCCGCCTGCGGATCGATTGCCCTGATCCGTTGCAGGACGGCGATGCCGTCCATCTCCGGCATGCGAAGATCCAGCAGCGTGACGTCCGGACGGTGTTCTTGAAACAGCGCGATGGCTTGCCGGCCTCCGGTCGCCGTCAAGACGTGGTGGCCATGGCGGACGAACACCTCCTCCAGAAGATTACAGACCGTCCTTTCGTCGTCCACCACCAAGATTCTCGCCATGCTCAGCCTCCTGTGACAGTCGACCGCTCTGCGACTGATGGGGGCTCGGCTGTCGGCAGCCGGACGATAAACGTCGCGCCCTGGCCTTCGGTACTGTCCACTCGCAGCGTCCCTCCGAGGTCGGTAACGATGCGGTGACAAATCGCCAACCCGAGACCGGTCCCCTGTCCCACCGGTTTCGTGGTGAAAAACGGTTCAAAGATGCGGGCCTGATGTTCGGGAGCGATCCCGGGCCCATCGTCGGCAATGCAGACCTCGACCCAGGTTCCCGAGCGGTCCGACACCGGACCCGTCGTGACTGTCAAAGTCCCTTGTCCGTGCGCAGCCACCATCGCGTGCTCGGCATTGGTGATCAGATTCAGGAAAACCTGCGTCAAGTCGGCGCTATCGGCCGACACCGGCAAGAGCCCGGCTTGCAGCTGTCGGCGTACCACAATCCGGTGGATCGCGCAATCGTTGGCCACCAGATCGAGGGCTTGCTCTACAAGGGCATTGACCTGACATGGTCCGGGGGAACCGCCGCCCGTTCTGGCGATCCGTAAAAATCGGTCCACGATCGCCTTCGCCCGTTGCGCCGCTTCATTCATCTCCGCCAGATCGGCGATCAGCCCTTCGACCTGGCCCTGCTTCATTTTTTCACCCATCAGTTGCGCATACCCCGTCACCGCAAAGAGGGGATTGTTCAGTTCATGCGCAAGGCCTCCCAGCAAGGTCCCCATGGCGGCCAGCTTGTCCACCTGCCGGAGCTGCTGTTCCATTTTTTGGCGCTCGGTCAGGTCGCGGGCGACCAGCAGCCGGCCGACCGTGTTGGCGCCTGTCCTCACGCTGGAGGCACTCACTTCCAGCCTCACGGACCGGCCATCAGGGCAGATGAAATCCAACTCCACCATCGGGGCCACGGGTTCATCGCGCCGGACCGCAGCCAACCGTGATTCGACAAGAACTTTGGATTGAGACGAGAGCATCTCGATCAAGGGCTGCCCGACCAGCTCCTGCATGGACCGGCCCGTCAGCGCCTCGGCCCGGCGATTCGCCCACCCGATCACGCCAGCCGTATCCAGATAGAACAGTGCATCGTTGGCGTGATCCATGATCAGGCGGAATTTTTCTTCGCTCTCCCGCAACGCCCGCTCCGACTGTAGGCGCTCCGTGATATCGCGCACAAAGGCGCTGAAGGTCCACGCCCCTTCATGTTGTGCGGGCGAGATCGTCAATTCCACGGGAAACTCGCGTCCATTGCGGTGGCAGGCGGTAATCTCGAACCGCCGGTTCAGGACCGGCCCTTCGCCGGTCTCCAGGAAATGTCGCAGGCCTCGTTCATGGGCATCGCGATGCCGGGGAGGCACGATCGTCTGCGACAGCAGCTTCCCGACAGCCTCTTCGTGGGACCAACCGAACATCGCTTCGGCTTGCGCATTCCAGTCCCTGATTCGGCCATCGGCGCGCATGACGATGACGGCATCCAACGCGGTTTCGAGAATCGTGCGGATCCGCTGCTCGCTCTCGCGGACCGTCGTTTCCGCCTCCAATGCCCTGGCCCATTCCGCCTTTAGTCGCCACACGCTCCAGAGCAACAGCCCGAACATCGGGCCCCAGAGCACCGCCCCCACCGCTCCTAATTTCCAGAGAAAGGCCCACATCGGAGCGACGATGTCGCGCCGCTCCATCCGGACCAATACCCCCCACTGCAATCCGGTAAACTCTCGGTACCCCTTTACCGGGGCATAGCCCGTCACGACCTGAACGTGTCGGCGCCGATGCTCTTCCTCGACATAGCCCGGCCCCTCCGCCATGGGCTGCTGTACCGACGGCAACCCGAGTTGCTTGAGATTCACCTGGCCTTCTTGCCGCAGGATCGAATCGACGATGACCTCGCCCTGGCGGGTGAATAACTGCCATTCCACCAGCGCCGCTTTGCCCTGACGCACGGCCAGAGGATGCACCGTTTCTTCGAACATATCCTCCAACGACTGGAGTTTGACCCGTGTCGTCACCGCGCCGAGAAACTGCCCCGCGCCTCCTCGAATCGGAGCCGTGAAGGCCACAGCCAGGACGCCGCCAGCCTCCTCGGAGAGTTGCGCATCCTGCACATGGACCGCCATCCCGTCCCGGACCGCTTGAAACCACGGTTGGCTCGATTGATCCCGTCCGAGACTCGACCGGTCGGTGGCCGCCACGATACGGCCCATGGCATCGACAACACCGAGCCAGGCGTAGATCGGATAGGCGTTCTGGATCGCGGCCAGATGGCCGGCGATGGCGGCAGGATCGCCGTCTTTCAGCGCAGACGTGTGCGCCAATACCTGCGTATCGCCGTACCGCTCGAAGAAGCTTCGACTCAGCTTGTCGGCGATATCGTTGGCGGCCAAGGCCAAGGCATCTCCGGTCGTAGTGACCAGGCTGGATTCGACATAACGGATCGCGATGGCTCCCACCAACAGCGCGACCGTCGTCATCACGACGATCAGGGCGAGGAGCCATCCGTACTGGCGACGAAACCGAGGCCTCAGCATCATGCGCGCGCCTCGCAAATCGGCATAGGGCTCAGACGACGAAACGAACGTAGTCGAAGCAGACTCGACCGACCGCGCAACCGAGACTGACTCGAGGCCGGATCATGGCGCAGGCAAAATCAACGGCCTTCTGAACATTATGACGCTGGTCCAAAGAGCGCCTCCACAAATTCCTGGGCCCGGAAGGCTTGCAGATCGTCGACGGCCTCGCCGACACCGATCAGGCGGACCGGAATCTTCAACTCTTCGGCGATCGCCACCACGATCCCGCCGCGCGCGGTCCCGTCCAGCTTGGTCACGGCCAGCCCCGTCACCCCCACCGCTTCATGGAACTGCCTGGCCTGGGACAAGGCATTCTGACCCGTGGTCCCGTCCAACACCAAGAGCACCTCGTGCGGCGCACCCGGCAACTCGCGCGCCAGGACCCGCTTCATCTTTTTCAGTTCATCCATCAGATTCGACTTGGTATGGAGCCGGCCGGCCGTGTCGATGAGCAGCACATCGGCGTTCCGAGCCTTGGCCGCGGCCAGGCCGTCAAACACCACGGCCGAAGGATCGGACCCATGTTGATGCCGCACGACATCCACGCCGGTTCGTCCGCCCCAAACCGCCAGTTGTTCAATCGCCGCGGCGCGAAAGGTGTCCGCAGCCACCAAGACGGGCTTGTGCCCAGCCGCCTTCAATCGCTGCGCCAGCTTGGCGACCGTGGTGGTCTTACCCACCCCGTTGACCCCCACCGCCAGCACGACGAAGGGTTTCGGTCCTTGTTCAACCAAGGCTTCGAGCGGCCGGCCCTCGCAACGCTGCAAGGTCTCCAGCAGCGTGCTCTTTAAGACTGCCAGGATGCGACCCGCGCCTGGCCCGGCCGAGGCAAAGCCCCCCGGCTCCGACTGCAACCGCTCCATCAGCCGCTGGACTGTGTGCACGCCAAGGTCGGCCGCGATCAACGTTTCTTCCAATTCTTCCAGTACCGCCGGGTCCGGACCTCGGCTGACCAGTCGCGTGAGCGAGCCCTTCACCCGCTCTCTGGTCTTGGCCAATCCTTCGCTGAGTCGCGTGAGCCATCCCATGGAATGATCGCCCGTTTACCCTTTCCGCGTCACCAACGCCAGCAAGGGACCGATGGCCCGCAGAACGGCCTGCTCCTTCCGCTGCATACGTTGGGCTTCGCGCAAGTTTCGTTCATGGTCGTACCCGAGGAGGTGCAGGATCCCGTGAATGAGCAGCGTGGCGAGTTCATGATGCAGCGGGAGGCCACGCTCGCATGCTTGGCGAGCCGCCTGCGGGACCGAAATCACCACGTCACCGAGCATGGAAGAGGTGAAACGTGAAGCGTGAGACGTGACGCGCGTTCGAATATGCCGCATCGGAAAGGCCAGCACGTCGGTGGGGGCATCCTTGCGGCGATACTGCCGGTTGAGGCGGCGCATGGACGCATCGCCGATGAAGGACAGGCTCACGTCGGCGAGGGGCTCGCCCGTCGCGCCCAAAATACGCTGCGCCAGCCGTTCGATTTCGGTGCGGCGCAGCGGGATGCGCCGGACCGTACAACGCACCGTCACCGGCATCAGTGGGGCTGCTCCCCGTTGCCGGCCCGGCCGCGGGGCCCGCGGAGGGGACCCCGGCCAAACCCGCGCCCGGCCTTGTCGTCTCGGCCCCCGCTGTGGCGGATCGGACTGTGCCGGTCGTAGGCCTCGATGATCTCCTGCACCAAACGGTGGCGCACGACATCCCGCTGATCGAAGTAGACGAACCGGATGCCGGGGATTTCCTGGAGAATGTCCCGAGCCTCGACCAGTCCGGACACCCGGTCGGAGGGCAGGTCCACTTGCGTGATGTCGCCGGTCACCACCGCTTTGGAATTGAACCCCAGCCGCGTCAGGAACATCTTCATCTGCTCGGCAGTCGCGTTCTGCGCCTCGTCCAAAATCACAAACGAATCGTTGAGCGTGCGGCCTCGCATGAAGCCCAGCGGCGCGATCTCGATCTCGCCCCGTTCGACCAGGCGATTGGCCCGCTCCATATCCATCATGTCGTAGAGGGCGTCATAGAGGGGCCGGAGGTAGGGGTTCACCTTGGCGTACATGTCGCCCGGCAGGAAGCCCAGCTTCTCCCCCGCCTCCACCGCCGGTCGGGCCAGGATGATGCGGCTGACCTCCTTGCGCGTTAGCGCGGCCACCGCCATGGCCATGGCTAAATAGGTTTTCCCCGTTCCGGCCGGGCCGATGCCGATGACGATATCGTAGGTCTGTATCGCTTCCAGGTAGGCTTTTTGCGCCGCCGACTTGGGGGCGACGAAGCGTTTGGCGGTGGCGATAGGAACGGAGGTCAGGAGCAGTTCCTTGAGCGGGGCTTCCCCAGGTCCGCGCGAGGCCTTGAGGGCCACGGCCACGTCCTCGGCCTTGAGGTCGTAGCCCTCGGCGGTCAGGGCTGCCAGCTCGATCACGAGCCGCTCGGCCTTCCGCACCGCCTCCTGCGAGCCGGTCAGGATCAACTCGTCGCCACGGGCCGAGAGCCGCACTCCCAGATCGCTTTCGATCATCTTCAGGTGCAGATCGCGCGAGCCGAACAGGCTGGCGGTATTGGTGCCCTCTCGCAACTTGAGTTTACGCACGCTGAGGTTGTGGAATCCTCCGAAAGAATCGAGTCAGTGAACCAAGGACCGACGAGCGCATTCTAGCAGAGGGTCGAAGAAGGGACAAGGCGGGCTAGCCCACATTATTCATGAGGGTTCGTAATGAAACCGCTGAGACGCCTGGCGAGACGGGCGCGTGGAGCCGCAAGGAAGGGAGGCATCCTTTAATAGGATGTCGACCAACCGAGCGGCGAGCCCGCCCGCCTGGCCGCGTCAAGTCAGCGGCCAGGCTTGTCGCAGCGGCGTATCGGCGGTTGGAATAGAAGCTTTCATGAATAATGCGGGCTAGGAGGAGGGACTCACGTCCAGTTCGAATTCTTGAAACCCCTGGCCTTCGTGATCGTCGCGCACCACCACGCGGACCCGCTGCGAACCCTTGATTCCGGGGGGCATCTGCCACAGGATTCGGCCGGTGGCCTTCTCGATGGTCATGCCGGGGGGCGCGGCGTCGAGGCTGTAGGCCAGGGGGTCTCCCTCCGAATCGGTGGCCGTAACGAGGTACTCGAACCGCCCCTCCTTCAGCGTCGAGGGCGGCGCGGAGGTAATTCTGGGCTCGCTGTTCACGAGCGTGAGTTGGGGGGACCGGAACGTCCGACCCTTGTCCATTCCGTCGTGAGGGGTCACGTCCACGAGGATCACATCCCCTCGCGAAAATCCGGTGGTATCGAGGCTGGGCCGGTCTCCCTTCCCCCCCTCCACCGGCACATTGTTTCGGAACCAGCGGTAGGTATAGGTGATCGCGTCCCCGTCCTGGTCCTTGCCCTCGGTTTCGACATCCACCCGGTCCCCAAGATGTGCCGGACTCGGCCCGATCGTCAACTTGGTGGCTTCCGGCGGGCTGTTTAGCATCGTCACGGGCGAGCTGCGGACCGGAGTTCCGTCAACCTTTCCGTCCAGCGGGACTACCTCCACGGCCAGTTGATCGCCCCGCTTCAGCATCGTGGGCAAGAGCGTGGACTTGACCTCGCCCGCGATCGGCTCCCCGTTGGCAAACCATTGATGGCGCAAGAGGACCGAGTCGCCGTCCTCGTCTTCCACATCCACTTGAGCCTGCACCGGCGCCCCGGGCACAATCGGCTCGGGCATCACCTTTATGGCGCGGATGACTGGAGGATGGTTGGGGCTTGCTGCGTCAGCCGGGTTGGTCGGGGGAACGGAAGGAGCCGAGGCCGACGGATCTGGCTGAGACGATTCGGAGGAGCATCCGAGGATGATGGTTGAGACAAGAAGTACCGGGGGCAGCAGGCGCAAGGCGCGAGGGAGACGCGGCCCCCTCTTTCGCCCCACGCCTGACACCTTACGCCGCACGCTAATCTCTCTGGTTGATCCAGGAAATCACCCGGCTCCAGGACGTCAAGGCCGGACTGGCCGAAATTTTGGTCATGGCGCCGCTGCTGGACTGGCCGATCAGGCTCACCCGCCCCGAACTGCCCGCCCCGCCGGAAGAGCCCGCCTCGCCGCTTCCCTGAGCGCCGATGTGGACGGCCATCTGTGATGCCAACCCCGTGCCTAACGACATGGAGCGCTTAACATTGACGTTGCTCCCGACGGTCTCCGTCCCGATGACCGACGCCTTGTAGGCGGAGCCGGTCTTGTAGAAAAGCGCGTAGAGAGAGCCGTTGCCGGACGAGCTGCACACATCGCTGGTCGGAGTAAAGGTCGGAAAGAAGACCGTTCCCCCGATGATGACCGGGGTGCTCACGTCTCGTTCCCCCGACCCCGGCAGCGTGATGTACCAGCCGTCCATACCCGGCGACGAAGACGTCCCTTCGACCTTGGATTGAAGCCCATCGAACGTGGTGACACCCGAAATGCCCGTGACCTGGGTCGTTCCTGTGGCGCAGGTCGAACAAATCGTGACAGTGGACACATTGAGAAGATTGTTTTTCGCACAACTTGTCACGCTGGATTCTGTGCAGCCCCCTGTCGCGACCGGATCCTTCACCCCGAAGAAGTACTGGGTGTCGGTATTGGTCTTATCGGCCACGGCGTAAAATCGTCCGCTCCCGAAATAGACCCAGATATTGTTGACATCGTCCGCCGCGACCGTGGGCGCGGCAGTGATCGGCCCCACCTTAAGACTGTTGTCCGAGGGAAACGTACTCAACAGAACGGTCGGCGCCCGGTTGGACCCGCTGAGTATCCCCCACGTGCTGGGGTCCACGTTTCCACCGTTGGTCGTCAGCCTGTAAAGCTTGCCGATCCATTTCGGGCTGGTCGACGTGATGACATTCCCCGCATAGGCCACATCCACGCGATAATCCAATTGCGCGTCGAGGCTGATGAGGTCGCCGAAAAACGAATTCGAGTCGCTGGTCGTAAAGGTCGTCACCAGACTGGTCCCGCTGCTCGCATCGACCGGGCCGGTCTTGAGATCGACGGCAAAAACCTTGCTCGTCTGGGCGCTGCTTCCATCATACCCGGTCATGCCGGATCCGACCAGCATGAACCACTTGGCATTGGTATTGTCGATCTCGCAATTGTTCCCGCTGCAAGCGGGTTTCACACGCAAGATCGTCGGATAGCTCGTGGACAGGCCAAGATCGGACCGGCTGAAGGACCAGAGCAAGACCGGGTCCTGCTCCGGATCGGTGATGTCCAGCACGAAATAGGCGGTATAAAAGGTTCGGGTCGTGGACGTGCCGCTGCCGGTGAAGTCTGCCGTCACCTGCATCGGCGGCCCGCCCGTGCTCGCCACGCAAGCCCCGCAGCTTCCGCCCATCCGGAATCCGCCGATCAGGATCGTGCCCCATCCGCCGGGATGGGTCGCATCATCGTTGAAGATGCGGACGTCCGTGACCTTCGGTTTCAAGTCCACATAATAGACATGGGTGTAATCGGTTTGGGTCAGCCATTTGAGATGCGGCAGGAGCTGATAAGGCACAAAGCCCCAGAGTTCGTCGCCCAAAGCGGCCCCGCTGCTGTTATCCGTGGCGTTTTTCGTAAAATAGCCGCGTTCCGTCACGCTGGACGTCGTGCTATCGTCGCCTCGATGGTAAAACCCCGCATTGAAGGCATGGAGCATACCGTCATTGGACCCCACGTACGCCACCTGCCGGCGATGCCTGTATTTCTGGAAGTAGGCTGTGTAGCTGGTATCTCCGTAAATCACATCATATCGTTCTCTCGGCGACGCCACCACGGTGGGGGTACTGTGGATCGGGTCACCGAATTTCCAGACCTTCAAGGTGCCGCTGCCGGCCGGAACCGACATCTGGCGATCACGCATGCCTGACACTTGCACGCCACGGATGAACTCAATGATATTGCTCGCCGTGTAGGGCGCCGTCGAGCTGGCTCTGAGGTACGGACTCAGCGTCGTCGCGTTGGCCGTCGTGAAAGCGATCTGTTCGCCGGTATCCACGACCCCGTCGTTGTCGCTGTCGACCCAGGTCAAGACCTTCCGGTCGGCCGCGTTTTTCAGGGCCAGTTGCTTGCCCGCTTCCCAGATGGCCTTGGTTTCTCTTAGCGTGACCGTTTCGAAGGCGGTCGTCGTGTCGGCCTTGCCGTCGCCGTCGAGATCCTTGAAGCGATCCAATTTGACGTCGCCGCTGGCCGTGTCGTACCGGGTTTGTATGATGTAGTCGTTGGCATAGACGAGTTTGGCGTCCCCGTCGGTATCCTCGCGCAAGTTGCCGAACTCGTCGATGAACAGGCCCTGCGCATAGCCCGTCCACTTGATCTCGTTCAGCCCTTCGAAGGTGCTGGGGAAAAAATAGGCCTGATAGAGGGCGCCGTCGCCGGTGGAAGACGACGCTAACACCGAGACGGAGGTGCCGGAAGCGCTCCGCTGGAGAATGCTCGTGATGGCCGCCAGCAGGCGGTCCTGCAACTCGTCGGCGTTGGCCGATTCGTAATAGGTATCCGGGATACCGTCGGCCCCGGCCGCTCCGGTAGTATTATTGACCTTGTCCCATTCCTCGGTCAGATCGGGCAGGTTGTTGCCGTTGCGGTCCTCGAACCCGCCGGCTTTGGCCGCCGACTGGAGAATCTCCCGGCCGATGGCTTGGCCGAAGGCGTAGAACGTGTAGACCGTCAGGTTTTGATTTCCCGCCAAGGCTTGACCTGCTTCGTTGAGGACCGGGAGCGTCGCCTGCCGCAGGTCCGTGATGTGGGCGTAGTAAGCCACATCGTCCAGGTAGTGGGACCCATTGTTGGCATAATTGGTCTTGTGGGGTGTGCAGGCCGTTGACTCCGTCGCGCCAGTGCAGTGGTTGCCGTGGACAGCATGGGCATAGTCCTGGAGGGCCGTCGGGACATTGAGGTCTTGCGTCGGCTCTCCGTCGGTGAAGATAATCACGAAACTCTTGCAACATGTCACATATTGAGAGGTGTCCGCCCAGGACGGACTCTGGAAATAAAAGGGATCCTTCGTCGTGACGTTGTACGAAAAGTCGCTATTGGTGTAGGCCGGCGCAACTTGAGCAAAGTAGCGAGTGGCCTCGTAGAGGGATTCCGCCAGCGGGGTCCAGGTGGATGGGGTGGTGCTTTCGATCCCCGTGATCATGCTGGTCGTGTTGCCGCCGATGTCGTTCAGGACCTTGCCTCCGTCCCCCGCGCCCTTGAACTCCATCAGGCCGAAACGAGCCTTGGACCCGACTTGCTGGATAATGCCCGAGGCATCCTGTAAAAGATCGACCTGAATCTGCCAGTTGCTCTCCGTGAAGCTGTCGTCGTCGGAACAATTCGACTTTTCGGGCTTATCGTTGTCATTGTCCACACAAATACTGCCTTTCAAGGAGCTGATGCTGCCCATATTGTGGAAATACACGTTGCCGGACGAGGGGGTGTTCGCCGACGGCATGCGCCCCGTAGCTTGGGCCACAGTGACTGAGACGGTTTGATCGGCGCAACAGGCGTTGTTGTCGAAGGTGCTCTGCCCGATCAATTGCCGGCAGACCCCGTTCGTGGACCGGCCCCCGACCGAGCAGGTCCCCCCCATCATGACCCACTTGACGATATCGATGCGACGCATCGTGGCATAGTTGAGCAGATTGCCGCTCCAGGGATAGGAGGTTCCACATGTTCCCAATGTCGTCGGGTTTGCGGCTGTATCCGGCTGAAATTTATTGCTGCCGTAGGTGTAGCATTCGTAGGGGTCGAACAGCCCGAAATAGGTCTTGGTCGTGTCGAACGCGGTCTGATAGGCCGCCTGGTTCATGCTCCCCGAGTTATCCAGGATCAAGAGAATATTGGGGGGAACCACGTTGCTGATGAACGGAGGCTGGGCCGTGTAATCGGCCATGGCTTGCGCCTTTATATCGGCCGGCTGGAAGAAGATCGCGAGCATGACCAGCACACCTGCTGCGCCTGTGATTATTCTGCGTTCCATACTCATCTACCTCCTGGAGTCCGAGTCCCTGCCGTTCGTTGACCGATCGTGGATCGCGTCATTTCGGCAAGACCACAACCAACTGGTCGATCGTATCGCGCTTCAGGTGAAACAACACTTCAGCCCCTTCCTTGATGTCCTTCAGTTCGCGCGGACGACCTTCGTCGTCCTTGACCGTCGCATCTTTAGCCACCGGATAGGTCCGCTGGTTGATCTGGATGGAATCTCCGGACTTCCCCGTGACGTGACCGCTCTGATAGCCACCCGTAGATTCATGGCTGCCGGTCTCCGCCATAGACTGGATGGGGCCGATGCAATCGAGACTCGACATGGAGAGCAAAACTCCCACCCCGACCGATATCGCACTTCCTTTCCAATGGCCACTACGTAGCTTGTTCCTCTTCATCGATTGCCTCCTAAATTTTCTTCTGGCAGGTCTCACCGGTCGCTGAACATGCGTAGACCGCCGTGATCCGACTCGTCGTGCTGGTCGCCGCATTCGTACCCGTGCAGTCGATGCGATAATAGATATCCACCCCGCCGGCGGCGGCCCCGCCGGCCATCCCTTCATGAGCTCCGGCGAATTGCAGCGATCCTCCGGCCTTTGGAACCGCGTAGAGCCGATCGATATCGCCCCGAACGGTAAAGTTGTCCACGGTGGTCAAGGTATTCGGCGCAGAGCCGGACGAGTCGCTATTGTTGTCGGAGGCGCCGATGATCTCGGACTGGAGGGTGGCGCTATTGCTCTGCGGCACCGGTCCGGCCGGATTGGCATTGTCCAAAAATGCGGCGGGGAGCGAACCCTCGTCGATCGTTTGCTGGATGATCTTGACCGCCGTATGCACGCAAGCTTCGGCCGCGCTGCTCCCCGACTCGCCGGTCCGCCCGAACCAGGCCATGCGATTCCCCACGCCGGTTACTGTGATAGACATGATGCCGACGATCGTCATGATCATGAGGAGCATTATGACCGTCACCAGGGCGATGCCCCGTTCCGTGTCCCGCCGCTTCATGATGCAACGGCCATAACCCTTGATTGATCCTTGCCGGCTCATGATGCCAGCCCCACGTTCCGGAGCTGGACCGTCCGTGTGACGATGCGCCGACGGATTTGGGAATAGTTGGTCAAACTATACCCACTGTCGCTCGTCGGATTATGATCTTCCACCGTTGTGGGGGCGGTGCCCTTCCAGTCCTGATCGCTGCGGGTTTGTCGGGCCACCACCGTGACCCGCACAAGCCGGATCGTGTCCGGGGTCATCGGAGACGACGTCCAGGCGCTGTTGGAGATAAAGTCCGACGTATCAAAGGTCCCAGAGGCATTTTGATCGTCCACAATCCCGTCCGGCACCCCGGTCCCGGTGCAGCCGTCACAGGCATAGGACAACTGCAAGTCTTCGATGCCTTCCACGATCGGCACTCCGCCGCGGCGGAGGCAGGGCGCCAGCCCGGAACAGAGGGCCGTGGTGGTCGCCACGTCATAGGAGAGGCACCGCAGCCAATACACCTGCGTCCCGATTCCATACACTCGTGGCGTACCGATCGCAGTTTGAAGCGTCAGGATATCCCCGGAAATGGCGCTTACCGTACTCGTATGGACACCGCCGACCGAGATCGTGGAACCGGTGCCGAACCCGTCCGGGGTCATGGCCGCCACCGCGCCGCTCGCCAGGGTGATCGTGCTGACGGTGCCCGTGGCCGTCGCCGCCAGAGTCGAGAGATTGGTCGGCACGGCCACGGAAAAGGAGTCCGGTCCCGTGTCCGCCCCCGTCGGCTTGTTGTCCGCCGGAACAACCGCATTATTGCAGGTCCCGATGGTTCCGTTCATGCCAAAGCCGGCCGCCTTGAGATCCTGCGAGATCAACTCGATCGCAATCCGTCCGTTCTGCTGCAGCTCCACCGTCTGGTCGTTGATCTGAGCGGTTTTTTCCCCCGTCGCCATCACGGTATACCCGGCCGCCGTGACGATCATCGAAATGGCGATGCCGAACATCAGCTCGACCAGCGACGCGCCTCGCTCGGCCTGGACGCTCTCGCTTACGATCCGTGATTGCCTATGTCTCGTTCGACGGTTCGTCATAACGCATCCGCGACCAGGACGGTGTTTAGGGTGACGGAATGGTTGAGCACTTTGCCGCTCCAGGTGACTTGCACGGCCACGAGACTCTGGTTCAGGTTCGTCGGCCCCGACGCGGTCACCGTTACCATCCCCTTGGCGTTTCGCAGTTGCGTCGTGGCGGCCAGCCGCGCCTGCCATTGATCGTAGTCGCCCCGGGCCATGGTTTGCGTGCTTGCCGGCTTGGTCGCGCTGTTCGACGTATCGATGTTGTTGTAGGCCGTCACATTTTTCGTGTTGTACCGGATGCGTTCGGCCATTTCCGTTGCCAGGCTTGTGGCGAACCCCAATTCGTTGGCATCCACGTTTCCGCGCAATGCCATGTCCTGCATGGCCGCCGTCGCCAGCAGCCCAACCGAGAGAATCGAGAGAGCGAGCATGGCTTCCAACAGGGTGAAGCCGCCTTCCTGCCGTCCTCTTTTCTTACCTTCGCAACTCATCGTGCCGCGCATTCATTTTTGTCTCGTTGCCTGCTGTCGCGTCCATCGTTTACGGGCAGGGCGACGTCGTGCACCAACGGATTCTCCCAGCCGGCGTGACCTGAATCTCATAGGTGAGCCCGGTCCGGTCCATGAGTTGGAGCGCCTGGTTGGCCGTTCCTCCGCCCACCCGCAGCCCCAGGGAATTGAATTGAAACGTCGTGGTTCCCCCGACCGCCGTGACTTCGATGGGCATGACTTGCGTTTCTATCGCGCAGGTCTTTGAATCCGCCAGGCAGGCCGCCGAGGTATTGGCCGTAGTCGTAAAGGTGGCCCTGACCCGGCCGTTGGAAAGAGCCACCGTAACCGTAATAGTGGTATTGCGGTTCTTGGCCACCGTCCTGGCCATGTTCATGTTGCTGTTCAATTCGAGCAAGGATGACTTGAGCTTGCTCTTGGCATACCAGGCCTGATAACTGGGAATGGCAATGGCGGTCGCCAGGGCCATGATGGCCACGACCGCCATCACCTCGATCAACGAAAATCCCTGCTCTGCCCCAGGTCTCATTCCCCATCGGTTCACCGCAAACCTCTCTACCGACACCTTTGGATGGAGCAAGTGCTGTGCCCCTTTTCGATGATAGTGAATATTAACGTAACCTCTTGATTATAAAATCCAAATTGTACAGAAAAAAGGTACACCTCTGCCGCTTGGAATGCAAAGAAATGACAATTTTTGGCACAAGGGCCCCCGCTTAATGGTCCAATGTCGAGGGGGGGCCAGGAAGGATACAAGCCTTCGACCTGGTGGGATTTTTCAGGAGAAGGCGGTCAAAACAGTTCCTGGAATGATCCCGGCACCAATGACACGAGGGGAATACCCTTCACCAACCCGCCGGCGAGGTCGTGGTTATACCAGAGTTCGACCGGACCTGAAGATATGGAGGCTGCCATCAATTTTCCGCCGACAACGAGCGCGCCGTAGATTCTTGGGTGCCCTTCAACCACGACATCCCCTGCCGCATAAAGGACCCCGTTGAGATGGATCCCGGTCAATTGAACCGGCACGCGCGTGTGAGACCAGTCGGGATCAGCCGGGCTCTCTGAAGGAGGACTGAAGGCCGACACTGGGCGGCCGCTTCCTCTTGGTTTAAATTGGACATGGGCATTGATATAAAAGACCCCTTCGAGGTATTCGGTGTCCAGCGACAGGGTCCCCAGGTTGGTTGGCTCCGGTTGGCGGCCATCCAGGGTATCGATGAAGACGAGCCTCGAATGGTCCCCGCCGGACTCGAGGCCGAACAGTTCCTCAGGCCTGCGGCCGGCACCCGGCTCGATCTTCCCGTTTCGATAGAGCAGGCCCTGCCGATCCATGACATAGTAGGTCCCATACCGGCGGGCCTGTTTCTTCATTTGCTCATAATCCCAGCGATCCAGGCGCAACCCCGGTTGAGGGTCTTGCCTGGACAGAACATTCGCCGGTTCCGGCTCATTTACGACGCCTGGCACGGCAAGGGGAAAGACCGCTTCCCCGCCGACTCTCATCTCCAGCCAGCGGTCTTCCCGGCGCAGCATGTCCGCATAGGACAATCCGGACAAGGAGGCCAGTGGCGTCTTGGCCGGAATCTCTTTGCGGTTGGGCAAGTGGACATCTCCTTTAACCTGCACCTCGCCCCAATGGACCCAGAGAGGCAAGGCACTATCCGGGGCCTGCGGCTCGCCGGTCACTCCGACTTCGACCGCCGACCTGAGCGGTGGTATGCCGCTGGCCGCCAGCTGGAACGCCAGGGTCTTGGTCGACTTCCCCGCCGATGCCGTCACCGCCACCGTGCAGAGCAGATCGGGACGGGAAGGGCCGTAGACTTTCAATTTTTGGACCACTCCCAATCCACGCAATCCTCGGAACCACCCCGATGTCGGATCGCTCAAGAGTCGATGATCTTCGGCGCGCGTGGCGTCCAGCAAGAGGTCCGGACGGTCTGCTGTGCCGGTGAACTGGGACCGACCCTGCGCATCGAAAAAAGAGGGGCCGCTGTCCGGTCGATCGTATCGCTTCTTGAACAGTTCGCCGTTCCCGGCCAGCCTTGCCGCAGAATCGTGAAACCACGTCATCACCAGATCGGCTCCTGCCTCTGCCAGATGCCCGGCAAGGACCGCGTCTCTCATCCCTTGCACGCTTTCGATCTCCTGAACGGCCAAGTTGACGGAGACCGTTCCCAGCATGGACAGGATCAAGACCGCCAAGACTGAGCCGACGAGGGCGGTGCCTTGCTCACGTCCCCGGAGCCGATTGCCATCACCCTTACGCCGCATCGCTGGCTCTCCGAATGTTTCGGTACGCTCCGTCATAAGGCGACTCCTTTCAGATGGCACGCAGCCCGACTTCCTTGACGATGATCTGTCGTTCGCCGCCGACCCCAAGTTCAAGGCGAACGACAGCCACACTGGCCGGCTCCCCCGTCGGCTTCCCTTCCTTGTCTAAGTAGCGGAACCGTACCGATGAGATCTCACCGATCAGGGAATTCGCTCCGCCGTCCACCTGGCGCATCAGAGCAGGCCTCCCCTGGCTATCCTTGCCCAGGTAGTAGCGCAGGTAGCTGGCCTGCCACACCTTGCTGCCGGCCGGAAAGGGTCGATCCAGGGGCTGGTTCACGAACAACGATTTACCTTGGCCATCACGAGTCAATCTGGTCTCCGCACAGTCGTCCTCTGCACACAAGACGATGCGCTTGCCCTTCCTCCAGTCGGTAGCCCCATCTACACGCAACTCCTGCTGGCCTGGATGCGCCGCTTCGGTGAGGATGGCCGCACCTCCTTGAAGGTTCGCCAGAAAGGCCACCTCTTGCTGATCCGCCGTCAACAAGAACGTCCCGGACGATCCGGTATCCGCCAGGCGCAACTCGTCCCCGATGACGGAAAGCCCGATCCGCAAGTCCTGGTGGCGGCCCATCGCTCCTTGCTGCACGGAAAGCCGCCGCTCGAAGTGAGTCAAGCTCTGAACCGCGGCAGCCAGCACCACGGCTCCGGCGGTCAGCGCGATCATCATCTCGGCCAGACAGACGCCCCGGTTGTTGCAAAGTAGGCGACGAGTCATGGCTCACCTCAGCCCCGCATAGTTCGGGTTCGCCCGCATGGTCCCGAGGCTGATGTTGCGCCGCCGACCCTGTCCGGCCGGGAAGTTGGCATGCACCAGCAGCACCGCCGATCCTGCATCCCGAAGCGTTCCGGGGCGATCCGGCTGGACGGTCCAGACCAGCCGGATGTCGTGGGCCTCGGAGGACGCCGTGTAGATTCCGTCGCCCGCCTGCTCATCCGCCCCCTCCCCGTCATCTTGCATCGTGATCTCCGCCACCCCATCGGCATCCAGGTCATCCTGGAGCAAGGCTTCCCAGGGCATCGTGCGTTTGGCTTCTAGCCGGGATTCCGCCATGGCCAGTGCCCTGGTCCCGTTGGCTCCGTATTGCATGCCTTGTTCACCCCATTGATGCATGCCCATCACGCCGACCACCGCAAAGGCCAGAATCACCATCGCCAACATCACCTCGATCAGGCTGAACCCTCTGTCGTTTAGTCCCGTCATCGTCACACTCCTTACTGAAGCGACACCCGTCCCGTCAGGCTCACCGTGAGATGCCACCGTTCCATCTGCCTGTTGCGGAAGATTATGGTCGCCGGGGTCGCCGCTCGTCCGCTGGGATAGAACAACAATGAAGGACCATTGGACAGACGCTCGAATACGATGCCCTTGCCTTGATAGTCATATTGCCGGATCGCCTCGTTCGGCCGGTCCGCCGGTTCCGTCCTGATCTTCATCCGCTCTGGCTCGAAAACCACCCGCACCCGCTCCCGCCGCACCAATGCCAAGTAGCGCGCCGCGCGCAGTTCCGACGCCAGTTCGGTTGCCACCGCCTTGCCCTGGTAGCGGGCTGCGGCCGCCGCTACACTGACCCCGATGAGCCCCGCCAACAATCCGACCACCCCCAGAACCACGATCAGTTCGACCAGACTGGCTCCTTGTTCGTTTCTCGCCATGGCATCCTCCTTCCTGTGGACTCCCCGCTTCCCGATCGACGCTGCCGGAGTCCATTCCAAAACTCATGCCGGAATGGGACGTGTACAGGAGGCCGTAGCGGAACCGGCGAGGGAATCGGCCGCGAACCACGCACGAGCGAGGCAAGAACCAGGACTGGTCGATGGTTGCGAGACATTTGGTGGGCGCTAGGAAATCCCGCACCCAGCAGATGGGAAACCCCAAGGTCCGCCCGGCCTCAGTGAACTTGGCTGATCAGATACCGGCGGCGCGCTAGCTGGATACAGGGGGAAAGTACTCAGGAGAAGCAGGGGGGAACCCAGAAAACGCTTATCGTGACCCGATCAACACCGCTTCATACCAGGCGAAAATATTTTGATAAAAAAATAGGGCAACAAGAGCGCCGAACGCCAGGAAGGGGCCGAAGGGTATATATTGATCGCGCCGGAGCAGCTTGCACGAGAGCAAGCTGATTCCCACCAACGAGCCGGTGGTGGCCCCCACCATAATGGTCAGGAGCGTCGGTTTCCAGCCCAAAAAGGCGCCGACCATGGCCAATAACTTGATGTCCCCCCCACCCATCCCTTCCTTCCCGAAGAGATAGGGACTGACCCAGGCCATGAACCACAAGAGGCCTCCACCCACCAGCAGGCCAAGCACCGAGTCCAGCAAACCGATCGGAAGGATCGTGGCCGACAGGACAAGCCCCACCAGAATCCCGGGCAAGGTAATCACATCCGGAATGATTTGGTGGGCCAGATCGATGGCGGTGATCACGAGCAACGCGGAAAATAGCAAGGCATAGGCGGCCGCGGGCCACCCGGCTCCGAACCACCAGAGAATCAGCCCGTAGCCGGCCGAATTCGCCGCTTCGACAGTGGGATACCGACGCGAGATCGGTTCGCGGCAGGAGCGGCACCGACCTCTGAGAATCAGAAAGCTGAGCAGCGGCAGATTATCGTAGGGAGCGATCGGCGCGGCACAGGCCGGACAGCGGGAGGACGGCCATACAACCGATTCACGCCGCGGGAGTCGATGAATGCAGACATTCAAAAAACTGCCGACCAGCGCCCCAAACAGGCAGACCGTGGCATAGAGAAGCAGGGGTGCACCCATGGGCTATTGTATCCTGATTGGCCGGCCTCGATCTGCCTGCTCGCGATCCGTAGCCTGCCGCATCCGACTCACGCCGCCGGGAACGGACTACGGACCACGATTCGAGAACGGTATTTCTATTTACAAGCCGATCCTCTCCTGTTACTATTGCGTACTATTTTGCCCTGTCGATCGTTCATGACTTTTATCCTCATCGATTAGATTTGGCTCGGTTAAGGAGGAGCTGGCGGCAATGGGAACCACGAAGTCGACCATGACCACACGCCTGAAGAAACGAAAACTCCAGGCGGCTCCTCCCCTCACGCGCAAGCGCCCCGAGAGCCTGACCGGTCGAGAGCACGAAATCCTTCAGCTCATTTGGACCGGTTTGAAAAACAAGGAAATCGGACAGCGCCTCAAGATCAGCGTGAAGACCGTGGAAGCCCATCGCGCCAACATGATGAAAAAGGTGCGCGTCTCCAACACCGCCCAGTTGCTGAAGGCGGCCATCCAGGGAGGCATGATCAAGCTCCGCTAGACCCCTTCGACGATCCGCGCCGCTCTCCGCGTTGCCGCACCGCTTCATACAAGACAATGGCCGCCGCGGCCGAGACGTTCAACGAGGCGACGCGGCCTCGCATCGGGATCGTGGCCCGCTCGTCGCAATGCTCCAGCACACCGGGACGCACCCCCTTCCCCTCTCCCCCCAGCACCAACGCCACGGGCCCTCGAAAGTCCAGATCCGTGTAGGACTTGGAGGCGCGAGGATCCAGCGCATAGACCCAGACGCCCTCCACCTTGAGCGCCTCGATCAATTGACTGACGTTGCCCGACCGGCCGACCCGCAGATGTTCTAGCGCGCCGGCTGAGACTTTCGCCACCGTGCCCGTGAGCCCGACCGAGCGGCGCTCCGGAAGAAAGACCCCGTGCACCCCGGCGCCCTCCGCCGTTCTCAAGATGGCCCCAAGATTGTGCGGATCCTCGACCCCGTCCAGCACCACCAGAAAAGGCGGTTCGCCCCGCTGCCGGGCATGGTCCAGAATATCCGCTTGGTCCGTATAGGCCTTGGCCGCGACGATGCCGACGGCCCCTTGATGCCGCCCGTCCGGAACCAGACGGTCCAAGACCGGGCGCGGTTCGACATGAACGGGGATCCCTTCGCTGCGGGCCAACCCGACCAACTCGGCGAATTGCCGGTCCTGCTGCACAACCACCAGCCGGATCAACGGCCTGGTCTTGGCCCGGAGCGCCTCCCGGACCGCATGCAGCCCGAAAATGATTTCGCCGGATTCACCGCTTCCAACGGGTCGTGCCATCGGGCCGGTCCTCGGCGATCCAACCTTGGGCGGCGAGTAATTTCTTGATCTCATCTGCCCTCGCAAAATCCTTCCGCTTCCGTGCTTCACCCCGTTCGCTCTTCAGTCGTTCGATCTCGACATCCGATATCGGACCCTGCACGATGAGGCCGGCAGCACTAGCGTCTCCTCCGGCAAGAGAAGCAGGCCCCCCATGGACGACACCAAATTGCCATGTGTCTGATTGAAACAATCCCACCACATAACCAAGGGTCCGAAAAGTCTCCCGTGCCCGCCGGCAGGCAGCCGGCGAGAGTCCACTTTCCAGCAAACGATTGACCTCGGACCGAAATCGTTGAAAGGCCGCGATGACGATAGAGGTGTTGAAGTCATCATCCATCGCCTGCCGGAACGATCCGGCAAGTTCTTCGATGAGTGAAGGCAACTGCTCGTCTCCCGTTGTCGGCAAACCGGTGGGTTCAGTCAGTCGGTTAAAGAGACCATAGAAGGAGTCCAGTGTCCGTTTTGCCTCGTCCAATCCCAGATCGGAAAAGTCAAGCGGACTCCGATAATGGGTGGCCAAGAGAAAGTATCGCAGCACCTCTGCTGTCACCGCTTCCGGATGCTCCCACTTCTCGAAAATTTCCCGAATTGTGAAGAAGTTTCCCAGCGACTTGGACATCTTCTCCTGATTGATCTGCACGAAGCCGTTGTGAAGCCAGTAGCGGGCAAATTCCTTTCCCGTCGCGCCACAAGACTGCGCGATCTCGTTTTCGTGATGCGGGAAAATGAGGTCCATCCCGCCGCCGTGGAGGTCGAAGGTCTCGCCGAGATGTTTCATGGCCATGGCCGAACATTCGATGTGCCAGCCGGGCCGACCGAGGCCCCAGGGACTGGGCCATGAGGGCTCACCCGGCTTCGCGCCCTTCCAGAGGGCGAAATCCATCGGATGACGCTTGCGCTCATCCACCTCGACCCGTGCGCCGGCCTGCATATCGTCCAATTTTCGCTTCGAGAGCCGGCCATACGTTCCATACCGGTCGACCTGAAAATATACGTCTCCGTTCACTTGATAGGCCATGCCTTTTTGGATCAGCGCCCGGACCAGCTCGACGATCTCGGCCATATGTTCCGTGGCCTTCGGCTCGACCGTCGCCGGCTTGATGCCGAGCCGCCCCATGTCGCGGTAATAGGCATCGATGTACGTGGCCGTTATCTCTTGCCAGGGTTTGCCGAGTTCATTGGCTCGCTTGATGATCTTGTCGTCCACGTCCGTGAAGTTTTTCACGAACGTGACGGAAAATCCGCTGTGTTCTAGATAGCGCCGAACCACGTCGAAGACGAGCGCGCTGCGCGCGTGGCCGAGGTGACATTCGTCGTAGACCGTCACACCGCAGACATACATCCGAACCACGCCCGGCACGAGGGGCGCGAAGGCCTCTTTCTTGCCCGATAACGTGTTGTAGACCTTCAGCATCGGTCCCTGCCCCGCAATGCGACCTTGCCGCTGACCCCTTTCTTGACGGTCCCCTTTGGATTGGCTCGGCGCGTCAACAAAGGCTCCCACTGGCGGAGCTGCTCGAGCGCTCCGTAGTTGGTAATGTCCAGATGAATGGGCGTGACCGACACGAATCCCCGTCTCACTGCCTCATGGTCTGCGTCTTTCCGGCGCTCCCAGGAGACCCTGGTCCCCGCGATCCAATAGTACTTCCGCCCATGCGGGTCCACCTTCTCGACGATGGGGTCGTGAAACCACCGACGGCTAAGCGAGGTGACTTTGACGCCCTTAACCTGGCTCTTCGGACGATCCGGCACATTCACATTGACCAGCGTTTCGGCCGGCAGCCCATGAATCAGGACGACCCTCGCCACGCGCACCGCATAGGCCGCCGCCACCCCGAATCGAAACGCGGCCTCGCCCCGCCCGGATTCCTGCGACACCGCGATCGAGGGAATGCCCAGGATGGTCCCCTCCAGCGCCGCCGACACAGTGCCCGAATAGGTCACGTCATCGCCGAGGTTGACGCCTCGATTGATACCGGAGACGATCAGGGCCGGCTGCGCCGGCAGGACTTTTTTGAGCGCCAGGTTCACGCAATCACTGGGCGTGCCGTTGACGGAGAAGACGTGTCGTTGCAATCGGTTCAGGCGCAGCGGCTTGTGCAAAGTCAGCGCATGAGCCACGGCGGTCCGCTCCCGATCAGGAGCTACCACCCAGACGTCCCCCAGGACGCGCAAGGCCTGGGCCAATGCATGCAGGCCCGGGGAATCGATGCCATCGTCGTTGGTGACCAGGATTTTCATCACGCTCCGTTGCCGTGACGGGGCCGGGAACAAAAAAAGCTGCGCGGGGCAGCTTGGGGGAAGAAACCTATACGGTTCTTATCCGCCGCCATCAACCTTTGCGGCGGACGGTCTCGATGGACACTCTGACAACCGGAAACCGCGCTGGAGGAATCTACTGCGGCGCCCATCAATCTGAGGTCGCCGCACCTCGCGCAACCAGCCTTTCCGAATGGTTTTCTCCGGCTGCCAAGAACCATCTCGATGGCAACCGGCTCCAGCTAGCTGGGTTCCAAACCTAACTTGCGGCAAAAAAACTTCTCCGCCCGCACTTGATCGAAGCGGGCGGCTCAGCAAGCTCGGTATGGTCGGGGCGGCGGGATTTGAACCCACGACCTCTCGCACCCCAAGCGAGTGCGCTACCAGTCTGCGCTACGCCCCGACCCAACCGATGTCAACTCGCCGGCACTAGCCGAGGCGACGATGGCTGAATATCTGGTCACATTATCGATCGTAGGAGTCCATGATTCTGAGGATGGCCTGCAGGTTGCCCTTCAACCGCTTGGCCACCTCACGGGGGGAGACCGGTTGTCCTCCCCGTCGCCCCCGCCGCCCCCAGAAACGCTTCACGCCCTCGATCGTATGCCCCTCTTCATACAGCAGGCGCTTGATCTCCAGGACGGTCTCGATATCACGCTGCATATAGAGACGCTGCCGGCCTCGGCTTTTCTTGGGCCTGAGAAAACCGAACTGGGATTCCCAGAAGCGCAAGACATAGGCCGGAAGCTTGGCGATCTCACTGACCTCTCCGATCTTGTAGAAGAGCTTACTGCCAAGCCTTGGCTCAGCCGCCATCAACGACCCTCTTGTCGCCCGTGCAATCGGCGGCCCGGCGAACAGGGGTTCCGCCTTTAGGAATGGTTCACGTACTTCTTAAACACCTGACTGGGCCGGAAGGTGACGACGCGGCGCGGCGTGATGCCGATCTCTTCGCCGGTCCTGGGATTGCGACCTTTTCTGGCTCCTTTGCTCCGCACCACAAAATTTCCGAATCCGGCGATCTTGACCGACTCGCCCTTGTGGAGGACTTCTTTGAGGAGATTCAAGATGAACTCGACGATGTCCGCCGCTTCTTTCTTGGAGACCCCAACCTTCTCGTAGATCTCGTTGGCGATATCAGCCTTTCTCATGCCTTCCCCCTGGGCAACGCTCCGAATCTCCACTTAGGTGCGCGTTCTTGTCGGCCGGACTGCTGCGTCAAATTTTCCCCATAAATTACGTGAGGTTACCTCTGGTGTCAAGCGAATTCCAGGACACATCATCTCCCTGGAACGTTCTGCTCGGCGTCTGCCGGTCAGGGTTCATGCGGCATCAGCTTATACTCGATGCTGTCCGCCAAAGCCTGCCAGCTGGCCTCCATGATGTTTTCCGAGACGCCGACCGTGCCCCATTTTTCCTTGTGGTCGCCGGACTCGAGCAACACCCGCACTTTGGCCGCCGTGCCTTGAGTGGCCGCCAGCACCCGCACTTTATAATCCAGCAGCTTGACCTCGGCCAGTTGGGGATAGAATTTTTCGAGCGCCTTGCGGAGCGCGTGGTCCAGCGCGTTGACCGGCCCGGCGCCGACCGCAGCCGTATGCTCGATTACATCCCCGACCTTCACCATGACGGTGGCCTCCGAGATGGAGGGTTCCTTGGCATGGCGCTTTTCCACAATGATACGAAACCCCAGCAATTCGAACGAGGGCTTGTGCTTGCCGACCGCCTTGCGCAGCAACAACTCGAACGATCCCTCGGCGCCTTCGAACTGGTAGCCCTCGCTCTCCAAATCCTTCAGGGTCGCCACCAGTTCCTGCAGCTTGGGATTGTCCTTCGAGAGTTTGAGGCCGTAGTCTTCCGCCTTGCCGACCAGGCCGCTGCGGCCCGAGTAGTCGGACACAAGCATGCGCTGGCGATTCCCGACCTTCTCGGGAATGATGTGCTCATAGGTGGCCGGGTTCTTCTGCACGGCGTGGATGTGCACGCCGCCCTTGTGAGCGAAGGCAGCGTCCCCGACATACGGCTGGTGTTTGTTCGGCATGAGGTTCGCGATCTCGGAGACGAACCCGGACACCTCGCGCAAATGCCGCAGGCGCTTCTCTCCCAGCACCGACCGCTTCATCTTCAGTTCCAGGTTGGGCACGATTGAACAGAGATTCGCGTTGCCGCATCGTTCACCGATCCCGTTGATCGTGCCCTGTACCTGGACGATGCCGGCTTCGATGGCGACCAGCGAGTTGGCCACCGCCATTTCGGTATCGTTGTGGGCATGAATGCCGAGCGACACGACGCAGTGTTGTTTGACCGCTTTGCAGATGTCCCTGATCTCCCACGGCATCGTGCCTCCGTTCGTATCGCAGAGGATCACGCGTTCGGCTCCCGCCTCCACTGCGCGGCGCAATGTCTCGAGGGCATAGTCGGGATCGGCTTTGTAGCCGTCAAAGAAATGTTCCGCGTCGTAGAAGACCCGGCGCCTCTTGTCCTTCAAATACGCGATCGAGTCCCCAATGAGTTCCAGATTCTTGGCCAGCGTGATGCCGAGCGCGTCCGTCACGTGCAGGTTCCAGCTCTTGCCGAACAACGTGATCGTCTCGGTCTCCGCCGCCAGCAGCGCCTGGAGGTTGGGGTCCTTCTGCACCGGGTTGCTGGCCTTGCGGGTCGCGCCGAAGGCCACCACCGTCGCATGCTTGAAGGGGATAGTCTTGATGATCCGAAAGAATTCGATGTCCTTTGGGTTGGCGCCCGGCCAGCCGCCTTCGATATAGTGCACCCCCAATTCGTCGAGCTTCTGCGCCACGCGGACCTTGTCGTCCACGGAGAAGCTGACGTCCTCCGCCTGCGCTCCGTCGCGCAGAGTCGTGTCGTAGACTTCCAGATGCGGCTCGGACTTATTCCCGTCTCTCACTCCGCCCTCACGCTGCCGGTGACTGATCCAGGCCGAAAGCCCCGTGGAGAGTGCGCATGGCCAATTCCAGGTACTTTTCCTCGATCACGCAGGAGATCTTGATCTCGCTGGTGCTGATCATCATGATGTTGATCCCCTCCTTGGAGAGAACCTCGAACATCCGCGCCGCCACGCCGGAGTGGGACCGCATCCCGACCCCGACCAGCGACACCTTGGCGATCACCTCGGTGACCGCCACGGATTTGGCCTCGATCTCCTTGGCGATGCGCTGCACCAGGCCGACCGCCTTGCCCAAGTCCGCGCGAGGCACCGTGAACGAAATGTCGGTGAGCGAGGCCTGGCTCACGTTCTGAATGATCATGTCTACGATGATATTGGCCTCGGCCACCGGCCCGAAAATCCTGGCCGCCACGCCGGGACGATCCGGAACCCCGATGATCGTGATCTTGGCTTGGTTCCGATCGCCGGACACGCCGGAGACCGCCACTCGCTCCATATCGGCATCTTCGGTAACCACAAGCGTTCCCTGCCCCTCCTTGAAACTGGATTTCACTTCTAGCGGCACCCCGTGCTTGGCCGCGAATTCCACCGACCGGCTCTGCAGTACCTTGGCGCCCAGGCTGGCCAGTTCGAGCATCTCTTCGTAGGACACCCGGTCCAGACGCCGGGCCGAAGGGACGATATTGGGATCGGCCGTGTAGACCCCGTCCACGTCGGTATAGATGACGCAACGATCCGCCTTGAGCGCCGCCGCCAGCGCAACCGCGGTCAGGTCCGACCCGCCGCGTCCCAGGGTCGTCACGTCGTTCCGTTCGTTGATCCCCTGGAATCCGGCCACGACCGGAATGATCCCCTCGGCCAAGGCTTCCCTGATCCGCTCCGCCGTCACCCGCGCGATGCGCGCCTTGGTGTGGCTGCTGTCCGTGATAATTCCCACCTGGCGGCCGGTAAACGACTGTGCATTGATCCCACGCCCGCGCAGATCCATCGCCAGCAGCGCAATGGTCACTCGCTCGCCCGTAGACAACAGCATATCTAGTTCGCGCTCGTCCGGCGAGGCGGTCACCTCGTGGGCCAACCGCAAGAGCCGATCGGTCTCTCCGCTCATGGCGGACAAGACCACCACCAAGGCATGCCCGGCCTTCTTGGCTTCCGCTACGCGGTCGGCCACGCGATGGATGCGCTCGACGGTGCCGACGGACGTGCCGCCGTATTTCTGGACGATCAGAGACACTGGGCTGCCTTCCTTCCTCAGCCCTTGTTGAAAAGCCAGCTCATCAGCCGCGACGCAGGCTTCGTCCCGCCCCCTGCAGCTTTAGCCTCGACTTCGTTGAAGCCCCCCGTGGCGCGCCCCTTGGAGCCGGTCCCGTCGTACAGGACATAGGGCGCGGGCGGGAGGCTGGTTTGACCCCGCTCGGCCACCACATGGTCGCAAATCAGCGCTACCCGGTGGGGGCCCAGCTTGGCCAGCCCATCCAGGATCGGACCGACGGTCTTCCGGTCGAACGCCTCCAACAAGTTCACCTTAGCCTTGGCATCGGCCCCACGCGCCACTTCGCCCGGCGCTTTTACATGAACATAGACGAAATCTTTTTGCCCCAGTTCGTTCAGCGCAGCCTTGGCCAGCCCTTCAAAATCAGGATCTCCCCCGCCCGGAAGATCGGCAGGATTGACCGCCTCGAATCCTGCGCACAACCCGATCCCTCGGAGCAGCTCCCTGGCTGACACGACCGATCCTGTTTTCTGATACTTATCTGTCAGCTTCGGCAATAGCGCAGCCTTGCCCTGCCCCCAAAGCCACAGACAGTTGGCCGGTTTCTGGCCCGCCTCCCGCCGTTGGTCGTTCACCGGATGATCCTGCAGGATGAGCAGCGAGGCCTCCATCACTTGTTTCAAAATATCAGCCCCATCTCCGACGGGTAGAAAGGCGCCGATCGGCTGGCCGACCGCGGCGCGAGGGTCGTGCGTGGTCGCCCGCGCCTTGCCTCCGACCCAGACCAGTAGGTGACGATGGTCCGATCCCGGATAGAATTGAATCGTCTCGGACCCGAGCTGCTCATTGACCGACTCGAGCAATTCCCGCGCCTCCTCGATTCCGATCCCGCCCGCCGCCGCATCATCGAGCACAACCTGCGGCCCGAGCTTCTTGATCTCATCGGTGGTGGCCTTCCCTTTGGGCACGCCAGGACGGAGCGTCACCATACTACAACGGAATGCCACGTCTTGTTCTCCCAGCGCCACTCCCTGGCTCGCCGCCTCATAGGGCGCCGGCCCGCCCGGATACTTACGCAGGTCGTACCCGAAAATCGCCAACTGCCTGACGGTTCCGCTCGGCGCCAGCCCTTCCGGCAGCATCGCGATGAGCCCCTGCTCCCCCTTGCGAGCCAACTCGTCCATGCGCGGCGTGGCCGCAGCCTGCAGCGGAGTCTTTCCCCCGAGGTCCGAATGGGGCGTCCCCGCCATCCGCTCGCCATGCAGAATCACGTATTTCACAGGCAACCTTTCCTCTCTGATCTCATGCCACCCTCATCATGACCGACTTTCATTACAGGTTCAGCAGACGGACCACCTCATCCCGACTGGCTTTGATCGTGCGGGGCTGGCGCGACACGCTAATGGCCGTGTCCGCATCCTTCAGCCCGTGCCCAGTCAACGTGCACACGACCCGGTCCCCTTCCTGCAGCTCCCCCTTGCCGTTCAGCTTGATCACGCCCGCCACGGACGCGGCCGAAGCCGGCTCACAAAAAACCCCTTCGTCCGCCGCCACCATGCCGTAGGCCTTGAGGATTTCCTCGTCCGTCACCAAGTCGATGCCACCCCGCGACTCCTCCACCGCCTGCAGCGCCCCCTTCCAGCTGGCGGGGTTACCGATCCTGATGGCCGTGGCCACCGTCTGGGGATCCTCGACGACACGACTGAGCACGATCGGCGCGGCGCCGGCGGCCTGAAAACCCATCATTCTCGGCGCCTGGGCAATCTGGCCGGCGCTCCGGTACTCCTTGTAGCCTTTCCAATAGGCGGTAATGTTGCCGGCGTTGCCGACGGGCAGAACATGGACCGTCGGCGCCCCGCCCAACTGATCGCACACTTCCATCGCGGCCGTCTTCTGTCCTTCGATCCGGAAGGGATTGATCGAGTTCACCAGCTCGATCGGATGCGTGGCGGCCACGTCCTTGACGATGGCCAGGGCCTGGTCGAAATTCCCTTCGATCTGGATGACCGTAGCCTGGTGCATCATCGCTTGCGACAGCTTGCCCAGCGCGATCTTTCCGGCTGGGATCAAGACATAGACCGCCAGACCGGCGCGGGCGCCATAGGCGGCCGCGGACGCGGACGTGTTGCCCGTCGAAGCGCAGATGACCGCGCGGGCCCCCGCCTCCAGCGCCTTAGAAATCGCCAGGGTCATGCCCCGATCCTTGAACGACCCGGTGGGATTCGCCCCTTCAAACTTGAGATAGAGCTCGACCCGCGGATTGATCCTGGCAGCCAGGCGCTTGGCCGCGATCAAGGGCGTGTTCCCTTCGCCCAGGGTCACGATAGGCGTCGCCTCCGTGACCGGTAGAAATTTCCGATACTCCTCGATTACCCCGCGCCAGGGCCTCATGACCGACCTCGGCGAGAATGGCGCGAACCTGGATGGAGCTGGCAGCAAGGGACTTGCATGGATTACTCGTCATGCCCCTCGACACGAATCAACGTGGTGGGCTCCGAAATGAATGCCATGCGATCGATCTCGCACAGGGCCGCCTGCACGTGCCGCTCCGTCGCCGTATGGGTCATGATCACGACCGGCACGGTCTGCCCTTCTTTCCGTCCCTTCTGCAGCACGGAGGAAATGCTGATCCCCTGTTGTCCCAACACCCCGGCGATCTGGGAGAGCACCCCGGGTCGGTCCAGGACCATGAAGCGCAGGTAATAGAGACTCGTGATGTCTTCGATCGGGCGCAGGCGCAAGGGGCGGCGCTGGTCCCGCTGAAACGAAGCGGGCGGTACCCGGCCGGACGCGCCGCGCAGCAGATTCCGCGCGATGTCCATGACATCACTAACCACTGCGCTGCCGGTGGGCATCGACCCGGCACCCTGCCCGTAGAGCACCACGTCATTCACGGCGTCGCCGACGAGCTGGATCGCGTTGTAGACGCCGTCCACCCGGGCGATCGGCGAATCCGAGGGAATCATCGTCGGATGGACCCGGGCTTCGATCTCGCCCTCATGGTCTCCGCGCAGGAACTTGGCGATGCCCAGCAGCTTGATCGTGTAGCCGAACTCCTTCGCATAGGCGATGTCCAGCGGCGTGATCTTGGTGATCCCTTCCACGAACAGGTCCTTGAAGTTCACCGGGGTGCCGTAGGCGAGGCTCACCATGATGGCCAGCTTGTGGGCGCTATCGGTGCCCGCCACATCGAACGTGGGATCGGCTTCCGCATATCCGGCTCGCTGCGCCTCCGCCAGAACCTCCTGGAACCCGTGGCCTTCCTTCGTCATCCGGCTCAGGATGTAGTTGGACGTTCCGTTGATGATGCCATAGATGGACAGGATCGTATTGGCGGCCAAGCCTTCGGTCAACGCGCGGATCACGGGAATGCCCCCGCCGACGCTCGCCTCGAACCCCAGATCCACGCCATGCCGGGCCGCCGCCTCGAAGATCTCCTCGCCGTGGACCGCCAGCAGGGCTTTGTTGGCCGTCACCACCGACTTGCCGCCCGCCATGGCGCCCAGGATCACGCGTTTGGCCGTCTCGTAGCCGCCGATCAGCTCCAACACGATGTCCACGGCCGGATCGTCCAAAACCTGGCGCAAGTCCGTCGTCAGCACACCCGGCAGCACTGCCACGCCGCGATCGCGCGTCACGTCCAGGTCCGCAATGCGCACAAGTTCCACCGGTACGCCCACGCGCCGCTGAATGAGCGCGGCGTTCTGCTGAAGAATCTTCGCCGCGCCGGCCCCGACCGTGCCGAACCCCACCAGTCCCACGCCGATGCGCCGCTTCATTTGGGGGCCTCTTCGTGGTGCAGGACCCGCTTGATTCCGCGGACCGCCTGCCGGATGCGCTGTTCGTTCTCGACCAACGCGAACCGGACGTGCTCGTCCCCGCCCTCCCCGAAGCCGATGCCTGGGGAAACCGCCACCTTGGCCTCCCGCAAGAGCAGTTTCGAGAACTCCAACGAGCCCATCCCGCGGAACGGAGCCGGAATGCGGGCCCAAAGGAACATCGTCGCGCGGGGCTTGTCCACAAGCCACCCGATGCGGTTCAGCCCGTCCACCAGCTCGTTCCGGCGCCGCTCGTAGCGCGCCACGGTTTCTTTCACGCAGTCCTGGGGCCCATTGAGCGCAATGATGCTGGCAATCTGAACCGGCTGAAAAATGCCGTAGTCCAGGTAGCTCTTGATCTTCGCCAGGGCCCCGATGACCTCGCGGTTCCCCACGCAGAACCCGACGCGCCAGCCCGGCATGTTGTAGCTCTTCGACAGGGTGTAGAACTCCACCCCGACATCCTTGGCCTCCGGCACCTGCAAAAGGCTGGGCGCCTTGTACCCGTCGAACACAAGATCCGCATAGGCCAGATCGTGGATGACGATCACGTTGTGTTCCTTCGCGAACGCGACCACTTTCTTGAAAAACTCCAGATCCACCACCGCCGTCGTCGGATTGTGGGGGAAGTTGATGACCAGAATGCGCGGCCGCGGCTGCGTCTGTCGATAGACCTGCGTCAAATCGTGGAAAAAATCGCTGTCGGGGCGCAGTTCGATGCCCCGCACTTCCCCCCCCGCGATGATCATGCTGTACATGTGGATGGGATAGGTCGGGGTCGGCGTCAGCACGACATCGCCCGGTCCGACCAGCGCCAGCGCCAGGTGCGCGATCCCCTCCTTGGAGCCGATCGTCACGATAGCCTCGGTTTCCGGGTCCAGATCCACGTCGTAGTTCCGCTTGTACCAGCCCGTGATTGCATGGCGCAGTTTGGTGATGCCTTTCGAAGCGGAATACCGATGGTTCTTAGGATTCCGGGATGCCTCCACCAACTTCTCGACGATATGGTCCGGCGTCGGCTGATCTGGGTTCCCCATACCGAAGTCAATAATGTCTTCTCCCCTGTGCCTGGCATCCAGCTTCAACGCCTGGACTTGCGCGAACACGTAGGGAGGCAATCGCTTGATACGATAGAACCCTTCCACTATCTCCTCGGTTTTTCAATACGTTGCGAGTGCGCCTTCACAGGTGTATGCAAGGCGTGAAAGGGCTAATTTTAATGCAGCGCGCCAAAACAGTCAATTTTAATCCGGAGTTGGATGATTTTTTTAAGGCAAGAAGCTTGTGGATGCCCTCCTGACTCGACCAGGCAGTTTGTTTCTTGCTACCTCCCTGTCCTTTTTGTAATAATATTCTAACCTTTTGCAAACTCATGCATTCTGCCATCGTCTACACAAACAAACGACGGCAGAGGGGAGGTTCTGTGGCACGGTTGGGTGTGAATATCGATCATGTCGCCACCCTCCGGCAAGCCAGGGGTGGGAGCGAACCGGACCCAGTGGCGGCGGCCGTGTTGGTGGAGCTCGCCGGGGCCGATGGCATCGTCGTGCACCTGCGCGAAGATCGACGTCATATCCAGGACCGAGACCTGAACCTACTGAAGGACGTGATCCAGACCAAGCTGGACCTGGAAATGGGCGCCGATGAAGCGATGGTCAAGGTCGCGCTCAGCGTCAAGCCCCATCTCGTCACGCTGGTGCCGGAACGGCGGCAGGAGCTGACGACGGAGGGTGGCTTGGAAGTGGCGGGACAGAGGGACCGGATCAAGGGCATCGTGGAGATGCTCCACGATGGCGGCATCCCGGTCAGCCTCTTCATCGAACCGGACCCGGCCCAGATCAAAGCGGCCCATAAGATCGCCGCCGACTATGTCGAGTTGCACACCGGCCGCTATGCCAATGCCCGCCGCCTCAAGGAGGAGCAGGCCGAATTCGAGGCCATCACCCACGCAGCCAAACTCGCTTACAAGTTGGGCATGGGCGTCAATGCAGGGCATGGCTTGACCTACCGTAACGTGAAACGCCTCATCCAGATTCCTGAGATTGTGGAATACAACATCGGCCACAGCATCATCGCCCGCGCCATCCTCGTCGGCCTTGACCGCGCCGTCAGGGAAATGAAGCAACTCGTGGGTTGATCGCCCTGTTGATCGGCTCAAGCAGGCGGAGAACGGCCGCCGAGCCTCTACATCAACCCTCAACCGTCGTATGTGACGCCCAGGACTCCATGCGCATCGTCGGAATCGGCCTGGATCTCGTAAAGATCGAACGGATTCGCGCCCTGGCGGATCGGTGGCAGGAACGGTTTCTGGAACGGCTCTATACGGAAGCTGAGCGCCGCTATTGCTTCGAACGGGCTTCGCCCTATGCCTCGCTCGCCGGACGCTTTGCCGCCAAGGAAGCGGTCTTGAAAGCGATAGGGACCGGCTGGTCGGCGGGAATCAGCTGGCAGGATATCCAGGTGTTGAACGACGGCAGCGGGAAACCGGTGGCCCACGTGCAAGGTCGTGCCGGAGCCCTGCTGCAGGAAGCCGGCGTCACCGACATCCATATCAGTCTCTCCCACGATGCCGACTATGCGATCGCGCAAGTGGTGCTGACAAAGGAGAGCTAATGGCTGATAGCTCATGGCCGGCACCATCGGCTCATGACCATACGCTCTTGTCTCCCATGAAGATCGTCACAGCCGCCCAGATGCAAGCCCTCGACCGACGCGCCATCCAGGACGCGCAGATTCCCAGCCTCACCCTAATGGAGAACGCCGGAGCCGGCTTGGTCGCCTCCATGGAACAGGTGTTCGGCTCGCTGGCCGGCAGGACCGTGACCATCTTGTGCGGAAAGGGCAACAACGGAGGGGACGGGTTCGTCCTAGCCCGCTTGCTTACGCGCAAGCGGGCACGCACCAGGGTCCTGCTGATGGCTCAGCCGTCATCCATGACGAGGGACGCCAACACCACGTACCGCCGATTCGTGAAGGTGGCCGGCGCCGCGGCCGTCCAAGCCTACCGGGCCGATGAGCGCTGTCGCGCATGGGTCAACAAGAGTCAGGTAATTGTGGATGCCTTGCTGGGAACCGGCCTATCCGCTCCGGTCGAAGGGCTCTATCGCAATGCTATCGAGGCCATCAACGAATCCGGCCGACCGGTCGTTTCCGTAGACCTCCCCTCAGGTATTCATGCGGACACAGGAGCGGTCATGGGCTCCGCCGTGCGGGCCGCCTTGACGGTGACCTTCGCCCAGCCCAAGCTAGGACTCTATCTCGGCCCTGGCATCGACCATGCCGGCAGGATCCATATCGTCGACATCGGGATTCCGCGCTCCTTCGAGGCTGCCGTAGATAGCAAAATCTCGCTGCTGACGTTGGGCTGGTGCCACCACTTGTTGCCGGCCCGGCCTTCGTCCGCCCACAAGGGCACGTTCGGACATGCCGGCATCATCGCCGGCTCGGTCGGCAAGACCGGCGCCGCAGCCCTGGCCGCGAACGCCGCGCTGCGGAGCGGCACCGGCCTGGTCACCGTCGCCACCCCGACCAGCGTCAACGACATCCTCGAATGTAAACTTCTGGAGGCGATGACGGCCCCGATGCCCGAAACCAAGGCCCGGACCCTGGCACGCTCGGGCCTTGATCGGCTGCTCTCGTTTGCGCAGGCCAAGGACGCCGTGGCTCTGGGGCCGGGACTCACAACCCATCCGGAAACAGTCGAGGTGATGCAGGCGCTGATCCCGCGGTTGGAATGCCCGTTCGTCTTGGATGCCGATGCACTGAATGCGCTGGCCGGACGCCCCGCCTTGCTGGCGGATTGCAAGGTCGCGCCGATCTTGACCCCCCACCCTGGAGAAATGGCCAGGCTGGAAGAAGACGCTTCGCCCCGCTCGATTAATGCCGATCGTATCGGCACCGCCACGCGCTTCGCGCACCGGCGGAGAGTGTTTCTGATACTGAAGGGAGCCAGGACCGTGGTGGCCCATCCGGATGGACGCGTGGCCGTCTGCCCGACGGGCAACCCAGGTATGGCGACAGCAGGCAGCGGCGATGTCCTGACCGGCATGATCGTCGGGCTATTGGCCCAAAAGCTCGACCCCTGGGCCGCTGCCTGCGTGGGCACTTATTTTCACGGACTGGCCGGAGACTTGGCCGCAGCCGATCGGGGGCCCATCGGGATGACGGCGGGCAACATCATCGAGCACATTTCCTATGCCTTCACCAAAACCACGACGTCTATCGGCTACTAGCGGCCCCAGGGACTCCCGCGCTGGGCGGTCCACCTCGGACACCCGCGCGGCGCCGCTCTCCGCCAAACCGGAGGGACGCACGTCGGACCAGCCCCCTCTGTCCGCCGGCGCCTGGCGGACGGTCACCCGCTCAGCCGCAGAGACCGAGCGGCTCGGCCGCGCCACAGGCCAAGCTTTGCGCGGGGGCGAAACACTGGCGCTGTACGGAGAATTGGGAAGCGGCAAGACGGTCTTCGTCCGCGGGCTGGCCGCGGGGCTCGGGGCTCCGTCCCGGGCCGTCAGCAGCCCCACTTTCGTGCTGATCCACGAGTATCCAGGTCGCCTGCGGTTGGTCCATGCAGACTTCTACCGGATTGAACAGGAGTCGGATCTGCGACACCTGGGCCTACCCGACTACCAGGATGGCTTGACCGTCATGGCCATCGAATGGGCCGAGAAGGCCGGCACGGAGTTGCCGCAAGACCGCCTCGAGATTCGCTTGGACCATCTGACCGCCACGTCCCGTACCATCGTCATGCATGCCATTGGCCCAAGCGCACGAGCCTGCCTGACCCGGATGACCACCCCGGCAAAGATCGCCCGCGATCCGGTTCCCGTGGGGCGGAAGAAACGGCCCCGTCGATGAACGTCATCTGGGCTCCTTGGCGCATGGCCTATGTGAAGAACGCGCACAAGCCGGCACGATGCATCTTCTGCCTGAAGCATGACAGCAGACGCGATGCCGCACATCTGGTCCTCCACCGGGGCCAATATGGATTTGTCATCATGAACCGGTACCCGTACAATAGCGGACATCTCCTCGTCGCGCCCTACGCGCACGTCAGGAGCCTGGAATTGCTCCCGGCCGACTGCGCCTTGGATCTGATCCGGATGACGAATCTCTCGATCATGGCTCTACAACTGGCCGTCAGGCCTGAAGGGTTTAACGTGGGACTCAACCTGGGCCAGGTCAGCGGCGCCGGAATCGAGGCCCATCTCCATCTCCATATCGTCCCTCGCTGGAACGGCGACACGAATTTCATGTCTTTGCTGGCCGAGACTCGTGTCATTCCCGAACACTTGCGGGCCACCTATCGGACGCTCCGCACGGCATTCCGATCGGCGCTCGCAGGCCGCCAACCTCCGGCGGCCCTCCGCCGCGTCCGTTTGCCGGAGGCCGGCGCCAAACGGAGGACGAAGACCAGACGGCAACCCGTTCCGACAAGCGCCTCAAGAAGGAGTGGAATAGGAACCCCATGATTCGTCTCATCCTGGTCGGCCTTCTGTTGCTGCTGTCGCTCACCTTCTTTCTCCAGAACCAGGAACAGGAGGTCACCCTCCGCTATTTCTTCGGGCTCCGCGAGGCGACGACCGAGTTGTGGAGGCCGGTGCTCAGCGCCTTCGCCGTCGGGCTGCTGGTCGCATCCATTCTGCTCTTTCCGGCCTGGATCCAGGTGCGGCTGGAGTTGCGACGCAAAGTCAAGGCCCTGCAGGAGGCTGAAGCCGACCTCGAGCGGCTGCGGCGGCCACAGCAGACCACCGATCATCCCCTCCCCCAGGCCGGAGCGCGGCCCCCCGAGAAGTCAACCGGGGAACTGCTCGATGAATGACAGCGACCTAACGCCCCTGATGCGCCAGTACCGGGAGATCAAGCAGGCGTACCAAGAGGCCATCCTTTTTTTCCGAGTCGGCGATTTCTACGAAATGTTTTACGAGGATGCGGAAGAGGCGTCGCGGCTACTCTCGATCGCGCTGACTTCCCGGGACAAAGCGAAGGCCGATCCGGTCCCGCTCTGCGGCGTGCCGCATCATGCGGCCACCGGCTACATCGCCAAGCTCCTCAAGGCGGGGCGCACCGTGGCCCTCTGCGATCAGGTGGAAGACCCCAAGCTGGCCAAGGGCCTCGTCCGGCGCGAGGTGGTCCGTCTCTATACGCCCGGCACCCTGATCGACACCGAGTTTCTTCCCGCCACCGAATCAAATTATCTGGCTTCCGTGGCAATGTTCGAGACGACGGCCCGTGCCTCAGACCGGGGCGCTCAATCCGCCAGGCTGGGGCTGGCGGCGCTGGACCTTTCGACCGGGGAATTCTGGATCAGGGAGTTTGGCGGATCCGGCGCCTCAACCGACCTACTGGATGAGCTGTCCCGACTGGAGCCCCGCGAAGTGCTGCACCAAGCGGGCCTATCGGAAAAACCTCTGGCCTGGCTCGCTCAATTGAAGGGCCCCCGTCTCTGCTCCCAAGAGCCCGCCCGGTTTCTCCTGGAAACAGCGGAGCGCACCCTCCGGGAGCAGTTCGGCGTAAGCTCGTTGGACGCCTTTGGCTGCCAGGGCTTGACGCTCGGCCTGCAAGCAGCCGGGGCTGCGGTGCGGTACCTGCGAGAGACCCAGCCCTCAGCCTGCTTGACTCACGTCCGCCGGCTCCGAGTGCGCCGTCTCGGACACGAGATGCACCTGGACAGTGCCACCATTCGCAACCTTGAATTGGTCAGACCGTTGGGGTCAGAACCGGGCCAACAGATCCAGGCCACGCTCCTTTCGGTGCTCGACCGGACGGTCTCCGTCATGGGAAGCCGGATGCTTCGGGAATGGATTCTTCGCCCCCTCCTAGAGCCAGGACCGATCCAGGCCCGCTTGGAGGCCGTTGCGGAACTGTTTCACAACCTGCCCGTGCGCACTGGGATCAGGACGGCGCTCCGGACGGTCCAGGATATCGTGCGGCTGAGCAGCAGAATCTCGCTGGGCGCGGCCCAGCCGCGAGAGTTGCTGGCGCTTAAGCAGTCGGTCGCAGCCCTCCCAGCCCTCCGGGGGCTATTGACACCGCTGCGCGCCTCCCTCTTGCAGGAATTCACCCACACATGGGACGACCTGGGCGACGTCCATGAGCTGATCGAGCGTTCGATCCTCCCGGATGCACCCGCCTCGATTCGTGACGGCGGGATCATCAAGGATGGCTGCGATGCCGCGCTGGATGAATTGCGCAAAACCGCCAAGGAAGGGAAGGGCTGGATCGCAAGGCTCGAAGCGCAGGAACGGGAGCGCACCGGGATCGAATCGCTCAAGGTGCGCTTCAATCAGGTCTTCGGGTACTACATCGAGGTGACCAAGACCAATCTGCCCCGGATTCCCCCTCACTACCATCGCAAGCAAACCTTGGCCAATGCGGAACGGTTTACCACGGCCGAGCTGAAAGAGCTGGAAGACCGGGTGCTGGGGGCCGAGACCCAGTTGACGTCGCTCGAGCAGGAGTTATTCGAGCGGATCCGCAGCAGGCTCGCCGAGGAGACGCAACGCTTGCAAGCCATGGGACAGACCATCGCCATGCTGGACGTACTCGCGGCCTTGGCGGAAACCGCCGGCATCAACGGTTACGTCCGCCCGACCATTGACGATGGAGGGACCCTCACGATTACAGAGGGGCGCCACCCGGTGGTGGAGCGGCTGGACCTGCCGGCAGGATTCATCGCCAACGACACCAGGCTCGACCGGGCTCAGAATCGTCTCTTGATTATCACCGGCCCCAACATGGCCGGCAAGAGCACCTATCTCCGGCAGGTGGCGCTCATCGTCCTGATGGCGCAGATGGGCAGCTTCGTGCCGGCCCATGCCGCCACCATCGGGTTAGTCGATCGCATCTTCACCCGTGTCGGAGCCTCCGACAATCTGGCGGCCGGCCAGAGCACATTCATGGTGGAAATGACCGAGACGGCTCAAATCCTCAACTGTGCGACCGCTCGCAGCCTCATCTTACTCGATGAAATCGGACGGGGAACCAGCACCTACGACGGCCTCAGCATTGCCTGGGCGATCGCCGAATATATCCAGGACCAGCGCCATTTGGGCGCGCGGACGCTCTTCGCCACCCACTACCACGAGATGACCGAATTGGCCGGCTTGCGTGAAGGGATCAAGAATTACTCAGTGGCCGTCCGTGAGCAAAATGACGATGTGCTCTTCCTCCGCAAGATTGTAGAGGGGGGGGCGGATCGCAGTTACGGGATTCATGTCGCCAGGCTGGCCGGGCTTCCGCCCGAGGTGATCAACCGATCGCGCGAGGTCTTGGCCCAACTGGAACGGTCATCGGCCCAACCAACGCAACCCGATCTGTTCACGGCCGCACCCGCCGCGCCTCCTCCCGACCCCACGCTTCCCCAACCCCACCCGATTATCGAGGAAGTCCGGCAGATGGACCTCTTTTCGATGACTCCGCTGGAAGCGCTGAATCGGCTTGCCGAACTCCAGCGCCGGCTCGGCGAGGATCAGCAGAAATAAAAAGGGCGGTGCGCCGATCAGCGCACCGCCCTTTTCAGATTCAACTTCTACTGCTCAGTGACCGTGACCGCCCTCGTTGTACTGGGCCGTCCACGGAATCAAGCCGCCGGCAAACTGCTTCCCGCCGGGGATCGTCACGTCATACTGCATGACGACATTTTCCGCACCCTTGGGCGCCGCATTGAGGGCCTGCTTGGCCTTGTAACAATCCCCTTCGAACTCATGCTTGCTCGCGCAGGCCGCTTCCTTCAGCGCGCGAATGCCGCGGGGCTTGCCCATTTCGCCCGCGTTGTCCGCCAGCTTCTTCACGGATGAAATCACCCGCCGGTTCTGCTCGACTTCCTGGGCCGTAAACTCGACCAGCGTGGTCGCCGACGCCGGCGGCACTTCCTTCGCCGCAGCCGGTCCCGCGTGCGGGCGGGCCATGGACTTCAGTTGATCCCACACTTCCTTGTTGGCGGCGTAGAACTTGAGGTTCTTGCCCGGGTGGATCCGCTGCCAGAACAGGCCGCTCTCGGCATTGCCGCCGAACACGGCGACATTGATCCAGACCGCCTCATCGTAGGGATCGAGGATGATCACCCGCCCCTGCAACGTGGTCGGCTTGCTCATATCCCCCCATTCGAATCGCTCTTGGAACGCCTCGATGGCCAGCGCGGTCGAGGTCATGCCCACGACCAGGGCCACGGCGACCATGAACGTCCAGCCTTTCTTATGAAGTCTCATCATTGCCACCCTCCTTCACATGAACCGTGTGTAAGAATAACGTATCAATCGCTGCAACGACGGCCGTCGGCTAGTCCTTCTTCAGCAGCTTATAGCCCGTGATCGTGCGGCCATCCAGCGTGACTTCCATGGCCACCAGCTCCTGCGAGTCCTTGATCATTTTATCCATGAGCGCCTTGTCCTTGACCTTCAAACGGACCGTGGTCGCCGCATGGTACCAGCCGGCATAGGGGTTGTTCCGGTCTGCGCCTCCGGTGAAGCCCCAAGCGCAGCAGGTGAACAAGGGATCCGGGGGACGCACATCCAAGTCAGAAGAAGCCCGTCCGCTGGGGGTGCCGGATGCGGGATCGCCCGTGTTCCAATATTGGATGCCGAACAGAATCTCCTGCTCGGGGTTGTCGGCCCACTGAGACCAGATCCGGCCTTTCAGCGTCTTCATGGCTTCGCCCTTCATCAAGGGGGCGCCGCCAGCCGGTGCATCGGCCGCCATCACGATGCCGGACATTGCCAGCCCAGCGACAAAAAAGACAGACACCATGGCAATGATTACTCGCTTGCTCATGCCCCACACCTCCTTCATGAAAAATCAGACCCTGTGTATTAGCGAATCGTCAAACAAGAAAGAAAACGAATAGACGCACTTCACGGAATGAAAAAGCTCGCGGCCACCCCCTTTCCTTCCCTGAAGCAACATTCCGTTCACTCGTACCAAGAAATAAGGGCGAAAGAGGTTCCAATCGTACTGAATCGTCCGAACCTTGTCAAGGAAATATTTGACGCAGGACCCATGGCGACAATTTGAGAAAAGTCTTTGTTTAGCAATGACTTGCGCACGTCATCGGAGGTCCGCTAATTTACGACCGACTGGATCGACTTACGCGAAACCGGCCCCAACACCGTGACCGACAATCGGCTTAAATCCAACAACTCGTGGCTCAGTCTGAGCACCTGCTCCACATTGACCTGCTCGATCTTGGCCAATATCTCCTCCAGAGATGTATAGCGTCCTAAATGCAGCTCGTCTTTGGCCAGCTTGCTCATGCGGCTCTGAGAGTTCTCCAGACTCAGCATGAGGTTGCCCTTCATCTGGTTTTTCGTCCGTGCCAGTTCCTCATCGCCCACGCCGCGGCGCCGGAGACGGCCAAGTTCCCGGCCGACCAACTCCACCACGCGGGCCGCTTCGCGCGGGCGGGTGGCCGCGTAGATCGTGAACGTCCCACTGTCCGAATACGACGCGAGGTAGGAGTAGATGGTGTAGGCTAACCCGCGCTTCTCTCGAACTTCCTGGAAGAGGCGTGAACTGACGCTCCCGCCCAGCAGAGCGTTCAGCGCATAGGCGCCATACCGGTCCTTGTGGTCCAGGGCGACTCCCGGAAGCCCCAGGCAGAGATGTGCCTGCTCGAGCGCCTTCTTACGGACGACCAAGCCCCCGCTCACATCCGACGGCCAACGGTGCATGCGCAGGATGCCGGGTTGCGTGAAGGTGCCGAAGGACTTTTCCAGCAACGGGGTCAATTCCTTGAGATTGAAGCTCCCCGCCACGGAAACCACCGTCTGCTGCGGGTGGTAGTGGGTGCGGACGTACCGGAGCAGGTGCGCACGACGCAGCTCCTGGATGGTGTGCGCCGACCCCAGGATCGAGCGGCCCAGCGGATGCCGCTTCATGGCCTGCTCCGTGTGGAGCTCCTGAACGAGATCCTCAGGGTCGTCCTGAACCATCCGGATCTCCTCCAGCACCACCTGCTTCTCTTTTTCCACTTCCTTGGGGGCGAACCGGGATTGGCGGAAGATGTCGGACAGAAGGGCCAGGGCGGGCTTGATATGCTGATCCAGCACCTTCACATAAAAGGTGGTGGTTTCGCGGGACGTGAACGCGTTCAACTCTCCGCCGAGCGCATCGATCTCGCGGGAAATCTGCGTGGCGGACCGGGACTTGGTCCCCTTGAAGAACATATGCTCGAGGAAGTGGGACAGGCCCTCCTCGCCCGCCCCCTCGTCCCTCGACCCCACGTTGACCCAGATGCCGACCGTGACCGACTTGAGGGCCGGTATCCGTTCGGTCACGACCCGGAGGCCGTTGTCCAGGATCAGCTTACGATACACAGACTCCCCGATCGTTACGAGGCGGCCGGCTGCTCCTTGGCATCCGCGGGCGGCGCCATCGCCTCCTTGCGGCTGAGCCGAATCTTCCCTTGCTTGTCGATCTCCAGCACCTTGACCATGATCTGGTCGCCCTCCGCGACCTCGTCGGACACCGCCTTGACGCGATGGTGAGCAAGTTGGGAAATGTGGACCAAGCCGTCGGTCCCCGGGATAATCTCCACGAACGCGCCGAAGTCCATGATCTTGCGGACGGTGCCCAAGTACAGCCTGCCGACTTCGACTTCCTCAGTCAGCTGGTTGATCCGCTCGATCGCTTTCTTGGCGGAAGCCTCGTCCACGGCTGCGATCGAGATTGCCCCCGTGTCCTCCACATTGATCTTCACGCCACAGTCGGCAATGATGCTCCGGATCATCTTGCCGCCCGGACCGATCACGTCGCGGATCTTGTCCTGCTTGATCTTTAACGTAAAGATGCGCGGGGCAAAGGCGGACAGATTCGTCCTCGGCGCTGCCAGCGCGGCGGCCATCCGGTCCAGGATGTAGAGCCGGCCCTTGCGGGCCTGATCGAGGGCTTGGCGCATCAACTCGGGCGTGATGCCGGCGATCTTGATATCCATCTGCAAGGCCGTCACCCCGTTCTTGGTGCCAGTCACCTTGAAATCCATGTCTCCGAGATGATCCTCCAGGCCCAGGATATCGCTGAGCACCATCACCCGTTCGCCCTCTTTGATCAGCCCCATCGCAATTCCGGCCACCGGCTCCTTGATCGGCACCCCCGCGTCCATCAGCGCCAGCGTCCCGCCGCAAACCGTCGCCATGGAAGAAGACCCGTTGGACTCCAGAATGTCCGACACCAGGCGCAGCGTGTAGGGGAACTCCTCCTTGGTCGGAAGCACCGACTTGATCGCCCGCTCCGCCAAGGCCCCATGCCCTACTTCGCGGCGGCCAGGAGACCGGAGCGGCCTCGCTTCGCCAACGCTGAAGGGGGGAAAATTGTAGTGCAGCATGAACGTCCGGTAATACTGTCCCTCGAGGGCGTCGATCCGCTGCTCATCCTCCGTCGTTCCCAGCGTGACCACCGCCAAACTCTGCGTTTCGCCTCGGGTGAACAAGGCGGACCCGTGGGTGCGCGGCAAGACTCCGACCTCGCAGGTCACCATGCGGATGTCCGCAGGACCCCGGCCGTCGGCCCGCACCCCACGCTCCAGAATCATGTCCCGGACTTCCGTATATTCAAGCCCGTGAAAGACCAGCTTGATGTGCCGGCTGCGATTCGGATCGTCGGTCTTCAACTTGTCAACCGTTTCCGCAAGGACCTGATCCAGCCGTTCCTGGCGGGCGGACTTGTTTGGAATCATGATGGCTTCCCGGATCGGTCCGGCCACCAGCTTGCGGACTTCTTCGGTTAAGACCGGGTCGATCTGCTCGGCTTGCACTTTCCGTTTCGGCTTGCCCGCCTTCGCCTGCAGCTCCAGAATCTTGGCCACGATCTTCTTGATCTCGGCATGGGCCAGCTCGATCGCATCGATCATGACCGACTCGGGCAGCTCGCTGCCGCCGCCTTCCACCATCATCACGGCATCGGCCGTGCCGGCCACCGTGAGGTTCAGGTCGCTGGTTTCCAGCGTCGTCAGGTCGGGGTTGACCACGAATTGCCCGTTCACCCGGCCGATCTTGATCCCGGCCACGGGGCCGCCGAAGGGAACATCGGAGAGCGTCAAGGCCGCAGAGGCCGCGGTGATCCCCACGATGTCCGAGGAGCCGGTCTGGTCCGCCGACAGGACCGAGGCGATGACCTGTGTCTCGTAGTAGTAGCCTTCCGGAAAGAGCGGCCGCATCGGACGGTCGATCAGTCGGCTGGTCAGCACTTCCTTTTCCGAAGGCCGGCCCTCGCGCTTGAAATAGCCGCCCGGAATCTTGCCGGCCGCATAGGCCTTTTCCTGGTAATCAACCGTGAGGGGAAGAAAGTCGATGCCGGGCTTGATGGTCTGGGAAGCCACCGCCGTAGCCAAGATCACCGTGTCCCCATAAGAGGCCAAAACCGATCCGCTGGCCTGTTTGGCCATGCGGCCGGTCTCCAGCCGCAATGTCCGGCCGGCCACGTCAATGTCAATTGTGTGCACCATGGTCACAGTCTCCTTCTGTTTCTGCCCCACAGATGCCCACAGAGATGGGCTGCGCGCCGGGTCGCAGCCCATGTCGGTGTTCACCTGTGGCGACAGTGCCCCGGCGCCCCATATAGGCGCCGGGGATCGTGTGTTACTTCCGGATACCCAGTCGTTCGAGGACAGCCCGGTACCGTCCGTCATCCACCCCGCGCAAGTAATCCAGCAAGCGACGGCGCCGGCCGACCAACTCCAAGAGTCCCCTCCGGGAATGGTGATCCTTCTTGTGCAATTTGAAATGCTCCGTCAGGTAGGTAATCCGGTTAGTGAGCACGGCGATCTGGACTTCCGGAGAACCCGTATCGGTCCCGTGCCGCCTGTACCCCTGAATCACTTCGGTCTTCGCTTCTTTGGTCAACGCCATGTCTTCCTCCCGATCAATACGTCTGTCCGTGCGAGCCCTTGCCCCTTATACTGCCCTACCCTCTGACACACAACGCCGCTAAGCCGGCTGCGGATTCGTTTCTGCCAGCACCTTGAGGATCGCGATCTCGGCCCCCGCTTCCTGGGGCAACCGGCCCAGCGCCAACAGGCGGCCGGCCCCGTCTTGCAGGCGGACCGTCTGGCCGCCACGCCCCTCGGCCGTTCCAACATTGTCCGTCCACTGGGCCGCCCGCCAAGGCACCGGGACCCCATGGAGGGTCCGCAACGCGGTGGCCTCGTCCACAACGACGGCGGGCACCGCGGCAAGCGCAGCGTCCAGCGAAATCAACTCATCTTCCAGGTGGCCGAACGGGAGCCGAGCCTCGACCGCTTCCACGGTCAGCGCGCGTTCAATCGTCAACGGCCCGACGCGCCGCCGCTCCAGGGCCAACAGGTGTCCGCCGACACCCAACGCTGCACCGATATCCGCGCAGAGCGTCCGTATGTACGTCCCCTTGGAGCAACGGACCAGGAGAGACACATCGCGCCCGGCAATGCCCTGCACCTCGATCCCGTGCACCGTGATTTCCCGAGGGTTCCGATCCACCGTCCGGCCGGCCCTGGCCGCCTTGTACAGCGGCATGCCCCCGACCTTGACCGCCGAATACATCGGCGGGACCTGGGCCATTCGTCCCTGAAAGCGCCCGATCGCCGACCGGATCGCATCCTCGGTCAGGCCAGTTGTCGAACGCGACTCCAGGATCGTCCCTGTCGCATCCTGCGTATCCGTGGTGTCGCCCAAACGCAGGACCGCCCGGTAATCTTTGTCCCAATCCAATAGGTATTCAGCAATGCGCGTCGCCTTGCCCACCAAGATCGGCAGCACTCCGGTCGCCGCCGGATCGAGCGTGCCGGCATGTCCGACTTTTTGCCCCCGGAACAGCCCCCGGAGCTTCGCCACTACATCATGGGAGGTCCAGCCCAACGCCTTGTTGACCACCAACACCCCATCAACAGGCTTGGCGGCGGCCCTGGGCCTGGCGACGGATGGCTCGACTAGACGCTTTACTCGCGGACCAACCACGGCATCCCTCACAAGAATTGCACACCCCCCTGCGCCTTCACTCCTGGGGTGTATCCTTGGCCTCGACTTGCTCCAGCAGGGCCAGGATTCGGTCTCCCCGGAGACCGCTCACATCCTTCTGAAAAATCAATTCCGGTGTGTACCGCAAGTGCATCCGCCGCCCGAGCTCGGCGCGGATGAACCCTCCCGCCTTGGCCAGGCCCGCCAACGCCTCGGCCTCATGCTGCCCATCGGCTCCCGTCGTCACAAACACCCGCGCCAACCGGAGATCATCGGTCAGTTCCACGTCCGTCACCGTCACCGAAGCCACGCGGGGATCCTTGGTCTTCCGCATGATGATCTCGGCTACTTCCATCCGGATCTGGTCGGCTACGCGGGTAGCCCGCTTGTACGCCGCTTTGGCCATCTCAGAGCAGCTCGATGCGGACTTGCACCAGTTCTACCAGCGGGACCGACCGGATGAGATTGACCGCCTGGTCCAGTACCTGATTCACGTGCTTTCCCTCATTGGCGACACAGGCGATACCGAGCACCGCCTTTTGCCACAAATCCTGTTCATCCACTTCCGCCACCGACACGTTGAATTTATCGCGCAGGCGATCCTTGAGACTCAGGAGCACCTGTCGCTTCGCCTTCAGGGAGTGGGCGTCAGGGATAACCAGTTCGACCGTGCAAAGCCCGATGATCATATCTGCGCGCGGCCCAAAGACGGTGCCTGGGCCGTCGACCAACCGGCTAGAGCTTCGTGGCCACCTTATCCACGACGTAGACTTCGAGCACGTCGCCGGTTTTCAAGTCCCCGAAATTCTCGACCCCGATCCCGCACTCATAGCCTTGCTGCACTTCTCGCACATCGTCCTTGAACCGGCGAAGCGACCCGATTCGCCCCTCATAGACCGTCGCGTGGTCCCGGATGACGCGAACGCCGGCGCTGGCCCTGCTGATCGTCCCGTCGATCACGTAGCAGCCTCCGATCACCCCGATTTTGGGGATCGAGAAGACCTGCCGCACTTCGGCCCGGCCCAGCACCCGCTCCTTCAACGTCGGCTCCAACAGCCCTTCCATCGCCGCCTTGATGTCCGCGATCGCGTCATAGATGATCGTGTAGAGCCGGACGTCCACGCCTTCGCGCTCGGCCAGCACAGCGGCTTTGGGTTCGGGGCGGATGCTGAACCCGATGATGATGGCCCGCGAAGCCGAGGCCAGGAGCACATCGGTTTCGGTGATGCCGCCGACGCCCTGGTGAATCACGCGCAGCTTCACGGCCGGCGTGGAGAGCTTCTCCACCGCTTCGGAGAGCGCTTCCGCCGAACCCTGTACGTCGGACTTGATGACCAGAGCCAGTTCCTTGACCTCTCCCTCTTTGATCCGCGAGAACAGATCGTCCAGCGACACCCGCGTGGACCCGGCGGCCAGGTCGGCGCTCCGCTGCTTCTGCTGACGGGATTCGGCAATCTCGCGCGCCACGCGCTCGTCTTGCACCACGATGAACGGATCGCCGGCCGCCGGCACGCCCGGCAAACCGATGACTTCCACCGGCGTCGACGGCCCGGCTTCGGACACTTTCTCGCCCTTGTCGGAAACCAGCGCCCGCACCCGTCCGCTGAACGTCCCCACGACGAATGCATCACCGACCTTGAGCGTGCCTCCCTGCACCAACACAGTGGCAACGGGCCCGCGGCCACGATCCAGCTTTGCCTCCACCACCGCGCCCTTGGCGGGGCGGGTGGGATCCGCCTTCAACTCGAGCACCTCGGATTGGAGCAGGATCATTTCCAGCAACGACTCCAGTCCGGTTTTCTGCTTCGCGGAGACTTCCGCAAAGATGGTCTGACCGCCCCAGGATTCGGGGATCAGATTGTGCTCCGCCAGGGCATGCTTCACTCGCTCAGCGTTGGCTCCCGGTTTGTCGATTTTGTTGATCGCCACGATGATCGGCACGTTGGCCGCCACCGCGTGGTTGATTGCCTCCACGGTCTGGGGCATCACGCCGTCGTCTGCCGCCACCACGAGCACGACGAGATCGGTGATCTTGGCGCCGCGGGCCCGCATCGCGGTAAACGCCTCGTGGCCAGGCGTATCCAGGAACGTCACCTGCTTGCCGTGGACGGCGACCGTGTAGGCTCCGATATGCTGGGTAATCCCGCCCGCCTCCTGCGCCGTGACGTTCGTCTGTCGAATGGCGTCCAGGAGGGAGGTCTTGCCATGGTCCACGTGGCCCATGATCGTGACTACGGGCGGCCGCGGGGCCAGCTGCTCTTCCTCGGCCCATTCGGTGGCTTCTTGCAGCAGCTCTTCGCCCTCCTTTTCGCCTGCGGCTTCGGTCTTCAACCCAAGCCCCTCGGCAATCAACATGGCGGCTTCCAGGTTCATCGCCTGGTTGAGCGTGAGCATCTGCCCCATTTCCATGAGCTTCCTAATGATGTCCCCCGGCCGTTGCCCGACGAGCTCGGAAAATTCCTTCACCGTCAGGCCCGGAGAAAGCTTGATCACTTTTTTCCGTGGTTTGGTGACTTCGGTGGACGGGGAGGGCTCCAGATGGCGGGACCGGCTCTCGCGACGATGCACCGGAATCGCCCGCAAGTCTTGCCAGCGGGCTGCGTCTTCCCTGGCCTTCAGCGCTTCGTCGTCGCGAACCCGACCTGGTTTTTTGGCTTTCTTGAGTTTATCCTTCAGGCCCGCCTCACCCACCAAAGGCTCCAGCATGACCCCCTTCTTCTTTTCTGCGCGCAACTCGGCCGGCGCTCCCCCCGTAGGGGCAGGCGGCACGCCGCCGCCGAAGGCAGGAGGCGCAGGCGCCGTCGGAACCGGCGCGACGGGGGCCGTCGGCTCATGCGAGAGCCCGAGATGGTCTGCCTTGAGGTCGGCCGGACTCGAAACAGCGGCAAACTCCGGCTCAACCGTTGCGGGCCCCGCCTGGACTACCGGATGCGACAACCCCGGCTCAGTGACCGGCGGCGGCCCGCTTGTCGCCTGGGAAACTTCGCTCGCCTCGCTGGCCGTCGCAGCTTCCTCCGCGGCTATTTCCTCGTCCGTCTTCTTGCGCTTGAAGAGGATGCGTTTCTTGTCGAGCTTGGGAGACTCGTCCGGGACGACCGGCTCCGCTTTGCCGCTTGCCTGCTTTGGAGACGTGACTGCGGCCTTGCGCAGTCCGGGCTCCTTCTTCGCCTCTTCCTTGCGACCAGCCTCCGCCTTCTTCTCCTCCGGCTTGGCCGACGCTTTGGCTTTGCCCTTCGGCGCCAACTTGTCCAGCGCCTTCTGAACCGCGTCTTCCTCGAGCGCACTGCTGTGCGATGCCACCGCAATGCCCAAACGCTTGAGCTCGGGGATGAGCTCCTTGTTTTGCATCCCCAGCTTCTTCGCCAGTTCGTACACCCGCATAAGCAATCCTGTCACACCTCAGTTGGCTGTCGGCTGGGCCGACTCGTCGGACGCTTCCCGCTGTGCCTTCGCCGCTTCATCCTGCTCGCGCTGCGCCTCGGCTTCTTCGGCCAACGCCGCCTTGATTTCCTTGTCCCGTTCGACTTTTTCCTTCTCGTATTCCGTGGCGCTGATGATGTCGATCTTCCACCCGGTCAACTTGGCGGCCAGACGCACGTTCTGACCGTTCTTGCCGATGGCTAACGACAACTGGGAGTCGGCCACGACGACCAGCGCCGACTTTTTCTCCTCGTCGATCCCCACCTTTTCGATGCTGGCCGGATTCAGCGCTTCGGCGATGAACACGCGGGGATCGGAAGTCCAGGCGATGATGTCGATCTTTTCTCCGCGGAGTTCCCGCACGACCGCCTGCACACGGGACCCCTTGATGCCCACGCAGGCGCCGACCGGATCGACGGCCTTATCCCGTGACGACACCGCAATCTTGGTCCGGTCCCCCGGCTCCCGCACGATCCCCTTGATCTCGACGATTTTCTCGCTCACTTCCGGGACCTCCAATTCGAACAGCTTTGACACAAATTGGGGATGGGTCCGAGACAGGATCACCTGCACATCCTTGGGGGTCCTCCGTACTTCCAATAAGTAAGCCTTGACCCGATCCCCGCGTCGGTAGGATTCGCGCGGAATCTGCTCCTGGATCGGCAAAATCGCCTCGGTCTTGCCGAGGTCCACCAGATAATTGCGACGCTCTTGGCCGAGTATGATCCCGTTGATCAGGTCGCCTTGGCGCGTGGCATACTCGCGTTGCACCGCTTCCCATTCGGCTTCGCGGACCTTCTGACAAATCACCTGCTTGGCTGTCTGGGCGGCAATTCGGCCCAGTTCCTCGATGCCGATCGTATCGCCGATTTCGTCCCCCACCTCGGCGCCGCTGTCCACTTTACGCGCATCGAGGAGCGAAACCTCGGTCTTGGGATTGGTGACGGTTTCGACGATGGTCTTGAGCGAGACGACGGCGATTTCGCCCGTCTTCGGATCTATTTGAACTTGGATGTTCTCGTTCTGTCCGAAGCGTTTCTTGGCCGCCGTCTGGAGCGCCGCCTCAACGGCACCGATGACCTTGGCTTTGTCGATGCCCTTTTCCCGCCCCATCTGATCGATCTGCGCGATTACGTCTCGGTAGTTCATACAAATTCCCCGTCCTGGTGACTCCTCGACCCGTTCTCCATATGCCTTGCGGCTTCTACCATTCGACTTCCAGCCGACCTGTCGCGATGGTCTCCCATTCCAGCTGCATCTGCAGCGCAGGTGATGGGCTCGCCCGACGGCGAGGGCCGGTCGACTGTGCGGCCGGCATGGCCAACGTCAGCCCCTGCGCATCGACGGCCAGGAGTCGGCCGACCACGCGCCACTGCCCCTCCCGAGGCTGCCTCAGCTTCAGATTGACCTGCTTGCCCAACGCCCGGTCATAATCCTCACGTCGCTTCAGCGGCCGGTCAAGCCCCGGCGATGAGACTTCCAACGTATAGGCATGCGCCACCAGGTCTTCAACATCCAGCGCGTGGCCGAGCGAGAGATGAACCTGCTCACAATCGTGCACGGTCACGCCGCCAGGCTTGTCGATAAAAACCCGCAGGACCATGCCTTGTCCCTGGCCGACGCATTCCACATCCACGAGTTCGAGCCCCAGGGCGCGAACGATCGGCGCGGCGACGGCCCGTACCCGGTCCAAAACGTCCCGGAATTCACCCGGTTCCATGCTGCTTGCTTATCTCGGCCAGAGGAGGTCGCACGGCAAGGCGGCTCCCTCGGAGATCGATCCAAACAAAAAAGTGGGCCCGAGCCCACTTCCAATCGCCGTACGTTACCACTATTGCACACGGCCGCGCAAGAGAGATGGCGAGATTCCCGATCCGTTTCCCGCTCGCTACTCGCAGACCTGGCTGCCTGACGGAATGAGGACCGTTGGCTGGCTAATTAACGGCCTGTTTGAACCGCTCGCTGAGTCGGCCGGTGAGCGGCCCGGGCTTCCCCGTGCCGACGACCTGCCCATCGATTCGGACCACCGGCAGTACTTCCACCGTGGTGCCGCAGAGGAACACTTCGTCCGCGTGACGCAACTCCTCCAACGACACCGCCCGCTCTTCAACCGGCAGCCGGTCCTTGCGGGCCAAGTCCAACACCAAGGACCGTGTTACGCCCGACAGGATGCGGGCCCCTTCCGGAGCCGTAGCCAAGATCCCATCACGAACCACCAACACGTTGCTGACCGACCCTTCCGTCACCACTCCATCCCGAATAAAGATCGCCTCAAAGACTCCGGCTTCCTTGGCCTGTTGCCGGGCCAAGACGTTGGCCAGCAGGTTTATGCTCTTAATATCACACCGTCCCCAGCGTAGATCGTCAAGCGTCATCGCCTCAACCCCGGCGTCACAGACGGCCTGGGCGAGAGGCCGCAACTCCCGGACGGTCATCACTACTGTCGGCCGGCTCTCAGCTGGGAAGGCATGGTCTCTCGGAGCGACGCCGCGCGTGAGCTGGATATAGACTTTGCTTTCCGCAAAGCCGGCCCGTCGGAGCCCCTCAGCGACCAGTTCTTGCCACTCACCACTGGAATAGGCCATAGGCAGTCCGATGGCCTGTGCGCTTCGCACCAGTCTGGCCAGGTGCGCTTCGACCTGAAACGCCGCGCCACGGTACGTACGGATCACCTCGTAGACCCCGTCGCCGAACTGATATCCGCGATCTTCCACGGAGACCGTCGCCTGCTCGATCGGCATGAACGTTCCATTGACAAACCCGATCGTCGGCATCCCTCCGACTCCTATCGGCTCGCCGTCGGGGCGGCACCGTCCCGGACGGATACCAGATAGACCCGGCGATCCTCGGCCGTGAATTTCCAGCCCATGCGCTTTTCGAACAACAGCCGATGTTCGCCCTGCGCCAGTGCCCGGAATTCGAACGTCCGCGTGCCGGTATCCACCGCATTGTTGCTCGCCGTCCGCAAAAAGTCGTCGCTGATCAGCGCCATCGCGTCGGCTTCGTAGGATGGCACCCACAGCTCGCCGCGCGTGCGATCTTCCCACAAGTGTAGCGAAAACGGCTGCCCGACCAGGACCGATAGGCGTTTGGTGTCCCGGTCCCTCTCACCTGCTGTGCCGTCGTAACCCGCCATCGTCGTCTGTGCCCCTTAATCCTGGACTTTTCGGCGAGGCCCGACAAAGACCTCGCCGTCGTTCACCAGAACCTGGTAGCTGCCCACGCAGTTGCCTCCGCCGTCCGTTGCAAGGCCGCTCCGCACGTCGAACGCGAGGTCGTGCCATGGGCAGGAGACGACGTGTCCCTTGAGTCTCCCTTCGCCCAAGGGCCCCCCCTGATGTGGGCAGATGTTATAAATGGCGTAAAACGTGCCGTTGACGTTGAACAGGGCGATCTCACGCGCGTTAACCTCGACCACCTTGGCGCCGCCCACGGGAATCTCCTCCGCGCGCGCAACCAGCTGAAACCCCTCCATGCGTATCTGTTCCATCCCCATCCTAATTCGCCCTTCCCACCCTGCGTACCGCCACCGTCATGGGAGCCGAAGCGTAAACTTCATCTCGCCTCCCGGCGCCACTTGGTTCTCCTGCACGAAGCCGGCCGGCGCTTGAATCAAGTAGCGAACCTTCTCGGGCGGCGGACCGAAGTAGGGACAGGGATCTTGGGGGCAAGGCAGCGCCTGTTCGATGACCTGTACGACGTGCCGGCTCTCGTCCGCCCAAATCATGTCCACCGGAAACCGGAACCCCTTAGTCTTGACGCGATGGCGATCGGAGGTTTCGAAGATATACAGCATCCCCTGGTCCGGCGGCAATCCTTCCCTGAAGGCCAGCCCGAAGAGAAGTTTTTCAGGCGTATCGGCCACTTCTGTTTCGAGAATTTTTCCGCCGGGGAACGTCACCACGATCGTGTGCGATTCGTTCTGTTGATCAGTAAAAAACCAACTGGCCGTGATCAAACCCATAGCCAGCACGATGAGGATTATGATGCGGGTTCGCTTGGGGGCCTGCATAGGCGGAGCCGACGATTCCGACATAATTCTCTTAATCTAAGCCCTTCCCTGGGTGACGCCTGCCTAGGCCCAATGGCTCATACAGATCAATCAGATAGGCCTTCTGATCGTCGCTTTCCTTGTTGACTTGCAAGAAAGTGGCGTTCTAGAATGTGCCCTCTGCGATGCGCACTATGGTCAGTGTCGCAGGTGGTTGTCAATACTCGAAGGAGGCTGATGTCATGGCTCTTTTAATTACCGCTGAATGCATCTCCTGCGGCGCATGTCTGCCGGAATGTCCCAACGAAGCGATTTTCGAAACCCGGAGCGACGCAGAAGGTAAAGGATACCATGTGGGGGAGGGCCAGGGGGAAGGAGATAGCATCTACGTGATCACCCACGACCGATGCACGGAATGCGTCGGCCATTTCGACGAGCCCCAGTGCGCGGCCGTGTGTCCGGTGGATAACTGCTGCATCGCCGATCCGGCCTATCCCGAGACCACGGAAGTGTTGCTTGAAAAGGCCAAGTCCCTGAATCCGGAGAAGGCCATCGATCCGGCCAAGGTATGGAGCGGCGTGCGGAACTAAGCCGAGCTGCTCCCAAGCCTGGCCGTCAGTCTTGCCAAACCCCCATCCCCCAGCCGGGATGGGGGTTTTTCTTCGCCCTTTTCCGCCCATGATATATAATGAACCTTGTCGGCTAAGCCGCGATGTCGGCCTGCCACTCTGTCAACACCTCTCAGGGCCGGTCCGGCTGCGGCGCTTCACCTCTTGCACGGAGGTCCTGCCATGGCAATCCGATGGATGCTCCTGATCGGCCTTGTGATGAGTCTGTGGACCGCGGCACCCCTGCAGGCCGGGTCTGGAGACATTTCTACCGTCATCGAAAGCTTCGTCACCAGACAATTTCCGGATGCCAGCGGGCATATCTGGGTGGTCAACGGCACCCAGTGGCAAGCGGACAACGAACTGGTCGTGGATCTTCACACGATCGTCATGGGACGGGCCGGAGCCTCCCCGACGGAAAACCGATTCTTGTTGCTGATCGTGTCGGGCAAGCTGGCCGCCGCGCAGACGATCCCGCTGGACGGCGCGGACTGTCAGCCGGAACACACCACCTAATCCCCAGTTGGCCCGAAAAGAGATCGCCCCGTCCGCCAGTTACGACGGACGGGGCGTCTTTTATCGAAACCAGGAAATACCGGACAGGCTACTTAATCATCAACAGCTTCCCGCCCACGTGCCCCGGATGCAGGTGACACTTGTAGACCAGCGTCACACCCTGCGTCGCATACAAGAAGTCGCTGGTCGGGATGCCGATGTACTTCGTCTCCCCCGGCTTCAGAACCACCTGGGCCTTCAACACGGTAGGGGCGCCGAAGGATTCATCCGCCGTCAGCAGGAACCCGTGTTCCGCGCTGGACTTGTTCGTCACCTTCAGGACCACCGGCCGACCGGGCCGCACCTTGAAGTCGATGATCGTCACGGGCGGATACCAGACCTTGGTTTCACCAAGCTCGATGGCAAAAAGTTCCTGATCCACCGTCAATTCCTTGAACGCCTGGCCGACCACGGAGCCCGTGTCCAGGTCGCCGATTTCGACGCCGCCTGAATGGTGGGCGAACGAGACCGACGTCCCGGCCACCAAAACCACGAGGCCGAAAAATACCGACAATAACATCTTACCCATAGCCTACCTCCCTTGGAAGAAAAGAGCTGTGATTAGGTTAGTGAATGAGGAAGACCCCGCCTGGCACAACAATGACTAGAGCCAACGCCGACGAATCGGCGACCACCACCTGACCGGTGCCCCTTATAACATAGGCCGTAATGGGAAGCAAGAATGTTCTTTGCTCGCCATGAGTTCGTACAATACCTCGAATTGTTTGCGATTCTGCGCCCTATTGGGAATGTCACACATTGGGCTAACGGACAGACCCCATCCCGCCCGTGGTCATTGCCATCCCCGCTTCGCCACGCCCCATCAGCAAATCAAACGGCGCATAGTCGTCGGTGAGCACCACTCCTTCCTGCCAGGCCGTTTCTCGTCTTGTGGCCAAGAGCGCGGAGGCTCCGGCCGGCATCCGCCGCCCTTCGATCAGGCGGTTAAGCCGGTCTGCAAATTCCGGGTTGCCTATCGTCGCTGCGGGAGTCCCAGCAAAAAAGATCAAGTTGTCCGCCCCCTTCGATCCCTTGACCGCAAACGACTCGATGACGGGAAAGGAGGTCCGCATCGTCGCTACCACCGCCTGGGAGCGTAGCCGGTCAGGCCCGTTCCCCGATGAAGCCAGATTAACCGTCAGCACCCCGTTGGGCTTGAGATGTGACCGAACTTCCGCGAAAAATTCTTTGGTGGTGAGATGGAAGGGTACGAGATGTCGTGCAAAGGCATCCACCCAGATCACATCATACTGGTCGGTCGCCGTGCGCAAGAACAGACGCGCATCCTTTACATAGACATGGTGGGACGCCGGCGGGGTATAGCTGAAATATCGTTCGGCGGCCCGGACTACGGAGGGATCGACCTCCACGATGTCCAGGGTCAGCTCAGGCCAGTACCGAGCCAGCCATTTGGCGATCGACCCTCCCCCATGCCCCAGGATCAACCCCCGCCTGGGAGGAACACTCACCGCCGGCCCCTGAGCCTGCGGCTCCGGCACCAAGGCCAACGCCACCATCATCATATGACTGTAGGGCAACACCAACTCCACCGGCTCGACCAGCCACATGACCGCGTGGAAGGTGCGATCCAATATCAGAATCCGCAGCAGGTCCGTATCGCGGACCCTGAGCTGCTGGTATGGACTGTCCTCTTGATAGACCGGCGCGGGCAGAACCAACTCCGGATGCCAGGCCAACCATGCCAGGCCAAGTCCGCCCCCCACCAACACCAGGCTCCCAATGGTCCGCACTGCCGCACGCGCCTGAATAGCCACCGACCGCCACCACCAGAAGAGCCCAAGCAGGACCTGGACAGCGCCCAGCAGGGCCACCAAAGTCACGCTGCCCAGCCAACTCAACAAGAAAAACGCCGTCCCCCAAGTCCCGACGAGGCTGCCGATTGTGGAAACTGCGATCATGCGGCCCGTGTGCCGCCCCAGATGCCCCATGTCGCCGATGGAGAGCCGCATCAACGCCGGCAAGACCCCGCTGAGCCCGATTGCCGGGGGCGCGAGCAAAATACTGGCTGCGAGACAGGGCCCCCAGCGCGGATCCTGCACCCAGTCGGCGACCTGGAACATCACAGGATCGCCTTTCCAGGCCAACAGAAACGTCCAAGCCCCGGACGTCAGCAACAGCCCGGCCAACACCGAACCGCCATGATGGCGATCCGCCAGCCAGCCTCCCAGCGCATAACCGCTGCTCATGGCGGCTAGGATAACCCCGATCAAAGCGCCCCAAACGTAGAGGGAATTGCCAAACACGGGCGCCAACAGGCGGCTGCCTAGAATTTCGAGCGCCATCACCACGGCACCCGTCAGGAACGCGGTCGCGAATAAGGAGATGGAGGACGAGGAAGCAGGAACGGATGGAGCGGTCATGCGCGGGACATTCCAACTGCCGAACGATGAACAGGAGAGAATCGCATGGTCTTCTCAGGCTGGAGGAGCTAGGATGTGCCCCAGTTCTTGAAGTATCGGAGAAGACCGCGCACCGAAATCATTCCGACGACCTGTCCATCTTGGGTAACGGCCAGGTGCCGGATGCCTTTGTTGGCCATAAGATCACTGGCATCGTGGGCGGAACAGTTGCTCTCAATCGTAATGACGGGGCTGCTCATGACGGTGCGGACTGGCACCTGCGCCGGGTCAAGCCCCTGGGCCATAGCTTTCCGGACCAGATCCGTCTCACTGACCACCCCCAAATAGGCGCCCTCACTCACGACGAACAGCGCCCCGACTTGCGCCTCCCGCATCAACCGCGCAGCTTCGACCAGTGTCGCATCCGGACCGAGCGTCCGAATCGCCCGGTTCATCATCACCGCCAAGGGCCGCAGCATTGCGCCGCTTTGAAGCGCCATAGACCTACTCCCTCAGCTTCATGTACCACTGTCCGCAACGAGGCAAAATTGTACTGGACCCTTGCGGGGGAGTCAACCGGAGCACCGATACAGACAGTCTCCGCCGGTCGCAAGCCACCATTCTGCGATCTTCGCCTGATTTTCTTGCGACCCCCGAAGTACCTTGCTATACTTCGCTGCGACATCTGCTATTTCTGTCGAATTTCAGAATTATTGAACAAGTGTGACTCTACAAGGATCCCCCATGCACATAAGCGTCATTGGAACCGGCTACGTCGGACTGGTCACGGGAGCCTGCTTTGCGGAATTCGGGCTGAACGTGACCTGTATGGACACGGATGCCAAACGGATCGGGAAGTTGGAGAAAGGCGAGGTGCCGTTTTTCGAGCCGGGACTCGCCGAGCTGGTCCACAAGGGCATCAAGGAAAACCACCTGACATTTACGTCCAACCTGCCCAAAGCGGTTGAGGAAGCCCTGGTCATTTTCATCGCCGTGGGGACACCGCCCCGCGCAGACGGGTCCGCCGATCTCTCGTTCGTGGAAGAAGTGGGTCGCGGCATCGCCCAGCACATGAAGAGCTACAAAGTCATTGCCACCAAGTCTACCGTCCCGGTAGGGACGGGAGAGCGGATTCGCCAGGTCATCAAGACCAACCAAGCGGCCCCCTGTCGTTTCGACATGGTGTCCAATCCGGAATTCCTGCGGGAAGGGTCTGCCATCGAAGACTTTCTCAGACCCAATCGCGTCGTGATCGGCGCGGACAGCGACCAAGCCGTCGCGATCATGAAAGATCTTTATCGCCCGCTCTACCTGATCGAAACCCCGTTCGTCATCACGGATATTACGTCGGCGGAGATGATCAAGTACGCCTCCAACGCCTTCCTGGCCACCAAGATCTCCTTTATCAACGAGATCGCCAACCTCTGCGAGAAGGTCGGGGCGGATGTACAAGTGGTCGCCAAGGGCATGGGCCTGGACCGGCGCATCGGTCCCAAGTTCCTGCATGCGGGCCCCGGTTTCGGCGGCTCCTGTTTTCCCAAAGACCTGGCCGCTCTGGTTCAGATTGGTCGGGACGCAGGGGAGAAAATGGAAATCGCGGCCAAGGCCGCAGAGGTGAACGAGCGGCAACGACAGCGGATGGTGGAGAAGATTCAGGCCGCGCTCGGCGGCCTGAAAGGAAAGACCGTCGGTCTCCTGGGGCTCTCGTTCAAACCGAATACGAACGATTTGCGGGAGTCCCCGGCGCTGGCCATTGCGGAGCAGCTGATCGAGCAGGGCGCTATCATCCGGGCTTACGACCCGGAAGGGCTGGAAGAGGCGACCAAGCTCCTGCCCGCGCTACAGGCCTGCAAGGATGCCTATGACACGGCCCAGGGAGCGGATGCATTGGTCCTCATGACCGAATGGAACCAGTTCCGCAACCTCGACTTCGACCTCCTCAAGCAGACACTGCGCCGGCCCATTTTCATAGATTTGCGCAATGTCTACGAGCCGGATCGAATCAGGACGCTGGGGTTGCGCTACATCTCCGTCGGAAGACCGTCCCGCGGGCCCGAACCGGCAACCTCGTAACGCTCGGTCAACCTTGGGCGCTGATCTGCCTGGCCCCCTCCTCTTTCGGCTTGGGTTTATATCCCATCCGGTCCAGCACCTTCATGATCCGGCCCTTCAGCCGATCGTCCGCCTCGTTCAGCGCCACCGCCAGGGGCTCCACAGCCGGTTTCCCGATCTTGCGGATGATCTCGGTGGCGAACTGGCGCAGTTCGTCTTCCTCCGAGACCAACAAGGGAATGAGCGTCGGCACGGACACGGCGCCCAACTTGATGAGTGAGTCGTAGGCTCGCTGCCGAACATCGCCGACTTCGTCGCCCAGCGCCTCCACCAAGGGCCCGACCGCCCGTTCGGTTCTGAGGTCGCCCAAGGACTCAGCCGCATATTTCCGGTTGAGCCAATGAGTATCCTTGAGATCCACCAGCATTGCATCCGCTTTCGCGGCATTCGGATCCTTGGAACGGATGCGGAAGCTCTTCGCGAGGCGCTTGCCGCCTTCCTCCACCACTCGGATCGTGGCTCCGTCGCCCGGCTTGATGTTCTTGAGATCTTCAAGTGCCTCTTCGGCCACATCCAAGACGACCGTCTTGCCGTCATAGGCCAGCAACTCCACCTCCAGTTGCTTAAGCGCGAGATTCACCGAGACGACTTTTTCGGTGACCAGATTGAAGCCGTCCTTCTTAGCGCCCCCTTTGGGGCCGATCTGGATGAGTTTGGGGGGTTGCTGCGGTGTTTCGTCTGCCATAGGGCCCTCTTTTCTGTGTCGCGATGACGTGAATGAAGCCGATGTTACTTGGTCGCTTGCGATTTCCAGCCCAGGCTGGCCAGGGCGCCCTCCACGGTCTCCTGCACCATTTCGTTCTCGTCTTCTAATAGCGGCACGAGCGCGTCCACCGCCCGCCGATCCCCCAACCGCGCCAGGGATTCGACCGCGTTGCGCCGCACCAGCCAGTCTTCGTCCTTCAACGCCTCGATCAGTGAGGGCATGGCCCGCACGTCCCCGATCTTGCCCAGGGCTTCCGCCGCATGCCGGCGGACCATCCAGTTGTTGCCGAGCAGCCCATCGATGAGGGCCTCCACGGCCCGCACGTCGCCGATCTTCTTGAGCACGCGCGCCGCGTCTTCCCGCAGCGTCCCGTCGTTCAAGGCCTCCACCAGCCCGGGCACGGCGCGGGGATCGCCGACCCGCTCCAAGGCCCAGACCGCCGAGCTGCGGACGGCGCCATCTTTATCCTTGAGGGCTTTGATTAATGGTTCGACGCCGCGCGGGTCCTTGAGCTTGCCCAGCACGTTAGCGGCTTGCTCCCGCACCGCCCACTCGTCGTCCGTCAGCGCCTCGATCATCGGCTCGACCGCCGCCGGCCCAATCCGCACGATCGCGCTCGCCGCGGCCTCGCGAATGACCGTATCCTCGTCGGCCAGCAGGCCGATCAGGCCCGACAGAGCCTCTAGCCCCATCTGCCCCAGGCTGGCCGCCGCATGGTCCCGCAAGGCCTCGTTTTCGTCCCGCAGGGCCGAGAGCAATTGGTTGACGCGCTCGTGATACTGCTCCTCACTCATCCTCGCCCCCCTCTGCCACGGCAGCCTGTTCGGCCTGCATCGCCGCGGCTTGAAGCTTGTCCACGATCATGCCGGCATTGTACGACACCAGCCCGTCCCGGTCGGTCTTGAGCTGTTCAAACAAGTCCTGGTACGGGCGCAGCACCTCCACGTCCTTGATCTTCGCCAGGGCCTCCATCGCCAGCGGCCGGAGAGGGCGGATCGGCAAGCCGTCGATATAAAGTTGCATGGGCCGCGCATCGCCGATCAAGCCCAGCGACTTCATGGCCAATTCCTTGACGCCGGTGTCCTTGTCCCGACGCAGCCGCTCCATCAAGGGCTCCACGGAGCGGAGATCGCCGATCTTGCCCAGCAAATCGGCTGCCGCTTCACGCACCACCCAATCCTCGTCCTCCAAATACTCGATCAGGATTTCGACCATCGGGCGCCCGATCCCGAGCAAGTCCACAACCGCAGCCATCCTGGCTTCTTCTCGCTCCCCGCTCCCCTCGACTTCGCGCAAGGCATTAAAGACCTGATCGATTCGATCCCGGATCGCACCCAGCTTCTTCAGCGTGCGCATAGCGACGACGGCCACGGCCTGGTCGGTCATCGCGTCCACCAGCGCGTCGGCCGAGCGGGGATCCAGCAAATGTTCCAAAATGACGGCGGCGGTTTCCCGGGCCGCGGCATCCTGGTGCTTTAACATGGCGCACAGAGGCTGGATCGCGTTGGGAATGACGCCGAGGAGGGCGATCACCGTGGCCCTCTGCCCCTCATCCGCCATCGTATGGAGGTCTTCCACCAAGGCCTGGGCCGCAGCCTGGTCCAGCACGCCGGCCAGCTGTTCCAGCGCCAAGGCCCCCGCCTTGCGGACCGACGGGTCCTCGTCCCGGAGCAGCCTCACCAGCGGCACCCCTCCATGGGAATCCTTCACCCGGGCCAACATGCCCGCTGCTTCGATCTTCAAGGGCGCGCTGCCGGTGTCCAGCACATGGATCAGCGCCTGGACCGCCTTGGGCCCGCCCTTCAGACAGGCGGCCGTGGCCCGCATCCGCCGCCAGTCCTCTTCGTGGACCAGTTCGGAGATCAGCGTCTCGAGCGATTCCTTGGGCATACCCGATCAGATTCTCCCCGCCCGCCAGCCCAGTTGCGCCAGCGTATCTTTGGCATGGAAGAGAATGTTCTCGTCCCGCTCGCTCTTGAGCACCCCCAACAAAAACGGGATAGCCGGGGGCCCGAACGAGACGAGCGCGGCGGCAGCCTCCGCCCGTACCACCGTATTCTGCAGCGCGCCCACCAAGGTCGGAATCGTGGCTTCTTCCCGGATCAACGCCAGCGCCCGCACCGCCGCTTCCATCGCGTGCATTTCCGTATCCCACCGGTCGCCGCAGCCGGCAATCGTACGGCTGTCGGCCGGTCGGCTGGCTCCCGTCACCACGTCCACCAGCGCCGCAACCGCCCGACGGTCGCCGATCTTGCCCAGGGCCTCGATGGCCAAGTGGCGCAGTCCCACATCCTTCATCGCCAGGAAGAGGAAATCTACCGCCCGCGCATCGCCAATCTCCCCCAGCGACCGGACCGCGTCTTCGCGAATGGCCTGATCCTGGTCGTTGAACAAAAGCCAGAGAAGCGGCTCTACCGACTCGGTGGATTTCAGCCGCCCCAGCGCCTCCACCGCGTGCAGCCGAACCACCCATTCCTCATGCTTGATCGCGTCCAGCAAGTGGGGCACGGAGGGTTGGCCGATGGCCACCAGCGCCTGGACCGCCTCCACCCGCACCGCCTTGACCTTGTCCTGCAAGAGCGGCATGAGGACGTCCACCGCCCCGGCATCCCCGATCCGGCCCAGCGCCTTGGCCGCATGCATCCGGACGATCCAATCGGGACTCCCCAGCGCGGTCCGCAGGGGTTCCAGGACGCGGCGGTCGGCGATTCCGGACAGGATCGACGCGGCGGACTCCTGCACGTTCAAATCAGGAGCCGCCAAGCAGGCTCCCAGCGCCGGCACCGCCGCCTCTCCGATCGCGGTCAAGGCCGCGATCGCAGCCTGGCGCACCGCCCGATCGCCGTCGCTCAGTAGCGCCACCAGAGGCACCACGGCCCGCGCATCCCGGCTGGCCCCCAGAGCCGAGGCCGCCTCTTCGCGGACCGCCCAATCCTCATCCTTGAGCGCGGCAATTTGTTCGCCAACGTAATCGGCCATCGTGCTCGGCTCGTACGCCAATTTCGACGGATATCCACCGCGCGGATTACGTGCCGATCGTATCGCCGGAGGGGCCGAACCGCCCGGTGTCTCCCAGCGGCATGTCCACCCGGAGGTTGTCGGTCTGGCTGGAGCTCACTTCCCGTTCGTCTTCCGGCGGCATGTCCCAGCCCAGCTTATGGAGCGTTTCAAGGGTCAGCTTCCGTAACGCATCGGTGGCGCTCAACCGGCTGGTGGCAAAGGAGAGGGCCCGTTCATTGGACTCCACCTCCGAGGCCTTGGGATCGTGCAGGAAAGCGATGAGGGGCTCGATGGCCGTGTCGCCGATCAGCACCAGCGAGGCGGCGGCCCGTTCACGCAAGACCCCGTCCTTGAGCATCATGATCAACTCCGGGATCACGCGCGGGTCCCGGAAGTGACCCAGGGCGGTCGCCGCCGCTTCCTTGATGAAGGCTTCCTCGCTCACGATGCAACCGGGAGTCGGCGTGCCGTCCTGACGGATGCCCTTCCCGCGCATCGCATCCAACACCACCGGCAGGGCCCTGGCGTCCCCGATCATCCCCAACGACATGATGGCGTGCCGCTTGACGGCCCCGTCCTTCATCGCCTCGATCAAGGCATCGATCGCCCGGACATCGCCGATCTGCCCCAGGGCGATCGTCGCGTCCTCGCGCACCGCCCGGTCCGAATCCTTCAGCGCCGCGATCAGCGCATCCACCACGCGGGCGTCCGTCACCCAGGTGCGGCCGATCTGGTAGTCGGTGGTCATCCCCCCCAGCGCGCGAGCCGCATGGCACCGCACGACGTAATCCTTGTTCTTGAGCGACTGCAGCAACGGGTCCACGGACGGCGCGCCGATCGCCACCAGCGCCGTTCCCGCCGTCTCCCGCACCGTCTTCGACGAATCTTGGAAGAGCTTGATCAAGGCGGGGATCGCTTTCGCGTCGCCGATCTTGCCCAGGGATTCGGCGGCGGCGCTTTTCACGGCCCCATCCCGATCCCGGCAGACCAGCATCAAGGCGTCCACCGCCCGCGCATCTTTGATCTCGCCGCACGCCTTGGCTGCATGCTCTTTCACACGCCATCGCTCGTCCTTTAGGCACTTGACCAGCCGCTCGACGACCGCCGGCCCCATCTGCGCCGTGGCGGCCACGGCCGCGCCCCGCACTTCCATGATGGGATCGTTGAACAGGCCGACAAGAGATTCCACCGCTCTGGCTCCGCCGATCTTCCCCAGCCCCTGACAGACATGGGCCCGGACGGACCAGAACTCGTCTTCGCGGGCGCGAATCAAGGCTTCCAACGTACTTGGGTCGGCCAGCTCGGCCAGCGCCTTGGCTGCCTCTTCGCGCGTGGCGTCATCGACGTCTTCGAGCGCTTCCACCAAATCTTCGACTGCCTGAGCCATAAGTCCCTCAATACAAACTGTCCGGTACTCCCCCCGATATCAGTATTCGCGCTGCCCCCCGTAGGGCTGTGTGCGGCTGCACTTGATCGTCAGCACCTGGGTCCCCCGCCCGCTCACGCACTGATCCAGCGACGGAGCATATTCCAAAACCCCTTCGAGCGTAACCGCGAAGGGAAAATCGAAGGTAAAGGTCCCGAACCGATAGGAGCCGGGTTTCAGCGCGAGCGTGCGTGGCGCGGTGGTCCGGAACGCCTCGGTGCTCTCTGGGTCCAGCGTCATAATCATCGGCGTTTTGCCCGGGACCTGCCACCATGTCGGCGGCGTCAGCGCGGAGGCATCAATCGTGATAGTGTATTCCTTCGAATAGGAAGCCGGCGGCGCGGCGGAAACAGACACAGCTAGCGTGAGAAGACACACGCCCATGGCCAAGCCGGCCAACGGGCGAACCCGTCTCCCCTTGCTCATATTGCCGACAATACGATGCCTCATTGTCCCCTAATTCTCCATATTTCGGGGCCGACCGGACCGGGCCCCATCTTCGGCAGCGGCCACTTTGGGCGCGGTAAAGATCTCCTCGACTGCCCGGCTCTCCCACTCCGTATGGGTCTCCAGCCCGAGCGTCCGTAGCACCGTCGCGCCCGTGTCAATGATGGACACAGGCGCCTTGATGGCATAGCCGGACTTGATGCCGGCGCCCCAGGCGATCCATGGAATCTGCGGGGGCCCAGCCCCCGCCTCTTTACTCACACCGTTCGCCTTGCCTGTCTCATCGCTATTGACCACGGTCACAAAAACGGCGGTACGGTTGAGCAGTCCCAGGTCCTTATACATGCCCAGGATCGAGCCCATGGCCCCATCCACGGTTTTGAGCGCGTCCCTGTAGGCTTTGGAGCCCCGTCCTTGCGCCAGTCCGGCCCGACCCGCCTCAGGGAGATGCACGACCAGGAAATGGGGCAAGGAGAGGATCGCATGGCCGTAGCCATGTCCGCTGGTGGCCTTGCGGAAGTATTGATTGATATACCCGACGACCGTCACCGTGCTGCACTCGGGCTTAAGCGGCCCGCACATCTGATAGTCGGTATAGGGCTCCGGCTTGGCCAATTGATAGAGCGACTCGTCCATGAAGAAGATCGCGCTGTCCCTGCCGCCGCTCAAATCCAAATAATCGAACACCGTCGGGGGACGGGGATAGCCGCGGATGAAGTCGAAGGCATTCCAGGTGATCCCGTGTTTTTCCACCGGCATGCCGGTCACCAACGAGGCCATGGCCGGCAACCGCAGCGCCGGCTTGACCGAAGTCGCCGCCCAAGTCGCCGAACCTTCTTTGACCAGGCGCGTGAGGACCGGCATGGGTCCGGCCTTCAAGGCCGGCTGATCCACCCCTTCGAGCACGAAGAGAATCACGTGCTCCGTCGGCGCGCCCGGCGTCGCGGACGAGGCCGGCTCGGCGCGAAGCGGGACGGGCGAGCCCGCGAAGAGCAGGGCGGCACAACCAACGATGATTCGTACGACCTTCTGCCAACCGTAACCGGCCATAACCTCTCCCATTTAGATAGAGCCTCTACCTCACACCAATTGTTCACCACCAGAGCGAAGTACCTTAACATGCTGATTTCTGGGAAGGCAAGCGACGGGGGCCACGACTGCGACTCACCATAAACAGCTGGAGTGGCGCGGCTTTGTACAGTGAATCCGTTACTGAAAATGGAGGTCGGCTGCGCTCGAATCGCGTCCTGCCGATGGTCTTTGCCGACCGCCGGAGGATTCAACTATTTGATCTTCGCAAGAGCCTTCTCGACAATCCAGTCCTCAACCGGAGAATAGCCGTTCTTCGTGACTTCCGCCTGCCCTTCCTGGCTAAACACATACCGGAGAAACTCCCGCATGACGGGAGGGAGCGGCTTCGCGCCTTTGAGTATTTTTCGCGGAGTCTGGTTGACGTAGATATAGAGATACCGTCTCAACGGATACCGCCGATTCACAATGTTCTGGGCCGTCGGCTCCACATAAGGCGAAAATTCAGACTCGGCCAGGGGTACCAGGCGCACACCGGGCGCTACAGACTCACTGCCGCCATAACCCAGCCCATAGGGGTCCGCCGATACTTTCTGAACCACGGACACGGAATTGGCTTCTTCCTTGACGTTGGGCTTGAACTCTCCATCGTGCAAAATTTTCGTTCTGAGAAATTCATGGGTCGCGGTCGTGGACGGCAGGCCATACAGGTTAATGAGTGCGCCCGCCCAATGGTCAACCAGATCAAGCTCGTCCCACTTGGTGATAGGAGTAGCGCGATAACGGGGCGCCTTGGCAAAGACTTCCTCGACCTGCTCCATCGTCAAGCCCTGGATGGGGTTCTCCTTGTGGACGTAGAACACCAGCGCATCCACCGCGACCGCATACGCAGTCGGTCGATAGCCCAATTTCGTCTGGAACCGAGCCAACTCGCTTTCCTCCATTATGCGCGACATGGGCGTTATGTGCGCCGTCCCGTCCAGCAGGGCGATCGTGCTGGCGCTGGCGCCCTTATTCTCCACCTGAATCTGGGCGCCTGGGTAATACCGCCGAAAGCCTTCCGCCCACAGGGCCATTAACTTGTTTAACGACCCGGATCCGACGCTCGTGAGCGTGCCCGAGACCCCGTCCACTTTGACATATGGCTTCAAGGCAGGGGACAGTGTCTGCCGATCTTCGGCCCGGGCCGGAGAACTCATCACACCGGCCGATACCCAGAACAGGAGGAATGCGCCAGCCAAAACCAGCACTCGATTAAGCATGATGACGTCCTTGCTTCGAAAGAGTTGGAATACTTGCATGAAGACTCACAAGGCCATGCTAAAGAAGCATGGAGCTGAAATCAAGCGAACGGCTCAGGGGGGCACGGATTGCGCCCCAGCTCCATTTTCAGGTATGAAAGGTTTGCGCTGTGACCATCCGAGGGAATGACCCCATGCCGGCTGGCAACAATTTCCAACATTCGGTCTATGCCCGGTCCGATCCGGGCGAGCGTCTGGCCTATCGCGAGGTCACGACCAGCGCCGCGCCGGACTCGCTCGCCTGGCAGGACGAGATGGCCCGGCTTGGCCGGAAGATGGCCGGGGCCGGAGTCCGCGCCTGCTTGTTCCTGCACGGCACTTATTTGGGCACCGACTTGTTCGGCATGCAGCGGCTGGATGAAGTAGGCGGACTCAAACGCGGCTATTCGCGCGGCATCGCCGGGCTGGATGCCCTGCTCGCCCTCATGCGGGAGGAGAGCAACGGCCTGTCCAAGCCGCCAGAAGGCCCTACCCCGCCCTTCAACAACGACGACAAGACCAAATCATGGCTCGACGAGCAGGCAGGCGATGCCTGCAACTTCACGAATGCTTACGTCGAAGCCTTCAGCAAGGCTGTGAACCGCAACGCATCGCGTCCAATTGATTGCCGGCGTTGGCTCTGGTCGTCCGAGCATCACCATCTGGGGAGGGCCCTCGATGCCTGCCGTTTACTCAACCAACTTCAAGCCCTCTCACGTGAGCTGAATCTGGACCAGGGAGATCGCCTGTTGGTACAAGCGCATGGGCAGGCGGGGCTCGTCCTAGCCCTGCTGTCGAATCTCCTGGCCCTCGGCGAGTCCTCGGGACGGGACCGGCTGCTTCAGATTCTCACTACCTATGCCAAGCAGACACAAGCAGCCGAGCTAACGGAGCAGCTCGGCCAGGCCGACAGTGCGCTCAAAGCGGGCAATGTGCTGAACGGCGCCCTGCTGGATGTGGTGACCTTCGGCATGCCCATCCGGTACGGCTGGGACCCAACCAGGCTCGGCAAGCTACTGCACCTCGTCAACCATCGCCCGATGAGGACCGACGGCAAACGCTGGCTGGCCAAGATGGAACTGCCGCAGGTTACGATGGAGATGCCGATTGCCTGGGGCGGGGACTATGTCCAACAACTGGCAACGGCGGTGACCGACGCCCTGCCGGCGACGGCTGAGGCAAAAGCCGCCATCAAGGCCATCTGGGAGATCGTCGAGCCCTATGATGGGTTCGAGCGTTGGCTGGAATGTGCGCGCAAGAGCGTCCGCTGCGCGAACGACGGCCGGTGTTTATTGGTGGATTACAAGGACGCGACCGGCTCGTCCAATCCGCGCGACCATTTTTACGGCCACGCGGCCTATACGCGCCTGGCAAATCTGTTGTTTAATACGACCGAGATCGTGCAAGCTCTGTATCCGGCCCATTGACAGAAGGCGCCATGCGGCTCTGCCTGCTCTCCATCGTTCTGGCATTCCCGACGTTCTTAGGCGCGATGGTCCAGGCCCAGGACCAAGTGACGGTCTGTCCCGATCCGGCTCAGCCCTGCACGAGCGCCGCGAAGACCTTCGCGCCTTATGAGCTGACCTTTCAACTGCCGGACAAGCTCGAACCGAACAAGGATTACAAGACCCGCCCCTTCCAGGCGGTGATCCTCAAGACCTTTCCCAAGTTCGAGCCGGGCGGGAACGAGTGCGACGGGGGCGAGTTTTCCACGAAGGTCGAGCGGCAGCGGTTGACGCTACAAAAGCTCTTTCCGGACCGCAAAGTCTTCGCCGCACATCAATGTCCGGACATGGGCGCCGTCTTATACGAAGTGACGGGCAAGCCCTACGACCAGTTCTTCATCGCCGTGTACGGAGGGGAGACAAAGGCGGAGGCCAAACGGGTGCTTTCCCAGATTCGCGGCAAACTCTCCCGCCCCACCATCAAAGAGATGCAGGCGGTGTATACGTTGCTGGCGGAGTAACTGCCTGGGGAGCAGTCGTCATTGCACCGTTCGATCTCATGGCGCACCTAGGGGTGCGCCGATCTCCAATTCTTCCCTACCCCCAAATCCACCTTCAGCGGCACGGAGAGGCCCAGGCGCGGACCGGCGGCCACCATTTCTGACTGCACCAGCTGCTTGGCCTTTTCTAGCTCCTTCTCCGGCGTCTCGAAGATCAGTTCGTCGTGGACTTGAAGGATCATTTTGGTCTTCGGCAGCTCGACCTTCAATTTCTGACTGACCGCGATCATGGCCAACTTGATCAGATCCGCCGCCGAGCCCTGGATGGGACTGTTGACCGCCATCCGCTCACCGAAGCCGCGCTGGGCCGGATCGGAACTATGCAACTCCGGGATCGGCCGGCGGCGGCCCAGGATCGTGGTCGTATACCCCTTTTCCTTGGCTTCCGCGATGGTTCGATCCATGAGGGCTTTGACCCCCGCATAACGCTCGAAATAGGTATCGATGTATTTTTTGGCTTCCTGTTGCGTAACGCCGATGTTGGCGGCCAGGCCGAAGGGGCTGATGCCGTAGACGATGCCGAATACCACGCTCTTGGCTGCGCGTCTCATTTCCTTGCTGATTTCCTCCGGCGGCAAGCGGAAAATCTCGACGGCGGTGGCCATGTGGATGTCCTCGCCCCGCTCGAAGACCTTGAGCAAACGTTCGTCCTGTGACAAATGCGCCAGAATACGCGGCTCGATCTGGCTGTAATCGGCGCAGAGCAGGGTATGGCCTGGAGACGCGATGAAGGCCTCGCGAATCCGCAGCCCAAACTCCCCCTTCACCGGAATGTTCTGCAAGTTGGGCTCGGTGGAGGAGAGGCGCCCCGTCGCCGCGACCGTCTGGTTGAGCGACGTGTGCAAGCGGCCGGTCTCCGGATTCACCAGCTCCGGCAGGGCATCCACATAGGTGGACTTGAGCTTGCTCAGGCTGCGGTAGTTCAGGATTTGCGCCGGCAGTTCATGCTGGGTGGCCAGTTGCGTGAGCGTATCTTCGTCCGTGGAGTAGCCGGTCTTGGTCTTTCGCAAGGGTTTGAGCCCCAGCTTCTCGAAGAGAACCGTCGCGAGCTGCTTGGGCGAATTGACGTTGAACTCGCCCCCGGCCAGGCCGGTGATCGTCGTCATCATCCGGTCCAATTCTCGCTCCAGTTCCTTGCTCAGTGCGGCCAGGGCCGCGACGTCCAGCTTGAATCCGTTCCGTTCGATCTCAGCCAGCACCGGCACCAGCGGCATCTCCACGTCGGTAAACAGCTGCCAGCTCCCCTGCTCGCTTAATCGTTCTTTCAGCGCCGGCACGAGCCGGCGTATCGCCGCGGCCGCTTCGCTGGCTTTGGCCTGGTCCGCCTCGCCGATCACATTCGGCTGGTCGAAGAGATCCTTGGGCGGCTCGGCCTGCCGTTCAACCTGCCCGCCACCCAGCCTCGCGCCCAGCACATCCAACGCCACCGCTTCCAAGCTATGGCCTCGCCGATTGGGGTTCAGCAGATAGGCGGCGATCATCGTGTCGAAACAGGGAGGCTGAACCTCGACACCGGTCCGCAGCAGCGCGAGCAGGGCCGGTTTGAGATCGTGCGCGGCCTTGAGCAACGTCCGATGCCCGAACAGCTCGGCCAGGGGTCCGAACAGCCGTCCGGCGAACAGGGTCTGGCCGTTTCCGTCTCTCATGGCCAGTCCTTGTAGATTGGCCGAGACCCCGCTTCCGTCCGTGATGCAGTGGAAGGCGATTACGTCGCTGTGCTGGGACCGGTCTGCAAATCGTCTGGCCGTGGATTCATCCCGGACGACCAGCACCTCCGTCGGTGACGCGTCGTTCGCAACCGACGGCTGAATGGCCTTGAGCAACGTGGGGAATTCCATCTCCCGAAAGAAGGCCACCAATGGTTCGGGCGGCGGCGGCACGACCTTGAACCGCTCCGGATCGAAGTTCACCGGACAGTCCGTCTGGATCGTGGCCAACCGCTTGCTCAAGCGGGCATTCTCCGCTTGTTCGGTGAGGAGTGCCTTGGTTTTGGCCGCCGTCACCTCGTCGAGATTGACCAGGAGGTTCTCGATCGTGCCGAACTGGGCGATCAGTTTCATCGCCGTCTTTTCGCCGATGCCTTTCACGCCGGGAATATTGTCGGCCGTATCCCCCATCAACCCCATGACTTCGACCACGCGCGCCGGCTCCACGCCGAACCGCTCCCGACACTCGGCCTCTCCGAACCACTTGTCTTTGACCGGGTCGTAGATGCGCGTCGCCGGCGTCAGGAGCTGGAACATGTCCTTGTCGCCGGTCACGATCACGACCTCGAACCCTACCGCCTCGGCCTGGCGCGCGAGGGTGCCGATCAGGTCGTCGGCCTCGTAGCCGGCGGCGCGCACGGCGGGAATCCCGAACGTTTCCACCGCCCGGTGGATGTAGGGAATCTGATCCCGCATGCCCTGCTGCATTTCCGGCCGATGCGCCTTGTACGCTTTGAATTCCTCATGCCTTTGGGTCGGACCTTTTTCGTCGAAGACCACGGCCAGGCCGTCCGGCCGACGATCACGCAGGATCTTCATGAGCATGGTCGTGAAGCCGTAGATGGCGTTGGTCTGCAGGCCCTTGGAGTTGGACAGGGCCGGCAGTCCGAAGTAGGCGCGGTAGATATAGGCGCTGCCGTCTATGAGATAGAGGGTCCGCTTGGCGCTGAACGGTGCGGTCGGCATAGATAAGTCGGACTCTGTCTTCGTTACGGATCGTCCGCCACGGTCAACGGCGGCCGGTCGAACTTGGCCCGCATCATATTGATCGTCTTGAGCACCGCGGGCCGGCCGATGAGTTTTCGCTCCAGGCGGCGCTTGCCTGGAAAATCCATCAGCGAGACCCCGATCAGCATGGTCAGAATTCCCTGTCCCGGCAGGAACAGCATCGCAAATCCGGCTAACAGGAAGACTATGCCGACCACATTTTTCAGGATCAAGCCGGTCAGGCGCAAGATCGGATGGTGATTCTCCATCCAGGTGCGCGGATGGCGCTCATCGAAATAATGCGGCGGCAGCCGAACCAGGATGAAAGGAATCGCGATCAGACTGCCGATGAACCCCACGATCGACAGGACGAACAAGCCGACGAGCAGGTCTTTGCTGAAGAGCGCCTCCATGAAGCCGGCATCCTAGCACGTGGCTGCGCCCACCGCAAAGGCCAGCGGGACCGTCACGCGACTGGATCATTGTCAGCCTGGCCTCTTACTTTCATCTTTGACGCGGCTTGCGACCGGGCTATAATCTGGTGGCACGACCGCCTGCGAGGACCTCTCTCATGAATCGATACCGGATTGAGCCCTCCCGGCTTCTTCGACTGGTTGCTTCGGTGACGATAGTCCTTTGCTTCGGCCCATCGAGCCCCTCCTCTGCCGGTACAGCCGACCAAGTACTCTCTCCCACTGCAGGCGACGAAGGCCTGCACGTCGAGATCACCAAGAAAGGGCTGGGGAAAGAAGTCACCATTCGGAAAGGCGGCAAGGAATGGTACATGCTGGTCGAAGTCACGCCTGAGAATACGGTCGTGGTCCGCCAGGAAAAAGACGGGGACAAATACCTCGTGGACGAGAGCGAGACCCACGATCGGAGCTTGACCAAAGAGGAAGTGGACGGCTCCATCACGGACTACGTGAACAGCGTGAAGACCCAGGTGAAGAAGCGGAAGTAACGGCCTCCTCGCCTTGCTTGTCACATCCCCGCCCGAACGTTATAATTGGCGCGCCATCCTGAAGGCTTTACCCTCCGAGCAAGCGGGAGCCCTGTGACGAACAAACCTCGATTCGTGCTCTTCGCCCACAATGCCACCTACGACAAGCTCCATCAGGTCGCCACGCTGGGGCTCACCGCCGCCGCCATGGGCAAAGACGTGACCGTAGTTTTGCTCTTCTGGACGATCAAGAAGCTGGCGTTGGGGCACATCGATCGGGTGGACTTTCCGCCGGAATACGGGGATCAAGGAATAGAAGTCGCCCGCCTGCTGAAAGAAAAAAACGTCCCGAAGATTTCCGAGATGTTCAAGGAAGCCAAGCTGGTGGGACAGTTCCGCTTGATCGCCTGCAGCGCCGGGCTGGAATACATGGGCGTAGATCAAGAGACCGTGGCCAAGAATGTGGACGAAGTCATGGGCCTTCCGGCCATTCTCTCCCTCACGGCGGGGGCGGAAACCACGCTGTTCATCTGACCAGAATGAAACGTGAAAAGTAAAAGGTAAAAAGTTCGGCTCACTCCATCCACCTTTTACTTCTCACCTTTCACTTCTTACCTGCTATTCGTCACGCCCTTTCGATCACAATAGGCTGTCAGCTTGCACTTGCTGCACCAGGGCGAGACCGGCTGGCAGATGTTCTGGCCGAAGGGCACCAACAAGTCGTTATAGGTGATCCAATACTGATGCGGCAGCTTGCGCCGCAGCGCCTGTTCGCTCTCCTCCGGAGTCTTGGTCTTGATATAGCCCCACCGATTGCTGATCCGATGCACATGGATATCCACGCAAATGCCCGGCTTCTGATAACCGACCGTGACAACCAGGTTGGCGGTTTTCCGCCCCACTCCCTTCAACGTTACGAGGTCGTCGATCTCGTCGGGGATCAGCCCCCCATAGGCATCCAGCAGCCGACGGCAGATTTCGCGGATCTGTTTGGCTTTGGTCCGGTAAAACCCAACGGGATAGATGGCCGTTTCGATACGACGGAGCGGGAGTCGCACCATGGTCGCGGGATCGGATGCCAGCGCGAACAGCCGTTGCGATGCGTCCGCCGTCGTCCGATCTTTGGTCCTGAGGCTGAGAACGCAGGCGATGAGAATCCGGAAGGGGTCACGCGACTCCCTGGCCACCACGCCCACGACCGGCTCCTGCCAGTGCCGGACCTCCCGCCGAAGCAGGCGGATGGCGGCATGGATCTCCGTCGCATGCATGGTGAAGAGCGCCTAAGAATTCAGGGGACCGGGCAAGAACGAATAAGGAAGGGTGAAACGAAGTCCGCTTACTCCGCCCGGTGCTTGGCGAGCCACTTCTGTCGGCGTCGTTGTGCTTCCCGCAGCTTGGCTTTCTTGCGGACGCTGGGCTTTTCGTAAAACCGCCGCCGCTTCAATTCGCGGAAGAGGCCTTCGCCCGCCAGCTTTTTCTTGGCAACTTTAAGCGCTTTCTCGACATTGTTGTTGAAAACTTTGATTTCCATCGCTGTCCTAACTCTCTGCTTAAACGTTCTGCTCCCAATCAAGAGATTGGGGCCTGATTGTCACGACGTCCCCAAACAGATCAGGCACTGTATCATAGCTTGCGCAGATCTACAAGCCTCTGTTTTAGAGCGCTTATTTTGCTCGAAAAAGTCGAGATAAATCTTTGACTTAGCGAGTTTTTTTCATTTTCTTCAGCATTGATCAGGCCTCCCTCGGCAGCCGCCAGGGCCATCATCAGCCCGACCTTGAGGTCCGCTCCGACCGAGGGCTTGGTTCGCCCCAGTAACGAGCGTAGAAAGGCCGCCGCCTCGCAGGCCAGGTCAGCAATTTCCAGCGAAACCTCGATCGCCCCGCCAAGCCCTTGAGCAATTGCACTCTCTCGTGCGGGATCCGTCTTCGGCAACCGAGCGGCTTGCAAGAACTGTCCATAGGCTTCCGCATCGGCCTGAACCAGTTCTTCCAATCTCTGACGTAGCTCGATCAACCGCTGTTCCGTGGCACTCAGATCGTCCGCCCCATTTGTCACACCGGAGCCAATGGACTGTGGCAACTTTGAGGACGGACCAATCCGGCAAGCCATCACCCCCAAGGCAGCAGCCAAGGCTCCGGCCAGCGCTGCAACGCTTCCACCCGCCGGCACAGGACTGCTTGCAGACAGAGCCTCCAACAACGGGCGAAGAGAAGAAGCGGTCCCGCTTTGACGCCCTGGCGCGCCATGCCAAACTTGGGCCATTCGCGCCAAGACCGATTCCATTCTGGCCTCCAAGACCTGACCAGGGTCGAATCCCTCCAGTTTGAGAAAATATTCGGCCGTTTGCATCAACGCCCGCTGCGGCATCACCCCGATCACTTCGCTCCCGGCGATTTGGACCTGATGCTGAGCCGCTGCCTTGCGAACAGCCTCGAATGCCACATGGATGGGGGTCTCTTCATAGTTCGTGAGGTTCATGGAAACTTGCACGAGGCGGCGGCTGGGCAGTGCGACCCCGATCGCCTTCACGCAAGGGAGCCCCCCGCTGGACTGGCGCACTTTCTTGGCAATGGTTTTGGCGATCGCCAGGTCTGTGGTTTCGAGGTTGACGTTGTAGGCGATCAGGATTGGTCTGGCACCGACCACGGCGGCTCCAGCCGAAGGATGAAGCGTCGGCGGGCCGAAATCAGGCCGCCACGCCGCCTGCTGCATACGCGTTGCAAGCCCCACCAACCCGCCGCGCCTGATGTTTTCCAACCGAGCCCGCTCCGGCCTGGATGCCGCCCGCTCATACAGGAATACCGGAATCCCCAGCTCCGTTCCGATCCGTTCCCCGACGCGCCGAGCCAATTCGACGCAGTCTTCCATCGTCACACCACGGACCGGGACAAACGGCACCACATCCATCGCGCCCACGCGCGGATGCGCCCCCTGATGTTGTCGAAGATCGATCCGATCGGCGGCTACGCGGGCAAGGGCCACAGCGGCCTCGGCGACCCCTTCCGGGGTCCCGACGAAGGTCAGGACGGCCCGGTGATGGTCGCGGTCCCGTTGCTGATCGAACAGCGCCACATGCGGCACCGCCGTCACCGCCGCGGCAAGCGCGCGCAGGGTTTCCTCATTGCGTCCCTCGCTGAAATTCGGCACGCACTCAACCAGCTGATCCATTACCCAACTTTCGTCCCTCTCATCCATCTACATCCAGCACATCGCACAGGCCATATCCGGCAGGGCGGACTGCGGGAGCATTCTCGTCGGCATCTGCGCAGGCAGGACACGGCGCATCGGAGAGAGTACGGTACGGGCACCGTCCCTCGAAGTCAAGGCGACGGCACTGAGCTGTGGAGGGGACTCACCGGCGGAAAACTGACCTCAATGGCGAGGCTGCGCCAGGGCGCAGGCGGCACAACCGTCGGTCGTGCACTGCCACGCTGATCCAGCAAACTCCGCGGGAGGCGCGACGTTGTCGGTGGGGTGGTACCGGTGATACCAGGTATGCCCCAGTTGAGCGGCTTCCCCGGCCGAGGCCGCCACAGCAAACCAGAAATACCGGTAGCTGGACTGCCGTGCGGCGTGGCGAATCGCCCCTGCCACGTCCTCCATGCTTACCCCCACGTAATCGGCCAGGCGTCCGTTGCGGGATAAAATGAACGTGCCGGGCGATTTCTCTCCAACAAACAGGTGCAGATATCTGAGGCTGAATGGCCCTGACATCCTCCCCTCCTTTGTGTGAGATCACCATGGCGGCTCCCGATGTCCTTGTTGCCCTCCTCAGGTCTCTGTTCGTCCCTCGCTGAAACCGATGGAGTAGTCGATGCGACGCTTGGGTGAATAGGCCATGTGCAGGGGGCAGTTTGATGTTCGCTGGGGGAGCATTTGAGAACCGACCCTTCCAGACATCCGTTACCTCGAGGCTTGAGGTACTGGGCTGCCACGCTCATGGCAGCAAACGCCGGGTCAGCGGTCCTTCGGAGGAAAGAAATCTCAGAGGCTACATAGCAAATGAGTTCCGCCCTGTCAACAAAAAACTACAACATATAGGCTTCGTGACCATATGACCAACAACATATGGGATCATCTGGAAATCGCCCAACGCTCCTTACGGTCAATAAAAAACGGACCTGTACGCTTTTGGACTTGACAAGTCCTCCCTAGCCAGATATACTCCTGGCATACAGGGAGGACGCCATGAACATCCTTGAGGTTTTCAATAGCTTCCAGACCCAAGAGCAGGCCATCGAATACCTTGAAAGGATTCGCTGGCGGGGGCGTCCGGTCTGTCCGTATTGCAATAGCGAATCCGTTCACAGGCATGCCAGCGGGGATCGGGCAATGATGCGCTGGCAATGTCAGGGCTGCACTAGGGCCTTCGCGGCAACGGTCGGAACAATCTTCCACGGAACCCATGTTGAATTGCGTCAATGGTTTCTCCTGATTGCCTTAATGCTGAATGCCAAGAAATCTGCGAGCGCCTGCCAGATCGCTCGCGACCTTGGCATGCGTCGGCCTACAGTCTGGAGCATGATGCATCGCGTGCGCGTGGCGATGGCGAATGACCCGCAGCAAACCAAGCTGCTGTATGGGATTGTTGAAGCCGATGAAACCTACATTGGCGGCAAGCCGCGTAAACCCAACCGCCGCGATAATGACAAGCCGAACAAGCGCGGACGTGGAACGAAGAAAACCGCAGTTATCGGCGTGGTCGAACGTGGCGGAAGGGTGATAGCTCGTCCGGCCAAACCCGGTGAACTCTCAACGAAGGGCCTATCAAAGTTCATTAACAAGTTCGTTGATAACGCCGGGACGCTCGTTATCACGGACGAGTTCGGCGGCTATCGCCATGTAAACAAATCTCAACTGCATGCGACCGTGAACCACGCTGTGGAGTATGCAAACGGCCTGGTTCATACGAATACGATTGAAGGCTTCTGGTCCCTCGTTAAGCGGGCAGGGTATGGACAGCACCATCACGCCTGCTTTAAGTACAACCTGAGAAATCAGCCCAACGAATTTCGCACCGCCCTCGATGTGATGGTGGCGGCATGAACCGCCTATTCTACGGTGATAATCTTCGGATCATGGAGCGGATGCCGCTTGCTTCTGTTGATCTCATCTACCTCGACCCACCCTTTAAATCCGACCAAAACTACAACTTGGTTTACAAAACGATGACTGGCAAGCCTGTCCCAGAACAAGCGCAAGCGTTTTGCGATACATGGGAAATGGACGCAGAGAAAGAAAAACTCGCCATGAGCATGCCGGTCCTCATGCGGGAAAAGGGGGTGGACGATTATTACGTCGAGTTCTGGCGGCTTTGGGTTCAGGCATTGCGCCATACGCAGCCGCACTTGATGGCCTACCTGATCTACATGGTTCAGCGGCTTCTATACATGAAAACGATCCTTTGCAAGAGCGGATCTATTTATCTACATTGCGATCCAACGGCTAGCCATTACATCAAGGTTATGATGGATGGCATTTTCGGCCACAAGAACTTCCGTAATGAGATTATTTGGCGACGCACCAACGCTCACAATAAGCTGACCAAGCAATACGGTCCTATTCACGATGTGATCTTGTTCTACTCAGCGTCCGAGAACTTTTATTTCAAGCCTGGAGCAACCCCGTACACAAAAGCTTACATCGAAGACCGCTTTAAACACACGGATGGCCGTGGTCGGTATCAAACGAACTACCTCACTGGCCCCGGCGAGAGAAAAGGCGAGAGTGGAAAGGAGTGGCGCGGGTTTAATCCGTCGAACTGTGGCAGACATTGGGCGATCCCCAAAAGCCTCCGTCAATTCCTTCCGAGCGAAGGAAAGGGGCTGTCGCCACTTGATGCCCTCGAAACTCTTTATAACCAAGGGCTGATTGTCTTTCCCAAAAAGGATGGCGGTCAGCCGATGTATAAGCAGTACATGGGCGAAGGCGTTCTCTACCAGGACATTTGGGCGTACCAGCCGAACACCAAAGGCGTCCTCGTTGATGAGAATGTGTGCATTGATGAGGATGTGAAGTATTTAGAGGACGAAGAGGAACGCCTTGGTTACCCTACGCAGAAGCCTGTTGGGTTATTAAAGCGGATTATTCGCACGTCCAGCGAAAAGGGCGGGGTTGTCTTCGATCCATTTTGCGGATGTGGAACCACAGTGTACGCTGCACATGAAATGGAGCGGTCATGGGTCGGCTGCGATATTGCGATTCTAGCCATTAAGTTGATGCGGGAAGTCTTAACCGAGAAATACCGTCTTTCCGAGGACAAACATTTCCTTGTGGACGGCATCCCTGTGAGCGTGGAGCAAGCGCAAGAACTGTTTAAACATGATCCATTCCAGTTCCAACATTGGGCGGTTGAGCGGGTCGGAGGATTTCCGACTCTGAAAAAGACTGGCGATAAAGGGATTGATGGGCGGATGTACTTTGAAACCAAAGACACCATGAAATCCATGGTCCTGTCTGTAAAGGGTGGAACGCTGCGCCCTACCGATGTGCGGGACTTACGGGGAGTCTTGGAGCGAGAAAAGGAAGTGGAGCTGGCTGGTTTTATTTCACTCAATGAGCCGACCAAGGCTATGCGTCAGGAGGCAGCTTCCGCTGGGGTGTATGAGTATGCTGGGCACTCGTACCCCAGGCTTCAGTTACTAACTGTTAAGGAAATTCTTGAGGACAAGAAGGACTTTGCTAGTCCCACTAAAATGGCTTCAAAGATCACGACAGGACAAACACCCTTGCCAATCTAAGCGTTAGAATAAGTCCAAAAGCGTACAACTCCGATAAAAAAAGCCGGAAGATGCCAGCATCTTCCGGCTTTTTCATACGCCGAACCGGCTTTATTGCCGAAACGCTACTGTCCGGTTATTTTGCTTTCCTGACAAACGCTTTATAGACGCGCTTGGCCTGGTCGGCGTCTTCTTCTAATCCAACCATTTCATGACCGGTGGTTTGGCACCAAGCCGGCATGTCCTTTTTGATCCCTTCATCGTCCGAGACGACTTCCAGGACCTGCCCCAGTTGCAGTTCCTTGATCTTTTTGGAAGTCATGATGATCGGCATGGGACAGAAGTACCCGAGAGTGTCCAGTTTAACGTCGGCTTGGATCATGCACCGCTCCTTGCTTTCGACTGGCGAATCGCTCGGGCACGTCAGATGAAGAGATTCACGCTCCCTTGCCTGGCCTCGGCGAGATACGTCGTGACGCCAGCCAGCTGATCGATGCCCTCGATCAACGTATCTTTCGTAATGCCCATCAACCCCATGGACGTCGTACAGGCAATGAACCGCACCCCCAAGTCCTGCGCCGTCTGGCGCAGCTCCGGCACATCGGGCATGCGATGCTGCCGCATCACCCGTTTCATCATGCCCGTCCCCAGCCCGAAGAAATGGAACCGGGAAAGTGGCAACAGCTCCGCGCCGCCCTTGTTCAGCCATCCAAACATCCGCCGCAGCCAGTCTCTGGCCCCACTGGTCGTACCCCTTCGGCGGATGGCATTCAACCCCCAAAACGTGAAGAACATCGTCACCTGCATCCCCATGGCCGCGGCGCCGGTGGCGATAATGAACGCCGCCATCACCCGATCCATATCTCCGCTCAGCACGACGATCGTCACCCGGTCAGGCTTGGCTTCGCGAAGCTCAGCGAGAGCGGCCGACGGTTCGAGTTGGACTGTGCTCATGAAACCACCTCACTTCCATCTCGGCCAGGGGCTGTAGGCGTTTCCCCGTTTCCACAGGGACAGCAGCTCGTCCAAAACCTTACTATGCGCTTCTTTTTCTTGTCAAGGCGCCGCGCGATCCGCCATGCCTCACTTCGCCTTGGTGTCGACCAGCAAGCCCAGCGCGCGGCGGATCTGGTCCCGGCTGCCCAGCAAGACAAGAACATCCCCTGCTTCCAAGCGCATTTTCTGCGATGGATTGGATTCGGTCACCCCGCTGCGCGTCAGGGCAATCACTGAGGCGCCGGTCCGCGGCCGTATCGAAACCTCGATCAGCGTCTTGCCCGCTGCGGGGGAGTCCGGTTCGATGCGGCACGTCTCCACTTCCGCATCTGTCAAGGTTCCGCCTCGGAGATGGTGCGCCAGTTCCGGCAGGCCCGTCCGCCGCAACAACGCATAGCCCTCCCGTCTGACTTGCTCGGCCTTTTGCAGAATGAATTCTTGCGGTAACTTGAAGGTCCTGAGGACCAAGCAAAATATCTCGATGGACGTCTCGAATTCTTCCGGCACGACTTCATCGGCCCCCAATTCATGCAGCTCTTCCAACTCTCTGAGATATCGGGTCCGCACCACCACATGCACGGCTGGGTTAAGCCCCTTGGCAATCTGAACTGCCCGCCTCGCCGCAAAGGGGTCGGAAACTGCCAGCACAAGAACCCGTGCCTGTTCGATGCGCATATGGTGGAGGACGCTGGGATTGGTCCCGTCTCCATAGTAAATCGGCACCCCGTTCTTGGATTCTCGACGGACCGTTTCCCCATCCAGATCCAACACCACATAGGGAATCTCGGTCTGCTGGAGCACGCGGGCCAGGTTCCGGCCGTTCAGTCCGTAGCCCACGATCACGACATGGTCCTTGACCCTGGGGCCTCGAGATTCCGCTTGCACCTGATGCGAGGTGGTCCGCTCGGGAAACCAGCGGCGCAGCCGTTGGACCGCCTCCGCGCGTCGGGCCACCTTGGGCGCCAATTGGATCAGAAAGGGGGTCACGACCATCGTGAGCACCGACACGGCCAAAAAGACCTCATACTGCTCCCTAGCCAGCAGCCCCGCCTCCTGCCCTGCCTGGGCCAGGATGAAGGAGAACTCCCCGACCTGGGCTAAAGCCACACCGGTCAAGAGGGCCACACGTGGAGGATACCCCATCGCCAGCACCGGTCCGGCACCGGTTACAAACTTTCCCGCAACGACCGCCGCAACCAATGCCAGCACCAACCCCGGGTACTCCAGCAACACGCGGACATCCATCAGCATCCCGACCGAAATGAAAAATAAGCTATTAAAGCTGTCCCGAAAGGGAAGAACTTCGGCCAGGGCCTGATGGCTGTACTCGGACTCGGAAATGACCAGTCCGGCGATGAAGGCACCGAGCGCCAACGACAAGCCCGACCGAGAAGTCAGCCAGGCGATCCCGATGCAGAGCACGATGATGGTTAGCAAAAATAGCTCGCGGTTACGGCTGCGGACAATCTGCTCCAAGAGCCTGGGCACGAGGAGCCAGGCTGCGACCACAATGACTCCCACCATGACCACCGACTGAGCCACGCCGCGCAGGACTGTCCCCGCATCCACATTCGATCCGCTCGCCAGCAAGGGGACGAGCAACATCATCGGAACCATCGCCAAATCCTGGAAGATCAGGATGCCGATCGTGGCACGGCCATACAGGGAGTCGCTTTCTCCCCTCTCGGCCAGGGCCTTCAGGACGATCGCTGTGCTGCTGAGTGAAAACAGACAGCCCCAGAATATGGCCTGCGCCACTGGCAGGCCGGCCAAGGTACCTACCAGTACGCCCGCGATGAGCGCGCCGGCCACCTGCAAGGGGCCGCCCACGAGAAGCAGCCGCCGGGCCGCCCGTAAGTGGGCAGCCGAAAACTCCATTCCGATCGTGAACAAAAGCAGGACGATCCCGATCTCCGCCAGCTC
>Ga0194120_10000242_pt1 | contig 99060 bp, 84 predicted proteins | sample TA2MahCa65mmetaG_FD_148642 | JGI IMG/M metagenome (GOLD analysis project Ga0194120, IMG submission 148642) | Freshwater microbial communities from Lake Tanganyika, Tanzania - TA2015019 Mahale Deep Cast 65m | ecosystem: Environmental > Aquatic > Freshwater > Lake | place: Tanzania: Lake... | reverse complement strand
TCCGAGGCGAGCTGCCCGAGGTCCCGATCGAGTTCGCTCCACGCCTTTTCGACGGCATCGCGGTCGATGCGTTTGGCGAGCGCGTCGGCGACGGCCCGCGCCTGGAGCCGCATTAGATTCGGGTCGAGCCACGTATGCGACGCAATCCCTTCGTGCGCGTGCTCGCCCTCGGGCCCATGCTTGTGGACGATCGCCTCGGGAACCCGCACTAGCCGACCGCGGAATCCGCTCGACGTATCCACGATCCGCGACGGAGGAAGCGGGGCGTTTTCGGCCCACTTCGCGTATCCCGCGCCGCTCAAGAGTACCAGGCCAGCGGACTGGTATCGCGAGATGACGTCGGCGCCGGGGTTCCAATACGCCGGATCGACGTCGCCGGGCGCGGGGAATTCGACCTTTGCCAAGTCGCCCGCGATGCGCCGCGCGCAGTAGGCGAGCGGATAATTGTCGGTGAAGACGACAAGCGGCCCCTGCGCCATCGGATCGCGAGCAATTTCCGCGCGCCGCGTGTCGCACGCTGTCAGGACGATCACCGCGGTGACGACCGTCCACCGCCGGTTGCTCGGACGGCGGCCAGTTTCCTCGCACGGCGCGATTCGCATCAACGATGGATGGAGCGTCGCTTTCCGGCTCGCGTGCGGGGATGCCGTCGGAACGCCAGACCACGCGATCGATTGCGCCGCACGCAGCCGCGGATCTCGGGCATCTCGATGCATTCCAGACAGCCCTTTCGCCACGCGAAATGATTCCGCCGCGTATGCCATCGAGAGCCGATCGACATCGAGCTTGCCGTGATCCAAGACAGGTTCCATCATCGCCCCCTCTCCAGTCGAGCACGAGCACGAGCACGGGCACGAACGGCCCCCCTCGAAATTATCGCCGAACGCGGCCATCGGCCGCCAGGCCTTCCTGACGGCGCCGTAGAATGGACAGCTACTGGACTATGCCACGGTGGACGAGGAATCCATCCGTGGCCTTCCGTGTGATTCCGTGGCCGCTCTTCAATGTTGATCTTGGACGCCGGGTCAATCATCCGAATCCGCACCGCTATCGCTCGAGCCGCTTGCCCGCAACGTCGGGCCAAAAAACAGGGCGTTGAGGAAGAGGCGGTTCGAACCGTACCAGAACGCGCGGAAATTGGGGTTATCGACGAGCAGAATCGCGCGGCCGTTCCCGAGCGTGCGGACGATCACCGCGCCGCTCCCCTTCAATGCCTCGATATTGTCGCGCGAGACATACCCGCTCATCAGCGGTTCGGCCGCATAGACGACGGGGCTCGACAGCGATCCGGCCGGCGCCTCGAACAGGGTCGCGTGGTCCCGCATTACGGGCAGTCCGGGCGCGATGCCGTAGCACAGCGGATGGGTCGTGTCGAGTTCCGTTCGCAGGATGGCGCCCGCGACGCGATGGACGGCCGAGTCGGATTCCGCCGCGTCGAACGGGCGGCGTTCCGGAGCATCCGTTGACTTCGGGCGCGTCTTGGTCTTGAGGGCGACCCACTGTGTTTCGGCGAGCCATGATCCGGCCGAACCGACGGCGACGAGCGTGCCGCCCGCATCGATCCACGCCTTGATCCGTCCGCGCGTCGACTCCGACAGGTCGGCATAGCGTCCGCTCGGCAACACGATCGCCGTGTACCGGTCGAGGGGCGCGGCGCCCAAATCGCTCATATCGAGCAGAGTGACAGGAATCTGGTAGCGGTTTTCGAGCAGGTGCCAGACCTCGCCCGCTTCGCTCGACCGAATGCCCGGTCCCGTAACGACGGCGGCCGAGACCGGCGCGATCCGGACGAACTGATTGCTGCCGAGGTCGGGGCCTTCGGGCGTCAGGAAACTCGTGGCGGAGGCGACGCGGACGCCGTCGGTCTCCGCGGCCGCTTTCAGGATGCGTTCGATCGCCGCGCGGGGCGATGGCGTCGGATTGGGTGAATCGGGGGAGCCAGGAAGGGGCTCGGGAGGGATCGGCACCATCAGCGCGCCGGCTTCGAACGACTCGGGCCCCCCGGCCGTCGCGATCGTCACCGGTTTCCGCGCGGCGCGAACGCCGATCCCGGCGCGCAGCAGGCGGTGGAGGGTCCTCGGCGCGAAGTAGCCGCGCCAGTCGATCAGATAGGCCACATCGCCATCCGCCGCCGCGAACGCGCGTCGCGGCGGCTCGTATCGGCCGTCCGGTCGTGAAAAGGCGTTCGGATCCTCCTCGACCGCCGCATGGTCGAGATGGAACGCGAGCGGCACGCTCCACGCCGAAACGTCGTAAAAGACCGATTCCTCGAACTGGGTCCTCCGCTCGATCAGCGATTCGAGGAGCGTGGCCTCGGTCTGGACGGCGGGCACCAGCAGCGAGTCGGCTCGCGCGAAGACGGTTCCGTTCACGACCATGTCTTCGTTCAGCGCGCGGCATGCGATGCCGTGCCGCGCGAGCAGATCGCGGAACGCGGCGAGCCGCATCGGATCATGGGCGGCTCGAAAAAGGTGCGCCTTCACCGGCGACGGGCTCGCGGTCTCCCGCGACGCCGCGTAAAACGCCCGCTGATGATCGTGCAGGGCGTCCGCGAATCGCATCGCGCCCCGGAGACTCGAAAGGGCCGTGAAAACCTGATTGCGGACGGTGAACCCAAACGTGAGTTTTCCGTTTTCGCGTTCCTGAACGACGCCTCGGGAACTGGCTTGTTCGAACAGGATCCCGACTCCACCCCGCAGGTCGACATAGGTCGAGCCTTTTCCCGGATAGAAATCGTCGAACGACTCCTCGGTGTAGTAGAGCGATCCGGCCTCATCGAGGATCTTGGCGTGGAACGCTCCGATTTCGCGCGTCAGGCGGACATTTTCGTCGGGGATCCGGGGGTGTTTGCGCCGAGGCGCGCCGGGCTGGAAGAAGTAGGTCGACGCAGTGCCCATCTCGTGGAAGTCGAGCGCCACATTCGGACGCCATTCCCGAAAAATACGCAGCCTGCCTTGCGTTTCGGGATGCTGGGCCGGAAGCCAGTCGCGATTCAAGTCGAACCAATACGCGTTGCTTCGGCCGCCCGGCCAGGACTCGCGGTGCTCGCGGTCGAACGGGTCGGCGCGCGGGATCCGGCCTCGATGTTGATTCACCCATGACGTGAATCGGTCATATCCGTCGGGATTGAGGCACGGATCGAGGAGCATCACCGACCGTTCGAGCCATTCAAGAACTTCGGACGACTGCGACGCCGCGAGGTGGTACGCGACGAGCGGCACGGCGTTCGCGCCGCTCGCCTCGTTGCCGTGCACGGTCGCGCCGAGGAAGACGGCGAGCGGCGGGCGCGTCGGGGAATCCGACGATCCGCTCGCCGAAGCGTCTCGCCATCTTCGGCGCGCGGCGAGGACTTCGTCGAGTTCCCCATGCCGCGCGGGGTGCGTGACGACATAGATCTTGAGCGGGCGGCCCTCGTGCGACCGCGCGTATTCGAACGATTGGACGCGGTCCGATGCGCGATCGAGTTCATCGAGGTACGCCAGCAGCTCGTGATGACGGAGATGACGGCCCCCGATCCGGAACCCGCGCCCGAAGTACGACTCGGGAGTTGGAATATGCGCGTCGCGCTCGCCCGGCGGCAACGCCGACCACGGGTCGTCGCGATCGTCGGCCGCTCGAACGCCGCTCGACGCCATCGCTCCGAAGGTCACGATCCAAACGGCCGCGGCGCGGAACCACGACCCGCCGGTCGCGCGGACGCGGCGCGGCGGCTCGGCATCGCGTCCGTTCGAGCCGGATCCCGTAATCCCGTTCATCATGATGACGGCCTCGATGGAGCGGCGGGGCGCCGCGTGGAGAAGGCCTCGACGCGCGAGCGGCGGCGACCGGCGCGGGAGGAGCGAACACAGGCTCCAGTATGCTCGGACACACCGCGCGCGACCAGCCGACGGCCCCCGACGATGGCTTGTCGGTGTTCGGCGAACAGGCCTAAGATAGGGGTTTTGCCAACCAGGACAGGGTGCCGGGGTCCGCCTTGCTTCCCCAACAAATCGAATTGCGCGGCGTCGAGGTCCACAACCTCAAACAGGTCGACGTGGATATTCCGCTCGGCAAGCTCGTCGTCGTATGTGGCGTGAGCGGGAGCGGCAAGACGAGCCTCGCGCTCGATACGCTGTACGCCGAGGGCCAGCGCCGGTACATCGAGAGTTTCTCGGCCTATACGCGGCAGTTCCTCGATCGGCTCGAAAAGCCGGCGGCCGAACGGATCGATCATATCCCGCCCGCCGTGGCGGTGGCCGCGACGACCGGCGTGCGGTCGAGCCGCGCGACGGTCGGCACGTCGACCGAGTTGTCCGACTACCTTCGCCTCGTATTCGCGCGGATCGGCCGGCTCGTTTGCCCCCAATGCGGGATCGACGTGCGCCGCGAATCGCCGCAATCGGTGGGTCGACGCATCGAAGGCGTCCAGCCCGGCGCGCGGTTCATGATCGCGGCGCCCCTCGCGCGGGCCGCCGGTCCGGAAGGCGGTGATTCCGACGCGGCGCTGCGCGAACTCCGCGAATCGGGGTTCATTCGCGTCATCGTCGGGGACCGCGTTGTTCGGCTCGAAGACCGCGGATCCGACACGGCCGTCGACGGGGCGCGGGACATGTCGCGTGAGGTACTGGTGGTCATCGATCGGCTCATCGCCGGAGAACAGGCCGGCGGCCGCGTGCGCGATTCCCTGGAAACGGCGTTCCGCCAGGGAGACGGACAATGCGTGGTCCTGATGGAGGCGGACGGACGTGAACAGGACGAACGATGGGAGGACCCCGCGTCGCGGCCCATGTCGATCGACGGGCGGACGTGGCGGCGTTTTGACTTTCGACAATCGCGCGCGTGCGCTCGGTGCGGTATGGCCTTCGAGGAACCCGAACCGCGCCTCTTCAGCTTCAACAGCCCGCTCGGCGCCTGCCCGCGCTGCGAGGGGATCGGTACGGTCGCGGCGTCCGAATCCGGAACGGAGGACGCCGTTTGTCCGGCATGCGAGGGAAGGCGTCTGCGGCCCGAGGCGCTCAACTACCGGGTCGGCGGGAAGCAGATCGCCGAAGTCCTCGCGCTGCGCGTCACCGAGGCGCGGCGGTTTCTTGGGCAGATCGAGCTCGACGCGTTCGATCGCGAGGTCGCCCGGTCCGCGCTCGAACAAGTCCAATCGCGGCTCGCCTACCTCGAATCGGTCGGACTCGAATACCTCACCCTCGACCGGCCGATGCGGTCGTTGTCGGGCGGCGAGGCCCATCGCGCGGCGCTGACGACGGCGCTGGGCACGAGCCTGGTCAACCTGCTGTACGTGCTCGACGAGCCGTCGGTCGGCCTGCATCCCCGCGACGTCGAACGGTTGCTCGGCACCGTCCGCGAGCTCCGGGAGCGGGGCAACACGGTCGTCGTGATCGAGCATGAGGAGTCGATCCTGCGCGCGGCGGACCACTTGATCGAACTGGGGCCCGGAGCGGGCCATCGAGGCGGCGAGGTCGTTTTCTCGGGTGTTCCCCGGTCGATCCTCGACGCCCGGGGGAGCATGACGGGCGACTATCTCGCGGGCCGGCGCGGCGCGGCCGCTCCCGCTTCGCGCAGGCCCCTGAAGAACGGCTGGCTGCGATTGACCGGTGCTCGGGGCCATAACCTCCAAAACATCTCCGTCGACTTTCCGCTCGGCGTCTTATGCGTCGTCACGGGGGTGAGCGGAGCGGGAAAGAGCTCGCTCGTCCAGGACACGCTGTTTGGGGCCGTCCGCCGACGCAAACGGAAGGACGGTCCGGCTCCGCTGCCGTTCGACGATCTGATCGGACTCGGCCCGATCGCGGACGCGGTGCTCGTCGATCAGCATTCCGTCGGACGCTCGCCTCGTTCGAATCCGGTCACGTACGTCAAGGCCTTTGATTCGATCCGCGCTGTATTCGCGGAAACGACCGACGCGCGCACGCACAACTACGGGCCGTCGCACTTCAGTTTCAACTGCGAGGAGGGACGGTGCTCGGAATGCCGCGGCGAAGGGCTCATCCCAATCGACATGCAGTTCCTCGCCGATGTCTACCGCAAATGCGCGCGATGTCGCGGCGCCCGTTACCGAAAAGAGATTCTGGCCGTCGCCTACCGCGGCCGTTCGATCGCCGATGTGCTCGAAATGACCGTGCGCGAGGCGTCCTCGTTCTTCCGAGGCCACGCGAAGGTGCTCGCACGGCTCAATCCGCTGATCGACGTCGGCCTGGATTACCTGCGGCTTGGCCAGCCCGCCAATACCCTGTCGGGTGGTGAATCGCAGCGGTTGCGGCTCGCCGGCTGTCTTGCGACGGCCAGCCGAAAACGCACGTTGTTTCTGATGGACGAACCCACGACGGGCTTGCATTTCGCGGACATTGTGCGGATGCTCGATTGCTTCGAGACGCTGCTTGACGCCGGTCACTCGCTGATCGTCGTCGAGCACAACCTGCAGTTGATCAAGGCGGCCGACCACGTGATCGATTTGGGGCCGGGGGCCGGTGAGCTGGGAGGGCGGGTCGTCGCGGCCGGAACGCCGGAGGAAGTCGCGTCGCGGCCTGAGTCGATTACCGGGCGCTGGATCGCCGCGGCGCTCGATGGAGCCCGCGCATGAACGGTGACCCACCGTGCGCGGCGCACTCCGTACGCGGCGCGGGGAAGGAAAATCGTATGAAACCGGACGGCGAGAGGCGAACCGACGAGGAGCATGGCGATGCGATGAGCGACATCCCAAGTCGATCGGAATTGGAAGGCGAGGCGGCGGACGGAACGCCGGACGCGTCGATGCGCGATCTCGATCTTTTTTACGGCCGATCGTCGGCTGTCGCGACGACGGTCTACGCGCGGCTTCCGAGGAAAACGGTCGACGGCGCGGCGGCCGGTCGGATGATCGGCCCGTTTCGGGAAGGAGTCCGCACGCTGCCGGCTTCGTTCCGCTTCGACGACCTCGGACCCGGCGAGACGATTCTGGCGCGGTGCGTCGTTCCGGACCTCGCGCCGTGGACCCCCGAATGTCCCAACGTCTATCGCGTCGACATGGAATGGATTCAACGGGGCCGACCGGTCGCGCGCGTCGAACGGACGTGGGGCGCCGCGCGGTTCGCCGTCATGGGTCAAGCGTTCCGTTGGAACGGCGCCGCCTATTCGATGCTCGGCTTCGCGGGCGAGAGCCCGGCCGGAGACTGGAGTCCGTGGCGAACGCGCGGCGCGGCGCGGGTCGTTCGCGATCCCGATGATTGTCTTCTCGACGAGGCGACACGATGGGGCGTGCCGCTCGTCGCGCGGTGCGGGCGGACCGGCGAGCGGCTCGCCGCCGAACTCCGGCGGCTCGCGCGCTGGCCCTCCGTCGTGCTTGCGATCGTCGAGGACTGGCCGGAAAACGCCGCGTTTCAGCCCACACGCCTCGCCCCGAATCTCGTGTGCGCGGCATGGGCGCGGAGCGATCGGCCGATGCCCAGCGGCTCCGCGGCAATGGTCGTTCCGACCCGAAACGCGTCCGATCGACGGGGAGCAGGTCCACCCCAATGGAATGGACCCGCCGTGCTCGCGCATGCGATCGGCGGTACGGGTCAGGACACGGATCGCGCGTGGGAGGCGTGCGAACGGTTGAGCGCCGAAGGCGCGGCGTCCGGTCCGTTCGCGGGGGTCCTCGTCTATTGATCCGTCCGAGCCGCAAAGGAAGAGACCGCCGATGGGAGAAACGAGCGACGACCTGGAAACGCGTTACAGCCGCCAGATGCGGTTCGCGCCGATCGGCGAAGCCGGCCAGCGGCGGTTGGCGACGAGCCGCGCGCTCGTTTGCGGATGCGGAGCGCTCGGATCGGTCATCGCCGGCACGCTGGCGCGGGCGGGGGTCGGCAAGCTGAGAATCGTGGATCGCGATTTCGTCGAACTCAGCAATCTCCAGCGGCAGTCGCTCTACGACGAGGAGGACGCGCGGTCCGGCCTGCCCAAGGCGATCGCCGCGCAGGCGAAACTCCAAGCCGCCAACTCGACCATCGAGATCGAACCGATCGTAGCCGACATCGATGCGTCCAATATCGAGGCCTTCGTCGAGGGCGTCGACGTGATCCTCGACGGCACGGACAATTTTGAAATCCGCTATTTGCTCAACGACGCGGCCATTCGGTACGGCATCCCGTGGGTTTTCGGCGGGTGCCTGGGCGCCGAGGGGCAGACGATGACGATACTGCCCGGCACGACCGCGTGCCTGCGCTGCGTGATCCCCGAGCCGCCGGCTCCGGGCGCCTCGCCGACCTGCGACGCGGCCGGCATCGTCGCGCCGATCATCCAGGTCATCGCGTCGATCGAGGCGATGGAGGCGATCAAGATCCTGACCGGTCAATGGGACGCGGTGAGCCGGGACCTGGTCGTATTCGATCTCTGGACGAATGAGACACGGCGGATCGCACTGGGAGACGCCTTTCCCGGTTTCGGGCGATGCGCGTGCCAAGGACGCGATTTCCCGTGGCTCGATCGGCGGCGCGGCAGCCATTCCGCCGTGCTTTGCGGACGCAACGCCGTTCAGCTCTCGTTCCCCGAATCGGCCGACCTTTCGCTCGAACAACTGCGCGATAAGCTCGAAACCGTCGGGCGCGTCACGATGAATCGATTCCTGCTGCGGCTCGAAGTCGGCCCGCACGTGCTGACCGTATTTCGGGACGGCCGCACAATCGTCGGCGGGACGAGCGACATCGCGGAAGCCCGGTCGTTGCACGCCCGCTATGTCGGCGCGTAGGCATTCGTGGATCGCGTGTCGATGGTTCCGTCAAACGCAAAGTTCGCCTTTCGCGTATTAGGAGTTGACGAACGGCGGCCGCATTCCTAAACTCAGCGGTTTGCCTGACGTGGATTGTCCATGCGAGGCCCCTTTTTCACGTGGATTCCCTCAGGCCGAAATGGACAAACGCCGGCGGACGAGCGGGCGAAACGGGAGCGGGTGCGACGTGGCGAATCAGGCTCATGAAGTAATTCGGATCCGCATGGAGGCCTACGACCATGCGATCCTCGACCAAAGCGCTGGGGATATCGTGGATACGGCCAAAAGGACCCACTCGGAAGTCCACGGCCCGATTCCCCTGCCGACGCGGATCGAGCGGTATACCGTCTTGTCGGGCCCGCACATCGATAAGAAGGCGCGGCAGCAATTCGAAATCCGCACGCACAAGCGGCTGATCGATATTGTACAGGCGACGGCGAAGACGATCGAGGCGCTCAACAAACTGAGTCTTCCGGCCGGAGTGGACATCAAGATCCGCGCTTCGGCGCGCTAGGCGGTGGTGGATGTGGGATCCGAGCCCAGGGGGACGAGCCCCGGGACCGGGTTCCAGTCGAGTTTCGCGGCACAGGTGAATATGCACGGGACGTTTCGCGGGTAATCCCGAAGGTCGATAGGGCCGACCCGGCCCACGGGGGTCCTTCGAGGATCCCGCGAGACAAGCAGCGAAGGCACGAGACCCATGGTGAAAGGTATACTGGGCCGCAAGGTCGGCATGACGCAAGTCTATAATGAGGCGGGCGTCGTCGTGCCGGTGACGGTCATCCAAGCGGGTCCGTGCCATGTGCTGCAGATCCGCACGATCGAGCGGGACGGGTATGCGTCCGTTCAGCTTGGTTTCCTCGACAAGAAGCGGCCGCGACGCGCTCGGAGCCGCGCAAGCCAGGCCAGCCGAGCCGAACGGGGCCGCGTCGCGGATATTTCGAGCAAGCGAGGCAAGCGCCGCAAGGAGGCCGGTGAAACGCCGCTCGCCAAGGCCAACTGCGAACCGAAACGGTTCATCCGCGAGCTGCGGGGCGATGCCGAGGGCTATTCGGTGGGGCAGGTCGTTACGGTCGAGAATCTGGCCGAGGTCAAGGCGGTCGACGTGACGGGCGTCTCGAAGGGTCGGGGGTACGCCGGCGTCATCAAGCGTCATCACTTTGGCGGTCAGAGGGCCAGCCACGGTGTCAAGAAGGTCCATCGGCACCCTGGAACGTCCGGAGGTCTTGCCGCGTGGCGCGGCGGCGGCCGACCCAAGAAGGGCAAGTGCATGCCCGGCCAATTGGGCAACGTGCGGGTGACCGCGCGGAATCTGAAGCTCGTTCGGGTCGATGCGGCGAACCACTTGCTGTTGGTTCGCGGGGCGATTCCCGGACCGAACGGCGGCTGGGTGGTGGTACGGGAAACGAATCGGGTTGGTTGAGCGTGGGGCTCGGCTTGGCATCTCGGCCTGGCATTACGGCCTGGCATTACGAAGGGTCATGGGAAATGGCGACGTTGCCGGTTTTTGATCGCCTCGGTGCGGAAGTGGGGACGTACGAGATCGACCCCGCGGAGTTGGCGCCGCGCGTCAATCGACAACTGCTGCACGATGCGGTGGTCATGTACCAATGCAATTCGCGGCAAGGCACGTTCAAGACGAAAGGCCGCGGCGAAGTCGCCGGCTCGACACGCAAGCTCTATCGCCAGAAGGGGACCGGCAACGCGCGGGTGGGGCCGCGGCGGACGGGCAAGCGAGTTGGCGGCGGGCACACATTCGCGAAAAGGCCGAGGGACTTTTCGTATCGAATGCCTCGCGCGGCTCTGCGGTTGGCGACGCGCATGGCGATCGCGTCCAAGATTCAGTCCGCAAGCGTCGTATTGATCGATGAGCTGTCGTTCGCCGAGCCGAAGACGCGCGACATGGCTTCGATCCTGAAGGTGCTCCGCCTGCAGGGCGTGCGCACGCTGGTCGCGACCGCCGCGCACGACCCGAACGTTTATCGGAGCGCGCGGAACATCGAAAACGTCCAGGTCGCGGCCGTCGGCGATCTCAACGCGCTGTCCGTGCTCTCGCCCCGGAAAATCCTCATGACCCGTGCGGCGCTCGATGCCGTTCGGAACAAGGGAAAAGTCTGAGTCGGCGGCAGGCGCCCGACGCCGATCGGGCGTTGAGCCAAGGCCGAGCCGGAAAGGCGAACCGGATACAGGAACGGTGATGATAACGGTGATGATGATGAACGACCCATCCGAAACGACCCAAACGAGCTCGCCGACCCGATCGGGGCTCGCATTGCATCAGGTGATCCTTCGCCCGCTCGTCACGGAAAAAGGAACGCACGCCGCGACGCGGCACAATCAGTACGCGTTCGAAGTGGATGGTCGAGCGACGAAGGGTGACATCCGGAGGGCGGTCGAGGACCTGTTTCACGTCAAAGTCCGCCATATCGGCACGCAGACCCGCCGGGGCAAGGCGAGACGCTATCGATACAAGATGGGCCATACGGCGGGATGGAAAAAGGCGATCGTGACCCTTCACGACGAATATCGGATCGATTTCTTCTGACGCGCGTCGATTGGCGGCGGTACGAATCAGGCACGCACGGTCCCAAGCACGAGCCAAATACGATGGGAATTCGAAAATACAATCCGACCTCGCCCGGTCGGCGCGGAGCGTCGGTGAGCGACTTCGCCGACCTGACGCCCGGAGTGGAGCCGGTCAAGGGCCTCCTTCGTCCGCTACGCAAGAAAGGCGGTCGAAACAACCAGGGCAAGATCACGGCGCGCCACCGCGGCGGAGGCCACAAACGGCAATACCGGTTGATCGATTTCCTGCGCGGCAAGGACGGTGTCGCGGCGAAGGTCGTGGCGATCGAATACGATCCCAACCGCAGCGCGCGGATCGCCCGGCTGCACTACACGGACGGGCACAAGGCCTACATCCTGGCTCCCGACGGACTCAAGGTCGGCGCCACGGTGGAGAACGGGGCGACCGCGCCCCCCGTCGCGGGTAATTGCCTGCCGCTCAAGAACATCCCCGTCGGCATGGACGTGCATTGCATTGAAATGGTGTCCGGCCGAGGCGCCTCCATGTGCCGCAGCGCGGGAACGGCCGCGACGCTCGTCGCGCGCGAGGCCGAATGGGCCCAGCTCAGCCTTCCCAGCGGCGAGATCCGACGCGTTCCCGCCGTTTGCCGCGCGACGATCGGCAAGGTCGGCAACGCGGACCATATGAACATTGAACTCGGCAAGGCCGGCCGCAAACGGTGGCTCGGTCGCCGCCCGCATGTGCGCGGTACGGCCATGAATCCGATCGACCATCCCCACGGCGGTGGCGAAGGTCGGACGAAAGGCGGACGGCATCCCGTCAGCCCGACCGGAAAACCGGCCAAGGGCGGCGCGACGCGCAAGCGACGGAAGCCGTCGAGCCAGGCGATCGTGCGGCGCCGTCGGTCGCGCCGGTATGGACAACTCAAACTGCCCACCTAACGGTTAACGTCACGAACTAGGCGCATGTCATGAGCAGATCGCTGAAGAAGGGACCGTTCGTTGATCCCAAGCTGTACCATAAGGTCCAGCGGGCTCAGCAGGCCGGCGACAAGGAACCGATCAAGACCTGGGCGCGGGCCTGCACGATCGTTCCCGAATTCGTCGGACAGTCGTTCCTCGTCCATAACGGGCGCCAGCATGTCAAGGTGTTCGTGACCGAGGACATGGTGGGACATAAGCTTGGCGAATTCGCCCCGACGCGCACGTTCCGCGGGCACGGCGGCAAGGGCGGGAAGTAGGCGTTCAGGAGTAGTCGAGAAATGGCGTTTCAGGCGACACATCGGTACGCGCGCATCAGCGCCCGCAAGGTGCGCCGGCTCGCGGACCTGATTCGCGGCCGACTGGCCGACGAGGCGATCGAAGTGCTGCGATACCAGCCGCATCGCGGCGCGCGGCTCCTCGAAAAAGTCCTGCGCAGCGCGGTGGGCAACGCACAGGACTCCGAGCAAAATCGCGGCCGAACGGCGAACGCCGACCGGCTCATCGTGGTCGAGGCGCGCGTCGACGGCGGGCCGATCATGAAACGGTTCCGACCCCGGGCGCGCGGCATGGCCTTTCCCGTCCTGCGCAGGACGGCCCATATCCATATCGCGGTCGAGGATATCGATTCGCTGTGACGTCGTTTCCTGCACGTTGATTCGCAAGCCGAAGTGAGTATTCCATGGGTCAGAAAGTCAATCCGGTCGGCTTCCGAACGGGCATCATGCTCGGTTGGAAGAGCCGCTGGTACGCGGCGAAACAGGAATTCTCGGATCTGCTCGTCGAGGACGTCCGGATCCGGAAATTCATCAAAGGCAAATCGCAGTACCGGCGCGCGGGGATCGACCGAATCGAGATCGAGCGGACGCGGGACGAGGTCAAGGTTACGCTGTTCGTCGCGAAACCGGGCCTGATCATCGGCAAGAAGGGGCAGGACGTCGAAGTCCTTCAAGAGGAACTGCAGTCGTTGATCGGACGGCGCGTGAACTTGAAGATCGAAGAGATCGGACGGCCGGAGATCCAGGCGCAGCTTGTCGCCGAGGACATCGCCGAGCAGCTTTCGAAACGGGCGAGCTTCCGCCGCACGATGAAGCGCGCGATCGAACAGACGCTCGACGCCGGCGCCAAAGGCATCAAGATCCAGCTCGCCGGTCGACTCGGCGGCTCCGAAATGGCCCGTCGCGAAAAACAAAACGCCGGATCGCTTCCGCTGAGCACGCTCCGCGCGAAGATCGACTACGGATTCGCCGAAGCGGCGACGGCACAGGGGAACATCGGCGTTCAGGTGTGGATCAACCAAGGCATGTACGAGGGTAACGACGATGGCGCTAATGCCGAAGCGGGTCAAGCATCGAAAAAGCCAAAGAGGACGTTTAAAAGGTAACGCGACCCGCGGCAATCGAGTGGTCTTCGGCGAATTCGGACTCCAGGCGGTGGAGGGCGGATGGGTCAAGGCGCAGACGATTGAGGCGGGACGCATCGCGGCCCAGCAGTATGTGCGAGGCGAAGGCCGGCTTTATGTCCGCGTTTTCCCGCACAAATCGGTGACGTCGACACCCCTCGAAACCCGCATGGGTAAGGGAAAGGGCGAACCCGAGTACTGGGTGGCCGTGGTGAAGCCGGGAACCGTGCTGTTCGAATTGGGCGGCGTGACCGAGGAGCAGGCGCGGGTCTGCCTCGCGCGACTCGCTCACAAGATGCCGATCCGCGTGCGATTCGTTCGCCGGAGACCCGCGTAAGCCAGGTTGCCGGGTCGACCGGCCACGACACGGCCACGACCCTTCGGCGGGACGGACGCCGTTCGAGGAGCAATGCCGTTCGAGGGCCCTGAAGTCGGCGGATGTGGATTGGCGGATGCGGAAATCGGTGTGCTAGGTGTGTGCGGAATAGATAGCGGCGATGAGGGTCGTTGCGAGGAAAGTGGTTGCCATGAACGCTTCGGAACTGCGGCAAATGAGTGACGAGCAGTTGCAGTTGACGCTCGACGAATCCGCGCGGGCCCTGTTCAAGCTCCGGATGCAGGCCCAGACCGAACGGCTTGACGCGCCGAGCGAATTGCGGCGGCATCGGCGGCTGATCGCCCGAATCCACACGGTCCGCCATATGCGGGACCGGAATCGGGCGAAAGGAATGGAGCGATTGCCGTAGGCGTCGGCACCGGCCTTGCGGAGCCAAGCGACCATTTGGCCTGAGTGAGATTGGCCTGAGTGAGATTGGCCTGAATCGACCACACAATCGGATTCGAGAATCCCATGCCCAAGCGAACTGAAGTCGGAATCGTGAAGGGGGACAAGACGGACAAGACGCGTCGCGTCGAGATCGCCCGATCGGTGCGCCACCCGCGTTACGGGAAGATCCTTCGAAGCCGCACGGTTTGCTATGTGCACGACGAGCACAACGCGTCGCGGGTCGGAGACAAGGTGGAGATCCAGGAGTCCCGACCGATGTCGCGGACCAAGCGGTGGACGCTGGTGCGGGTGGTCGAAAAGGGGCGGGACATCGACGTGGCCGCGCTGAAGGCGGCGCGGGCTCAATCCGACGCTTCCCAGGAAACGCGGGGCGCGCCGAGTTAGTCGAAGGGCCGCGCGTCGGAACGGCCCTTGCCGGATGATTGAGGGAGAAACGAGCCGTGATTCAGCAAGAAACCCGATTGGCCGTCGCGGACAATACGGGCGCGAAGGAAGTGATGTGCATCAAGGTGCTTGGCGGTTCGCGCCGTCGATACGCGGGTATCGGCGACGTGATCGTCTGCAGCGTGAAGAGCGTCATTCCCGGGTCGGATATCAAGAAGAAGGCCGTGGTCCGCGCGGTGATCGTACGGACCCGTCAACCAGTTCGCCGGACCGACGGAAGTTATATCCGGTTCGACAGCAACGCGGTGGTGATTATCGACAACGACGGGAATCCGCGCGGCACGCGTATTTTCGGCGCGGTGGCCCGCGAACTGCGGGATCGGAATTACATGAAGATCGTGAGTTTGGCGAGCGAGGTCGTCTAGGCATGCCGGGCGCGGCGCGCGATCGGCGAGGCGTCGCGAACCGCAACGGCTTTCCGGATCGTGGCTTTCCGGATCGTGGGTTTCAAAGTGCAAGGTGTAGGATCGGATTGATGGCTGCCGTACCGCGAATGCAGGAACGTTACGTTAAGGAAGTGCTGCCCGCTCTGGCGGCCCAACTGGGCCGCGCGAACCGGCACTCGCTTCCGCGCATCGACAAGATCGTCGTGAACATGGGCGTCGGAAGCGCCGTCCAAGAGAAGAAGGATCTCGAGACGGCGGCCGACGCGATGTCCCAGATCACCGGTCAGCGCCCGATCATTACCAAGGCGCGGGTCGCGATCGCCGGATTCCGGCTCCGCGAAGGCGTGGCCATCGGATGCAAGGTGACGCTGCGGGGCCGCAGGATGTATGAGTTCTTCGACCGGCTCGTCACGCTCGCCCTCCCGCGCGTCCGCGACTTCCGGGGGGTCAGCGATACGGCGTTCGACCATCACGGCAACTTCAGCATCGGACTCGCCGAACAGCTCGTCTTCCCCGAACTCAACCCCGACAAGTTCACTCGACCCCAAGGCATGAACGTCACGATCGTCACGAGCGTGGCGGCGGACGACGAAGCGCGGGAGTTGTTGCGGTTGATGGGCATGCCGTTCCGGCGCGACACGGCGGGAGCGGCGTAGGACCGGACCTAGGCAAATCGATTGAGGAAAACAAAGCGTGGCCAGCAAATCCAAAATCGCAATGGCCCTTCGGGAACCCAAGTTCTCGACTCGGCAACGCCGCCGTTGCAAGTTGTGCGGTCGTCCGCGGGCCGTGTACCGAAAGTTCGGCCTGTGCCGGATCTGCTTCCGCAAGATGGCCGATCAAGGCTTGATTCCAGGGGTCCGCAAGGCAAGTTGGTGAGTTGGTTGGTGAGCCCGTTCGTGAGCCGACGGGTGCGGTCCGGCGCGGGAACGCGCGCCCGTCATTGCGTGGGGACCAGAGAAGTGGGGACCGGAGAAGTGGGGACCGGAGAAGTGGGGACCGGGAATAGGGGGACCATGAGCACATGTTGACCGACCCAATCGCCGATATGTTGACTCGGATTCGAAACGCCGTGCGCGTCGAGCGGGCGCACGTTGAAGTGCCCCTGTCGAAGGTCAAGCGGGGCGTCGCCGACGTGCTGAAGCGCGAAGGCTATATCTGGGACTGGAAGGAAGTCGAGTCGACGCCGTCGCAGAGCCTGCGCATCGAGCTGAAATACGGTCCGAACGGCGAGCGGGTGATTCAGTCGATTCGGCGCGTCAGTAAGCCGGGTCGACGTGTGTACAGCAAGGCGAGCGATTTGCGGCCCGTCTTGAACGGATTGGGGATCACGATCCTGAGCACGAGCCGCGGCGTGATCAGCGACCGCGAGGCGCGGCAGCGCAACCTTGGCGGCGAAGTGCTTTGCGAGGTCTATTAGCGGACGCGGGCGGGAAACGAACGAGGGTGGATGACGATGTCGCGGATTGGAAAGAAAGCGGTGCCTGTGCCGGCCGGGGTGACGGTCGCCGTGGAGGGGCGCACGTTTCGCGCCGAGGGCCCGAAAGGAAAGCTGAGTTGGGAGCACCGCCCCGAGGTCGCCGTCGAGATCGACGGCGGGCGTCGGATCGTCGTGCGGCGAATGGCCGAGGATCGGACGTCGCGCGCGTTGCACGGCTTGACCCGGTCGATCGTGCGGAACATGGTTCAAGGCGTTGTCGACGGATACGAGAAGCGGCTTGAGATCATCGGCGTCGGATATCTGGCGGCCGTCCAGGGGAAGACGCTCCAGCTCCGCGTCGGCTACGCGAATGAAGTCCATTTGCCCATCCCGCCGACGCTCGAAGTCGCGTGCCCCGACCAGACGCACGTCGTCGTGAAGGGATGCGACAAACAGCTCGTCGGACAGTTCGCGGCGGCCGTCCGGTCGGTCCGAAAGCCGGAGCCGTACAAGGGAAAGGGCATTCGCTACCAGGGCGAACACGTCAAGATCAAGCCTGGAAAGACAGCCACGTAGTCCGCAGTCAGGAATCACGTCCGTGTCCAAGATCAAAGCACTCAACGCGCGACGCCGGCGGCGCGAATACCGGGTACGCAAGCGGACCCGCGGAACGCCCGATCGGCCCAGGATCTCGGTCTTTCGCAGCAACCGCCACATGAGCGCGCAGGTGATCGACGATGCGAGCGGCCGTACACTCGCCTCCGCCAGCACGCTCGATCGGAACCTGCGCGAACAGCTCGCCAAGACGTCGACCAAGGACGCGGCGGCCGCGATCGGCAAGGCGCTCGCCGAACGGGCCCTCGCGGCCGGCGTCAAGGCCGCGTGTTTCGATCGGGGAGCCTATAAGTACCATGGACGGGTCGCCGCGCTGGCCGACGCCGCGCGCGAGGCTGGTCTGTCGTTTTGAATTCAACCAGGAGTAACCGGGCGTGTCATCCGACTTCATGGACAAAAAGTTCATCGAACGCGTCGTGAAAATCAAACGATGCGCGGCGGTGGTTAAAGGCGGTCGGCGGTTCAGCTTCGCCGCGATGGTGGTCGTGGGCGACGGCGACGGAAAGGTCGGATGCGGGTACGGCAAGGCGAACGAAGTGCCGCCGTCCGTCGAGAAGGCGGGCAAGCAGGGCGCGCGTTCGATGATGACCGTCCCCATTGAAAACGGCACCATCCCCCACTCCGTCATCGGCCGCTGCGGCGCGGCCCAGGTCGTGCTCGTTCCCGCGGGTCCGGGTACTGGCGTCAAGGCCGGAGCGGCCGTTCGAGCGGTCTGCGACGCGGCCGGAATCAAGAATATCCTCACCAAGAGTTTTCGAAGCAACAATCCGGTCCTGCTCGTGAAAGCCACGCTGGCGGCGCTCAAGAAACTCCGCACGCGTCAGGACGTCGAGCGACTGCGGGGAGTCTCCTTGTCATGAATATCCACGACGTCCATCAGGGCATCCACGCGCATCGCAAGAAGAAACGGGTCGGCCGAGGCGTCGGCTCGGGGCACGGCAAGACGTCGGGGCGCGGCCACAAAGGCCAATCCTCGCATGCCGGATGGAAAGCCCATCCGACGTTCCAGGGCGGAGCGATGCCTCTGGTGCGCCGCGTTCCGAAACGGGGATTCCACAACGCGTTCGCCGATCGGGTGGTGGCGATCAACGTCTGTCACCTCGAACAGGCGTTCGAGTCCGGAGCCGAAGTCACTCCCGATTCGCTCCTTGCCCATCGGGTCGTCAAGGGCGCGTTCGATGCCATCAAGATCCTCGGCAACGGTGAACTCACCAAGAAACTGAAGGTTTCCGCGCATCGATTCAGCGCGTCCGCCAAGGAGAAGATCGAGAAAGCCGGCGGCGAAGCCGTCGTGCTGGCGGGCCCCACCCCCGTGGCGGTCAAGCAAAAAGCGGCCAAGGCCGCGCGCGCCGCGCGAGGCGAAGGCCGCAAGGCATCGACGTGATCCGCAACGCAAGGAACGGAACGGAAGATGTGGGAAAAGCTCCGAGTCGTTTTCACGATTCCCGAACTGCGCACCAAGATCCTCCTGACGCTCGGATTGCTCGCCGTCTACCGGATCGGGTACTGGGTGACGCTTCCCGTCGTCGATCAGTACGCGCTGGGTGTCAGCGGAGGCGGAAGCCTGGGCGACCTGATCGCGAAAGTGTCGATCTTCAGCGCGAGTGATCTGAGCCAGGCGACCGTGTTCGGGCTCGGCATCATGCCCTATATCTCCGCCTCGATTATCTTCCAACTGCTCGGAAGCGTCTGGAAGCCGCTCGAGGAACTGAAAAAGGAGGGCGAGGCGGGCCGCAAAAAGATCAACGAATACACGCGGTACGTGACCGTCGTGCTCTGCTTGGTGCAGAGTTTCTTCTACGTGCGCTGGTATCTGATGAACACATCGGGCGAAGGTCCTCCGCCTCTTGTCGACGCCGCTTTCCTGAGCGCCCACACGAACAACCTGCATCTGGGTTGGCAAATCACCACCGTGCTCACCATGACGTGCGGCACGGTGTTCCTGATGTGGCTGGGTGAGCAGATCGACGAGTTCGGCATCGGCAACGGGATCAGCCTCCTCATCATGGCCGGAATCCTCGCCCGCATGCCGGGTGCCCTGATGAAGCAGTTCCAAAACATGGAGTTCCGGCTGGTCGGCATCGGACAGGGGGAAATGGGCGTCGAGACGCTCGTGCTCCTGATCTTCCTGTTCGTCGGCGTGGTCGCCGGTGTCGTCTTTATCACGCTGGGGCAGAGGCGGATTCCGACGCAAAGCGCGAAGCACGTCCGGGGACGCCGCGTGTACGGCGGAACGCGCCAGTACCTGCCCTTGCGCATCAACCAGGCGGGCGTCATGCCGATCATTTTCGCCAGCAGCCTTCTGATGCTCCCGCATATGCTCTTCAGCATGCTCGCGAACATCCCCGGGTCGGTGGGACAGTTCTTCGCGTCCGCCACCTCGCTGGTCAACGGCGTCTCGTTCGCCTACAACGTCTTCTACGTGGCGATGATCTACTTCTTCTGCTATTTCTGGACGGCCATTACGTTCAATCCGAAGGAGATGTCCGAGAATCTCAAGGACTATGGCACGTTCATCCCAGGTTATCGACCGGGACGGCGCACGGCCGAATACCTCGAGAAAGTCATGGTCCGCATCACCTACGTCGGAGCCGGGTTTCTCGCCGTGGTCGCGATCGTCCCGACCGTGATCTCCGATCTGCTCGGCGTGGACATGAGTATCGCGAGCTTCTATGGTGGTACGGGCCTGCTGATCGCGGTGAGCGTCGCGTTCGATTTGGTGCAGAAGATCGACAGCCATCTCGTCATGCGCAATTATCGCGGGTTGTTGGAGTCGTAATCGGCATACCGTCCGGTCCTCGCCCCGGGGCCGGATCGCCGCTTGCCCGATCGAGACCCCTGGCCGTGTGAACGCCGCTCAAACGGCCGTTCGCCGGGCATCGAATGCGAGGCCACGATGCGGATAGTTTTCCTAGGCCCGCCCGGCGTCGGAAAAGGGACCCAGTGCCGAAGGCTCGTCGCCGATCTCCGCATTCCCCATGTCTCGACCGGGGACATGCTTCGGCGAGCGATCCGCGATCGGACGCCCGTCGGGAGGCTGGCGGCCGAACGCATGGACGCCGGACAGCTCGTGTCCGACGACATCGTGCAGCAACTCGTCGAACGGCGGCTCGATTCGCCCGATTGCGCCGAGGGTTGGCTCTTCGATGGTTTCCCTCGCACGATCGCTCAGGCGGAATTCCTCGATCGGATGCTCGCGAGCCGGACGACGCCCCTCGACCTCGTCCTCGAACTGTTCGGCGACGAATCGATCCTCGTGCAACGCATGCTGAGGCGGGCGCGGGTCGAGGGCCGGACCGACGACACGCCGGAAACCGTCCGCGCTCGGATGCGGGTCTACCATTCGCAAACGGAACCTCTCGTCGAATACTACGCGAGGAAGAACCTCCTCGCGCGGATCGATGCGATCGGGACGCGGAACGAGGTCTTCGAACGGATCCAAGAATCGGTGCGCCGCGCCCGGCCCAATCCCGACTGACCAGTCGTGCCGATCGGGGGCGTGCCGATCGGGGGCGGGGGGGGGGCATTCCGCGCGAAAGGCTCCCTGCCCGCCGAGGGCGCCGTTGGGCGGATGCACGGGCGACCACGCCGCCGCGAGTGAAAAATCAACGTGCCCTTGCCGACCCGTCGGGCCGGTGGCTATACTCAGTCGCTTTCCAACCGTTCGGAATCAGGGATCGGACCATGAAGGTGCGTGCGAGCGTGCGTCGGATCTGCGAGCATTGCAAGGTCGTCCGGCGAAAAGGGCGCGTCTATGTGATCTGCTCGAATCCGCGTCATAAACAGTGGCCAAGGTGAGTGGCCAAGGTGAGTGGCCAAGGTGAGTGGCCAAGGTGAGTGGCCAAGGTTGAGGAGGAGCGGAATGCCTCGTTTATTGGGCGTCGACATCCCGAACGACAAGCCGACGCTGATTTCGCTACAGTATTTGTACGGAGTCGGGGAGCGTGTCGCCGCCGAGCTCTGCCACAAGGCGGGCATCGACCCGGGTCGGCGGGCTCGCGACTTGACGGAGGACGAGGTGGCTCGGCTCGCCGTCCTCGCGGAACGCGACTACACGGTCGAAGGTCCTCTGCGGCGGCTCGTCGCACAGAACATCAATCGGCTTCGGGACATCAAGTGTTATCGAGGCATCCGCCATCGGTTGGGGTTGCCTGTTCGCGGCCAGCGGACGCGGACCAACGCGCGGACGCGCAAAGGTCCCAAGAAGACGGTCGCCGGTAAGAAGGGCGTGAAGGACCTCCGCTAGTCGCCCACCGCGCGGCGCGCGAAACAGCCTGGGAATCGAAACCACGAGGGAGCCGTAGGACGTGTCGAAGGTCAAGAAGAAAAAGGCCCGCCGCAACGTCACGGCGGCCATCGCCCACATCAAGGCCACGTTCAACAATACGACGGTGACGATCACCGACGTGAAGGGGGACGCGCTCTGTTGGGCGAGCGCCGGCACGTGCGGATTCAAGGGAAGCCGAAAGAGCACGCCGTTCGCCGGTCAATGCGCCGCCCAGCAGGCGGCGGAAAAAGCCGCGAAGTTCGGCGTCCGCGAACTCGAAGTGCGCGTCAAAGGTCCGGGATCCGGCCGCGAAAGCGCGATCACGGCGCTCCAGTCCGCCGGCATGTCGGTCAAGACGATCGAGGATTGCACGCCCATTCCGCATAATGGTTGCCGGCCACGGAAGAAGCGGCGCGTCTGATCGCTCCGTCGCGATCGACGGGCCGTCGATCGCGGAGCTCACGGATTGCCGCACGATTTTTCACGGAGTCAAACATGCACATTCGTTGGCGCGGACTGGAATTGCCGAGCAATGTCGTCTGTGAGAAGGAATCGCTCACCGGCACCTACGGAAAGTTCATCGCCGAACCATTCGAGCGCGGGTTCGGCGCGACGATCGGAAACAGCCTGCGGCGAATCCTGCTGTCCAGCCTCGAAGGGAGCTCGATCACGCAGATCAAGATCCGGGGCGCTCAGCATGAGTTCACCACGATCCCCGGCGTGCTCGAGGATGTCACCGAAATCGTCCTCAACGTCAAGTCGCTCGTCGTCAAGAACCACTCGGACTCCACCAAGGTCCTGACCGTCGAAAAGAACCGAGCCGGGCTCATCCAGGGAAAGGACGTCCAGGTCGATTCCGACGTTGAAGTCATCAATCCGAACTATCCGCTCGCGACGTTGACGGCCGACGTGGATTTCATGATGGAAATGGTCGTTGAAAACGGCCGTGGCTATATCCCGTCCCACGAACACAGCTCGGGGGACCACGAGATCGGCATCATTCCGGTCGACGCGGTGTACAGCCCCGTCACGCGGGTGCGGTATCAGGTCGAGGAAACCCGGGTTGGCCAGCGGACGAACTACGACAAGCTCACGCTGGAAATCTGGACGAATGGATCGATCACGCCCGAGATGGCGATCGTCGAGGCGGCGAAGATCCTTCGGAAACATCTCAATCCGTTCGTGCAATACCAGGAACTCGGCCCGCGTGTCCATTCGCAGCCGCGTGTCGGCGGAGGCGGCGTCGACCCGGCGCTCGACTCCAAGCTGCGGATGAGTCTCGCCGAACTGAAACTGTCGCAGCGCGCGAGCAATTGCCTCGAGAGCGAGAAGATCTATACGGTCAGCGACCTGGTGCAGCGCACCGAGGACGAACTGTTGAAGGTCCGCAATCTCGGCGGAACGACGCTGAACGAGGTCCGCGAAAAACTCGCCGAACTCGGATTGCGGCTCGGCATGAGGGTCACCTCCACGCATGTCTCGTGACCGGCCCCGCGGGACGAATCCGAGGCCGCCGTCGCGTCGGAATCGGGCGGCCGAGGCTTCGGCGACATTTCCCTTTCACGGAATTCCTTGAAACAAAGACGCCTCCATGCGACACCGAAAACGAGGCCGAACGCTCGGCCGCTCTCCGAGCCATCGTAAAGCCATGCTCCGCAATTTGGCGAGCGCCCTCTTCCTGACCGAACGGGACGCGGAACTCGACGATAACGCGCCCGTCGTCAAGGGACGCGTCATCACGACACTGCACAAGGCCAAAGAGGTTCGGCCGTTGGTCGAGAAGTGCATTCGGATCGCCTGCGGAAGCGTGGCGGCGTCGGAAGCGGCCAAGCCGTTTGGAACGGCCGCGAAACGGGGAACGGCCGAATGGCGGGCTTGGCGATCGAGCGACCAATGGCGGCAATGGTGCGCAGCTCGAGCGCCCGCGGTCACCGCGAGCCGTCGTCTTGTGCGTTTGTTGGGTGACAAGAAAGCGGTTCGCGTGCTCTGCTCGACCGTCGCACCCCGGTTCGTCGACCGACCCGGCGGGTACACCCGTATCCTGAAACTCGCGAAGCCCCGACTCGGGGATGCCGGCGCGCGGGCCATTCTCGAGTTCGTGGGATCGAACGATCGAATTCCCCATCGGAGCCCTCGGCCGACGTTCGACTCGGATGCGGCTCCTTTGGTGTCGTGATCCGCCGTCCGAATCGGGCTATCGGGCGGCCGCCATCCGTTCGCGTCCTTTCGTGACCACGCCGGACCCGACCGGCGCCTCCCGTCATAAACGGCACGTCGAGCGCGGGCGAGCCGGTGATCGGCATTCCCCGATTCGGCGCCGGTCCGTCGGTTGAAATCCGGCGCACCGTGTAACTATACTGGGAAAGGTGTATCGCTCGGGTTGCGCGCCGACGCTCGGCGCCGCCGCGTGCGAACGAGCCGTCATTTCCAATACGACCGAACCATCCAGGGGGCTTGGCGAGCTTCTCCGGATCGGGCGAGTCGGCAAGGACCGTTTATGAACCGATGGCATGGCACGACCTGGGCCCCGCGGATCAGCCGGTTTGCCGGGGTCTTGGCACTGGCTGCGGCGACCGCCGGATTTGCCGGCGCGCGCGATTCGGCGTTCGGCCAGTCGCCGCGTTCCCTCGCTCCCGGCGTGCTCACCGTCATCCCGCCATCGCCGCTGCCGGCCGAGACGTATACGGGTCCGATGGCGTTGCCCGAGTTGGCGGCGAATGCGGCCGACTTGAATTGGACGCCCAACTACCTGGCCAAGACGGAAACGCTTGGCGAATTGTCGCGGCGCGTGGTCCTTCGCCGCCCGATCTGGAATCTTGAATTCGCGTTCAAACCGCTCCGCATGGTTGAAGTCGATCTGCCGCAACCGTCCGGAAAACTCCAGAAAAAGCTCGTCTGGTATATGGTCTACCGCATCCGCTATTTCCCGAACGACTTGAAACCCACGCCCAAACGGGACCCGTTCGGCAACGAGACGTTTCCGTCGACCACGGCCGGCGAATCGAACCCGACGCCTCGGTTCTTTCCCCACTTCGTTTTCACGAGCGTGGATGTCAACAAGTCGTACCTGGATCAGATCATTCCATCGGCCAAGGGGCCGATCGAGGACCGCGAGGCGCCGGGCGTGCCTTTGTACAACGCGATCGAAATCACGAATATCGCGGTGCCCGTGGCGCGGGACACGGACGACTTGGGCGTTTGGGGCTACGTCACGTGGACCGATATCGATCCGCGGGTCAATTTCTTTTCCATCCATGTGCGGGGCCTGACCAACGCCTATCAATTCGAGGATGCCCAGGGCCTGTTCAAGGCGGGCGACGCGCCCCGCACGGGTCGGACGTTCCGGTCCAAAACCCTTCAACTCAATTTCTGGCGGCCCGGCGACTCGGTTTTCCAGCACGAGGGCGAGATCCGATTCGGCGTACCGATCGAAAGCGAGCCGGCGGAGCAGGCCGAGCGGCTCACGCACTACGAAGGCATGACGGAACGCCTTGATTACCAGTGGATTTACCGGTAAAACGAAGCCCGTGCGTCGAGCGAGCGGCCGGTGGTCGTGTCGCGTTCGGGCCGCGCGCCGTCCGCGTGGTGTTCGGGCCTTGGGATTCCAGGCGGTGGGGACCGTGTGCCCTTGCCGCGACCGCGGCCCCGATCGCAGGGTGAATTCGAAGGTGCCGGCCGGCGGCCGCGCGCCGAGGAAAGCAAGGTCATGGCTCATAAGAAGGGACAAGGTTCGAGTCGCAACGGGCGCGATTCGAATGCGCAGCGGCGCGGCGTCAAGAAATTCGGCGGCGAACAAGTCGTTGCGGGGAATATTCTGGTCCGCCAGGTCGGCACACGGTTCCATGCCGGAAGCAACGTCGGGATGGGGAAGGACTACACCCTGTTCGCGCTCGTTGACGGCGTCGTCGCGTTCGACCGCGAAGGTCGCCGCATCAACGTCATGACCCCGTAGCGTCATGACCCCGTAGCGTCATGACCCCGTAGCGTCATGACCCCGTAGCGTCATGACCCCGTGAGCACGGGCTTCGGCTGGACCTGGAGGGGCGCCCGCGATCGGCGGCACCATGTTTGTCGACCGAGTGACGATCGAGGTTCGCGGCGGGCGGGGCGGTGACGGCTGCGCGAGCTTTCGGCGCGAGAAGTACGTGCCGCGCGGCGGGCCCGACGGCGGAGATGGCGGTCGAGGCGGAAGCGTCATCGTTGAAGCGCGCGCCGGCGTGAATAGTCTCGCCGCGCTTGGGCATCGGCGATTCTGGAATGCGACCGACGGAGGGCACGGCCAGGGCGCCAATCGCCACGGGCGCGGCGGCGACGATCTTGTCATCCTGGTTCCGCCCGGAACGCTCGTCACCGACGCTCACGAACGGTTCGTCCTCAAGGACCTCGCCGCGCCGGGCGACACGTGCATCGCCGCGCGCGGCGGAAAAGGCGGCTGGGGAAACACGCATTTCAAGTCATCCACGAACCGAGCGCCGCGCGAACGGACGCCGGGCGAGGACGGCGAAGTCCGGCGGATCGAATTGGAGCTCAAGTCGATCGCGGACGTCGGCCTCATCGGCATGCCGAACGCGGGCAAGAGCACCATGCTGAGCCGTCTCTCACGCGCCCGGCCTGAAATCGCCGACTATCCGTTCACCACCAAGTTCCCGAACCTCGGACAGGTCGTGCTCGACTCCGATCGTTCGTTCATCCTCGCCGACATCCCAGGGCTGATCGAAGGCGCCCACTCGGGCATCGGACTCGGCCACGAATTCCTGCGCCACATTGAAAGGTCCGGTGTGCTCGTCCACCTTGTCGAACCATGCCCGGTCGATGGGGGAGATCCGGTGCGGAACTACGCGGTGATCCGCGAGGAGTTGGCTCGCTACAAGGCGGAATTGGCGACGAGGCCCGAGATCGTCGTCGTCACGAAATGCGAATTGCCGGACGCCGCCGACGTGGGAGCGGCGCTCGGCGAGGCGACGGGGCGCGACGTGTTGCCTGTCTCCGCCGTGACGGGCGAAGGCCTTCATCGGCTCGTGGACCGCATCGTCCAAGTTCTCGAGGAAACGCGGAGCCATGAGCGGGTCGCTGATCGCGGTTGACATCGGCAATTCGTACGTGCACCTCGCGCGGTACGCGGAGCGCGACGTCGCGGCGTGCTCCGAGGGCGCCTTGCCGCCGATGCGCGCGTGGCCACAATCGCATTCCCGCGATCCGATTCGCATCGACGGACCAAGTGACGACCTTCTGTCACTCCTGCCGGACGATCCCGTGTCGTGGCGCGTCACGAGCGTGCATCGCGGGCGCGAGGCGGACCTGGCCGAGTGGGTCCGTCGCGCTCGGCCCCGCGACGCCTACCGACGGCTCGAACCGGCCGATTACCGCGTGACGCTCGACGTGCGCCGTCCCGACCGGGTCGGACGCGACCGGATCGCGGCGGCCGCCGCCGTGAACCGGATTCGTTCGCCGGGCAGGGGAGCCGTGATTGTCGACGGAGGAACGGCCGTCACGATCGACCTGGTGGACAAACGGGGCGTATTCCGGGGCGGCGCGATCCTGCCGGGACCCCGATTGTGGTCCGATGCGTTGCATGAGCACACCGACGGGCTGCCCCGCGTCGCGATTCCCGCCGAACGACCGTCCCCCGTCGGCCGCGATACGCAAGGCGCCATCCAGAGCGGCGTCTTTCACGGCATTCGAGGAGCCGTGCTCGAATTGGTGCGCGCGATCGCGGACGAACTTCCCGAACCTCCCCAGCTCTTCCTCACCGGCGGCTGGCACGACCTGGAACGGCTCGCCGAATGGAATCCCCGGTTCATTCCCGAGCTTGTTCTCGCGGGAACGGCGCTGGCGGGATGCGGCGGCCCGACGGGAGGCGTGAACGATGTGTCCTGATCCGGTCCCGGTGTGCGCGGCCCTGCTCACCGCGCCGGGACGCGGCGCGATCGCGACCATCGGCGTGCGGGGAATCGGCGCGGACGCGATCGTCCTCACCTACTTCACACCGCGACGCGAGACGGCGCCGGACTCGCTTCCGCATTCCCAAATCCGGTTCGGTACGTGGCTCGACCCGCGCGGCTCGGACGATATCGACTCGAGGAAATGTCCCGATCGCGTGGGCGAGGAAATCGTGGTGTGCCGCATCGACGCGTCGACGATCGAGGTGCATTGCCACGGAGGCGATGCGGCATGCCGAGCGATCCTCGATGACCTGCGCCGCGCCGGCGCCCGCATCGTCCCGTGGCGGACGTGGTTGACCGAAGGGGAAGGCGGCTCGGCGGGCGAGCTGCGCGTGCGGCTCGCCGAAGCCCTGACCGACCGTACGGCGGGCATCCTGCTCGCGCAATGCCGCGGAGCTTGGTCGCGGGACGTCGGAGCGATCGTGCGGCACCTTGATGAAGGGCGGAACGAGTCGGCTCGCCGCGCCCTCCGTCGGCTCGGCCAACTCATCCCCGTCGGACGCCATCTCGTCGCGCCCTGGCGGGTCGCGTTCGTCGGGCCACCCAACGTCGGCAAGAGCAGCCTCGTCAATCGCCTGCTCGGCCACGCGCGATCGATTGTCGCCGAGCGGCCCGGAACGACGCGCGATGTCGTCGCGTCGCTCACGGCGTTCGACGGTTGGCCCGTCGAGCTGCGCGACACGGCCGGGATCCGGTCGACCGAGGACCCGATCGAAAACGAGGGAGTGCGGCGGGCCCGCGCGGCGCTCGACGATTCCGATCTCGTCGTCCTGGTACGGGACGCCGGCGGGTCGGAGCTCCCTTTCCTTCCCGATGCGCGAGCTATTCGGCTGCTCCACGTCCGCAACAAGATCGATCTTCCGGCATCCCATTCGGTCAACGTCGCGCCGACCGGAGCACGGTTCGATGTTCGAGTCAGCGCGATGACGGGGGAGGGAATCGGCGAACTGGCCGATCGCATCGTCGATCGGCTCGGCGTGATTCCGCCGGAACCGGATGAGGGGGTCCCCGTTTCGCTCGCTCAGTCGCTGGCTGTCGAACGCGCGTTGGACGCGGTCGAATCCGGCGACACGCGCCGCGCGAAGGCCTTGCTCGACGCCGCCCGCGGTCCGTAGGGCGATGGAGTCGCGAATTCCGGGGTGGACGGGAGTCCGACGATTCCGACGCGCCGCGGCCGATCGAGGCCCGGCTCGTTTGATTGAAGTCGCCGTTCCGTGGTCTTATGATCTACGTCCGACACGCTGCGTGAACCGCTGCCGCTCCAATCGCATCGCACGCGCGTACATATGCGCATCGGGAGGGCGAGCCGATGGGACGGGTGAGGGGGGCGGTCGCCTCGCGGCTCACCGGGTCCCGACGGAGACACGATCATGAAGGCGTTCGCTTGGGCCGTACTGCTCGGCACTGTTCCGTTTTTCGGAAACCGCGTGATCGCCGGGGACGGGACGGATGAGCCGTCCGCGGACGCCGTCGCGGCGGCGACCCGGGCCGTCGACGAAGCGCGCGCCGCGCTCGAAAGCCACCCGGATTCGGCTGAAGCGAGGGCCGCGCTGCGCGATGCGCAAGCCACGTTGGTCGCCGAGCAAGCCTGGGCGGCGCGGCAAGCGGTTGGGGAACACGAGGCGGCCCACGCCGCGGCGGACAAGGACGCGACCGCCGCCAAGACGAAGCTCGCCGCGCTCAAGGACCAGGAGTCCGCGGCCGTCGCGAAACGGGACAAGGCTGCCGCGGACGCCGCCTCCACGAGGAAGAACGTCGACGAACTGACCGGAAAGGCCGACGCGGCGCGCGCCGCCGGCGATGCGGACGTCGACAAGCGGATCGACGAGGCAAAGAAGGCCGCGGCCCATTCCGCCGAATCGCTCGCGAAGGCCGAGGCCGCGGTCGCCGCCGTCCTCGCCGAAAAAGAATCGGCCTCCGCGACGCTCGCCGCCGCCGAGCGATCGCGATCGGATGCGGTGACGCGGCTGGCCGCCGCCCGCGATCGCGCCGCGACCGCGCACGCCGAGGCCTTGGGAGGACTTAGGCCGATCACGAGCGAGCAATGGGATTACGCCAAGGCGCGGCACCTGTTGTTCCGCGCCGGTTTCGGAGGCACGCCTGAAGACGTGAAGAAACTCGTCGAACTCGGTCCGCATAAGGCCGTCGAGTTCCTTGTTGAATACCGCGCGAGGCCCGTGGCGAACCTGGAGTTCAACGTGCTCGATTGGGAACGGCCGCTCGACTACGAAAACCGATTGCACGCCGATGCGCGGAACCGAATGGCCGAACAGGACGAACGGCGCGATGCGACACAGCACGCGGCACTCGTCGATTGGTGGGTCAAACGGATGGTCGAGTCTCCTCGGCCCCTCGAGGAGAAACTCGTCCTGTTCTGGCACGATCATTTTGCGTCGAGCTATCTCACGCTGCGGAACGCGCAGCTACTGCACCAGCAGAATCAGATGTTCCGCGCCTACGCCGACAACTTCGACGCGCTGCTCCATGGCATCGTGATCGATCCCGCGATGATCCAATACCTGAACAACGAGGAGAACGTCGCGGGCAACCATAACGAGAATCTGGGCCGCGAGGTGCTCGAACTGTTTTCGATCGGTGAGGAGAACAGTGCGGCGCACCGGCCCGATGGATACACCGAGACGGACGTCCGCGACGCGAACACGCGGGCGCTGACCGGCGCGACGTTCGAGCGGTACTCGGGACAGTTTCGCTTCCGTGCGTCGCGCCACGACGGCGGTGTGAAGACGCTCCTGGGGAAGGCCGGCGCGTGGGGCCCCCACGAGGCCGTCGATGTCATCCTCGAACACCCGGCGGTCGCCGACTACCTGGCCCGCAAACTATGGCGGTATTTCGTGCGATGGGACATCGATCCCGAGTCCGCGGACCGGGTCGCGCACGTCCTTCGGGCGAACGGTTATCGCTTGCGCCCCGCGCTGGGAAACCTCTTTCTGTCTGAAGCATTCTACGATCCCGCGTCGATGGGCGCGCACATCAAGAGCCCCGTCGAGCTGATGGTCGGCACGGCAAGGACGATCAAAATCGCGAAACCCGAGTATCCCCAATGGCGCCACGCGCTTTCCAATACGGGCCAGGCGCTGTTCGATCCGCCAAGCGTCGCGGGATGGCCCGAAGGAAGGCATTGGATCAACGCGAACCTCCTGATGCTCCGATACACGGCGGTCGCCGAGTTGATCAAGAAATCGGAAACCGACTTCGTCGCCGAATTCAAGAAGACGCCCCTCCGCAATGCGGATGAGGTCGTAGACCATTTGACGCGCCGGTTCCTGCTCGTCGAGTTGAGCGAGGAGAAGCGCAAGTCGCTTGTCGAGTGCCTCGGCCCGTTGCCTCCCACGTCCGAATGGGATTCGAAGGCCAAGGAGATTCAGGCGAAGCTCTTGGAAGCGATCATGTTGATCGTAAGCTGCCCGGAATATCAAGTCAGTTGACGTCCGAATTTCGTGTTCCGCGAAAGGAGCCGCACCGAGGCGGCGAACCGCCCGGGTGGTCCTTGATCCGGATCGATGAACGCAAAGGAAATCGGGAAATGCCGAAGATCGCCGTAACAACGCGCCGTGAGTGGTTGACGCGGGGTTTGGGACTTGTCGGAATCGGAGGCGCGGTGCCCCGGTTCCTGGTTCGGTCCGCGCTCGGCGGCCCGACGGCCGAGCCCGATCAACGCGTGCTCGTCGTCCTACAGCTCGACGGCGGCAACGACGCGCTGAGCACGCTGGTGCCGTACGGCAATCCGCGTTATTACGAATACCGCAAGGAAGCGACGCGCATACCCGAGTCCGAGGTCATTCGCGTCAACGAGGCGCTCGGATTCCATCCGCATCTCGGCGGATGGAAGAGGCTGCTCGACAAAGGATGGCTGGCCGCCGTGCAGGGGATCGGCTATCCCAATCCGAACTACAGCCATTTCACGGCGACCGATACGTGGCTCATGGGCGATCCGCGAGGCCGGCAGGTCCCGTTCGGATGGGTCGGCCGCGCGTGCGACGCCGGTTTTCCCGACTCGTCCGACGCGAAACGCGCCGTCGCCGTCGGCAACAGCTTCGGCGCCGGATTGGCGCTGCGCGGCGAGCGGCATTCGGGGATTCTGATCAACGACCCGTCGACCTTCGGATACGGCAGCGCCGACAACGACCGGCAGCTCGCGACCTATGGCCGGCTCAACGACTCCGGCGTCGCGACGCGCGCGGGTGAACTCGAATGGATCACAAGCACGGCGATCACGGCGAACGCGGCCTCGGAGGAGATCCGCCGCGTCGCGATGGCCTATCGCCCGAAAGTCAATTACCCCGACACGGCATACGGGCGCCACTTGCGCACGATCGCGGGGTTGATCGCCGGGGGATTGTCGTCCCGCATCTATTGGACGGGAAGGGACGGGCGATTCGAGTTCGACACGCACGCCAATCAGAAACCGAAACACGACGGACTGCTCAAGGAATTGAACGACGCGTTGACCGCGTTCTGGGATGACCTCGACGGACACGGCCAGGCGAATCGCGTGCTCCTTTTCACCATCAGCGAATTCGGCCGGACGTCGAAGGAGAACGGCAACAAGGGCACGGACCACGCCGCCGCTTCGACCCAGTTCCTGTTCGGGCCCGGCGTCAAGCCGGGCATCCATGGAACGCATCCCAGCCTCGAGCCCGAGGACCTGTTGCCGATCGGTTCGAGTTTCCCGCACAGCGTCGATTTTCGAAGCCTCTACGCGACGGTCCTCGATAAGTGGCTTGGCATCTCCGGTGAACGGGCGCTCGGCCAAGCCTGGCCCCTGCTGGACTGCGTCGCGTGATCGGATCGACGCGCACTCATCCGCCTGTCGCGGCGAGCATCAGGCGCGCGTCGCTCGCCTCCGACTTTGTGAACGTGTCCGCGACGCGCCCTCGGGCGAGCACGAGGAATCGGTCGCAGAGCGCGAGGAGTTCGGGTAGATCCGACGTGATGAGAATCTGCGCGATGCCTTCCCGGGCGAGGTCCATCATGAGCCGGTAGATCTCGTACTTCGCGCCGACGTCGACGCCCTTGGTCGGTTCGTCCAGAAGGAGAACGCGAGGACCGGCGAAGAGCGTCTTGGAGAGCACGACCTTTTGTTGATTGCCGCCGCTCAAGGTCGAAACGGGTGTTTCGACATGCGGCGCTCGGATCGACAGCTTTCGAACGAATGCGCGGGCCGCGTCGAGCTCCCGCGCGCGGTCGATGATTCCGAACCGCGAGATTCGCCGCAGGTCATGGAGCGACACGTTTTCCCGGATGGACTTGTCGAGCAGCAGACCGTCCCGCTTGCGGTCCTCGGTCAAGAGGCCGATTCCATGCCGTTTCGCGTCGAATGAATTCCGGATGACGACCTTTCGTCCGTCCACCCACACCGATCCGCGCGACGGGATCCGGCCGTAGATCGCGTTCACGACTTCGCTGCGGCCGGATCCGACAAGTCCTCCGAGCCCGAGGATCTCGCCCCGCCACACCGAGAACGACACGTCCTCGACCACATTGCGCCGCGCCACATGCGGATGGGGTACCGTGATCCGCTCGACCCGGATCGCCTCGCCGTCGCCGATCCGCGAATCCCGCGTGGGATAGAACGCGTCGAGCGTCCGCCCGATCATGGCCGCGACAATACGCCGTTCGTCGAACGCCGATCGGTCGAATTCGGCGGCCACGGTTCCGTCGCGGAGCACGGTCGCGCGGTCGGCGATTTCAAACAGCTCCGCCAGCTTGTGCGTGATCAGAACGGTCGTCATCCCGCGGTCCCGGAGCCGTTCCACGATCCGGAACAGGGTCCGCGACTCGTCCCGCGTCAGGCACGCCGTCGCCTCGTCGAGGATCAAGACGACCGGATCGTCGGCGAGCGCCCGCGCGATCATGACCAATTGCCGTTGGCTTGCGTTGAGCGTCGCGACGGCGCGGCGCGGATCGAGTTGGATGCCGTTTCGCTCAAGCAGCGCGGCGGCCCGATCGAACAGCCGCGGGAACCGCACGAACCGCGCGCCTCGACCATTCCACGCGCCGACGAAAACGTTTTCCGCGACGGTGAGGTTGTCGAGGACCGTGATTTCCTGCGGGACGTAACCGATCCCCAGCGTCTTCGCGTCGGCCGGAGACCGCATGGCGATCGGCCGTCCGTCGAGGCGAATCGAGCCTTGAAACGTTCCGGCCGCGTAGACGCCGTCGAGGATCTTCATCAACGTCGACTTGCCCGCTCCATTTTCGCCGACCAGCGCGTGGACTTGCCGCCGCCGCACTTGGATCGTCACATCCGACAGGGCGAGCACACCCGGAAACCGCTTGGTGATCCCGAGCATTTCGAGCGCGAACGGCGTCGCGGCGGCGTCTTGGAGTCGCGTCGTCACGGTCTGCGATCAAGATGAAAAAGGGAAGAAGGAATCGCTCGGCGCACCTAGCGCGCGATGGCCGCCTCGACCTTGTCGATCAATGCGTAATACGGCCCCGTCTTTTCCCGTGTCAGGAACGGCGCGGTCAGTTTCGTCCACCAGGGGATCGATTCGCCCCGCACAATCCGGTCGAGGAGTTCGGCGGCCCCAAACGACTCTTCCCAAAGAGGTTGGGCGATCACGGCGTGAATCGAACCATCCTTGACCAGGTCGAGATTGACTCGCGTGTAGTCCATCGAGACCACGACAAGCGATTTCCCCGTCTCGCGCTGCGCGCCCGACCAGGTCGTGGCTCCGTTCCCCGTAGTCGAAAGGGCCGCGACGACATCGGGGTTCGCCTGGAGAATGGAAACCGCGCGGGCAATCGCCTTGGGCGCGTCGAACGTCTCCTCCTGCGGTTCGAGCACCTTGACGTCGGGATAGAGATCGCCCAACGTCTTCGCGAATGTCACGGCGACCAGATTCTCGGTCGAGTTGAACGAGCCTTGCGTCACGGCGACGGCCCCCTTACCCCCGATCGCCTTGCCGATTTCCTTCGCCGCTTCGGCCGCGTATGCGGCTGGATCGCAACTGATGATTCCCGACGCGCCGGGTACCGATCCTTCAGGCGACGGAAAATGCGGGAGCACGATCGGCAATCCGGTCCGCGCTGCCTTTTCGATGAACGGATTCCAACCCGGATTGCCTGTCCAAACGGCCATACCGGCCGCGTCGCCTTTGGCGAGCGCCTGTTCGGCGAGGGCGATCGTCGAGCTCAGATCGTCATTGTCGGCGCCGATGATCTCTCCGTCGTATCCAAATTCCCGGCATCCTTCGAGAAACGCGATTTGCGTCAACTGATGGACCGGATGGCCCTTGAGGCCCTGGACCCAATAGAACTTCTTCTTGGTCGTGGCCGGGTTACTTGTCCCGGTCGAACGCGGGCCGCACGCGGCGACGGCCATCAACAAGAAGCAGGCGGCCAACATCCGCATCGATCGAGTCGATTTCATGGTGGACTCCGAGAAACGATCACGAGATCTTGGTGCGCCGCCGCAGCAGGTCGACGCCGACCGCGACGACCATGATGACTCCGACCGCGACCGTCTGCCAGTGCGTATTCACGCCGGCGACGACGAGCCCGCTCCGGACAACCTGCATCAACAGGAGCCCGAGGAACGTCCCGACCACGGTACCCACGCCTCCGAACAGGCTGACGCCTCCGATGACGACGCTCGCGATGACGTCGAGTTCCCACCCGGTGCCGATCTCGGGCTGGCCGACGTTGAGCTGACACATGAGCAGGATGCCGGCGGCGGCGGCCAGCGCGCCCGTGAACACATAGCAGGCGATCCGGACACGCGTCGTCGGAATGCCCGCGATCGCCGCGACTTCGACGTTGCCTCCCGTCGCGTAGACCATGCGGCCGTACACCGTCCTGCGAAGGCACAGGTCGGCGAGTACGACCAGAGCCGCGAAGAGCAGGAACGCCCAGGAAAGGCCGAGCGGTTCGGCTCGGCCGAACTCCTTGAGCGCGTCGGGGATCGGATAGATCGGGTATCCCTTGCACAAGAGGTAGTTGAGTCCGCGCGCGACGTAGAGCATGCCGAGCGTCGCGATAAACGCCGGGATGCCGATCCGAACCGACAGCACGCCGTTGATCAGCCCCGCGGCCGCTCCGACCGCCAGCCCGGCCGCGATTCCGGCGGGAACCGGCCATCCTTGGGCCTTCATCAACCATGACGCGGTGATCGCGCAGAGTCCGGCGACCGACCCCACCGACAAATCGATGCCGCCGGAGATCATCAACCACGTTTGCCCGACGGCGATCATCCCGACGAACGCCATGGCGCGCAGGATGGCGGAGACGCTGCTTTCGCCGAGAAACGTCGGGTTGATCGATTGGAAGACGACGGCGCAAACCACGAGCGGAGCGAGGATGCCCGCCTCGGGAATCGCCCATAGTCTCCGGATGGACTCGACAAACTTCCGCATCAGACCCCCGGCACGTATCCGATTCCGAATCGCGACGAGGACGCGGCGCGGAAGTCCGATATGAGCGACATGAGCGCGGTCGTTCCCCCGTCGGCGACGATCGTCTGTCCGACAATGTAGGCCGCGTGATCGGAGCAAAGGAAGACCACAAGCGAGGCGATCTCGCGTTTCTCGCCGGATCGGCCGAGCGGTATTTTCTCAGACGCCGTTTTTCGCGCGGACTCGTCGGTGAACCCGGGGATCGCCTTGTGGTAGTTCTCGACGGTGACCCATCCGGGAGCGACGGCATTCACGCGGATTCCGTGATGGGCGAGTTCCACGCCGAGCGCCCGCGTCTGCGCGATGATCGCGCCTTTGGTACCGGCATAGACGGCGTGTTCGGGCGCGCCCGAAAGGCCGTGGATCGACGCGATGTTGCAGATCGCGCCCGATCCTCGGTTCCGCATGTCGGCCGCGATGCGCCGCGTCAGGAAGAAGGGCGCTCGGACATTGACCGCGTAGAGGCGGTCGAACTGTTCGGGTTCGACATCCGCGAGCGGGCGGTTGAACGTGATTCCCGCGTTGTTGACGAGACAATCGATGCCGCCGAGCGCGGCGACGGCCCGATCGCCGAGCTCGATCGCGGCGTGGGGCGAGTCGAAATCGGCTTGGATCGATTCGCCCCGGCGGCCCATCGCGCGGATCGCGTCGACCGCCGACCGCGCGCCCTGCTCATCGTGCGCGTAATGCACGACCACATCCGCGCCGGCCCGCGCGCATTCAATCGCGATTTCCCGTCCGATCCCCGTGCCGGCGCCCGTGACCAGCGTGCGTTTTCCGGCAAGATCCAACGTCAATGCCATCGTGGAAAAACTCCCCCAAGTCGTGGTTCGCTCCGCGAACCACCGAACCCCCAAAACGGACTCGATACGCGGGCAGGCTGATCGCCGAGCGATCAGCGACAAAGTCGTGGTTCACTCCGCGAACCACCGAACCCCCAAAACGGACTCGATACGCGGGCAGGCTGATCGCCGAGCGATCAGCGACTTGGGACCTCCTCATACTCAAACACAAACGCCACATTCGACCGTCCGTCGGAACGGCATGGGAGACCGGACTCCGACAACGCACGCCCCGTCCGCTCCTCGACCGCCTCTTGGTCCCAGTCCCGCACGGCATAGCGCCGATCGGGTTCCAGACCCGATGGATAGACATCCAATCGAGCCTCCGAATCACCGGCGCCTCGAAAGATCTGGACGATTCCCTTGCCCTGATCGGGATCATGAAACTGGAACGCCAGCCACTTGCTGGGATCCGTGGTCCACGGCGTGAGCGGATAATAGTCCGCCGCGAAGAGCGAGCGGACCTCGCGGAAACGATCCAAATGCCGGCGGAGCGAAGCGACCCGCGAATCCTCGTTGAAGTCGATCGCGTAGGAAACGCAGGCACCCATGCCGCTCCTCAGAGCCGTTTCGTCGGCCGAACGCGAACCGAGTCCATGAAGGGGCAGCCAGTGTGAAAGACCGTGCGTCATCGCCTGCGCGTTGCGCGGGTAATTCGCATCATCCCAACAACTGTCGCTCCGCCACAGCGCGACGCAGCGTCGCATCATTTCGAAATCGAGTCGCCGTCCGCCCGAGGCGCAGTTGTCGAGGATCAGACCGGGGTTGCGATCGGTCAAGGCATCGAGATACGCGTAAAGGCCCTCGATGTAGCGCGCCTCGCGCAATCCGATTGAGTCGGCGGACTCGTCTGTGTGCCAGAAGAAGGCCGGATACAGATTGAAATCCTGCCGGTAGATCGCGATCTCCGCGTCTTGGATTTCCCGAGATCCGGCTGTCGATCGCGGCGCCTCGACCTGTTCCGATCGACGACTCGGGCGGTAGTTTGGCCGATCGCGTGACGGGGATGTTTTCGGTCCCATACGTATAAAAAATGGCCGTGATCATGCCGATCGACGCGCCGAACGACTCGTTCCCCGGGAGCGTGTCGCCGCTTTCCCTCGCGATCGACTTGTCGGCTCCAACCACGACGAATTCATCGACCTTGGCGCGCTGATTGGTGTCCAGGTTGTGATTGAACCAACCCTCGATCGTCGCCGCTCGACGGTTGGTGGACCGGAGCCACCATGTGCGATTCGTGTCCGTATCGCTCGGCCGTTCGCGTTTCTGGCCGATCGTATTGACGCCGTCGATATAGACGGCGGCGTACGTGGTCTCTTCCCCGCGGTTCCAAATCCGGAGCTGGTACTTTTCGCCCACCGACAGGGGCACAAAGAGACGTCCGTCGATCGCGACCGGATCGCGCGTCTCGCCGTCGACCACCACGCCGACGCCGTACGGGAATCCGTCGCGCGCGATCGGATGGCCAAGCCCGCCGATCAGGTTCGCGTATTGTTCACGCTCGGCCGCGAGCCCCAGTCCCCATTTGTCGCCGTCGAGCAACCCCGTCGCTTCGATCTTCCCGTCCTTCCATTCGCGCACGACGAAACTCTCGCCGCAATACGCGGCATCGCTCAGCGATTTTGTATGGTCCCGAGATTGGGAACTAAAGGCCGATTTCCGGCTCAGATCGACGCCGATGAGCTTGACCGGCAGCTTATCGGAACCGGATTTTCCGCCGTGTTCGGGACCCGGGTCGATCACCGTCGGGTAGACGAGTGAATCGGCGCCCGTGCGCTTCATGATCAGGTCCCAGAGTTCCTCGGATCCGACGTCGGAAAGTCGTCGTCCGTTCAGCGCGTTGAGCACGGCTTCCTGAGGCACGACGTCGAATCCCTCGCCCGACGCGTTCACGAGCTCCTCGTAAAGTTCGCTCGCCCAAACCGTACTGAGCGGTCCGACCGTGTTCTTCACGACAAGGTCTTTTTCCCCGTCAGGCCGCTTCTCCTTCTGCCGGACGAGAGCCTGGGGCAGCACGGCGACCCGCTTGTATCCTTTCCTCTTGATGGCGGCGATCACCTTGTCGCTCGACGACGGGCTGAGCGGCTGCGTCGCGCCCGCGCGCGGCGCGGCGGTCAGGATGGCGACGAGCACGAACAGGCAAGCGGCTCGGCGTCGAAGCGACGGCTCGGCGTACCAAGCCTGTTTCCGTGGGCATGTGTGAGCCGGCATTGTCGTCGTTCTCCTGCTCGATGGGATTGGAACCGATGGGGTCGATCCGTCGCATTCCGAGCGGTTCATCGGATTGGGCGCGGGCCAACCTCGCCGCACGCGGCCGAAATTCCCGGACGGGACGGGCCGCGTCGATCCGCGTTGTTGCTCCATGCATCAAGAACGCGATCGGCACCCATCGGCGGTCACGAATCTTCAAGAAAGACGGCGGTCTCCATCCGACGGATGCCCTGCCCCTATGGCCAGAGTAGTGGTTTCCGTGAACGGCGGCAAGACGCGACGCGTCCCCTGCGCGACGCACGGTCCCACGCGGATGTCCGTCGCGTCGCGGCGATGGTAAGCTGTTTCGGCCTTCGGCGATACGGATCGCCGGGCCCGTTGCGCGGATGACTCTACGCGGGAGAACCCCTGGAATGTGGAAAGCCCTATCGATATCGATTCGACGACCCGCAATGCGGCATGCCGGTTTCCTTTCGCTCTGCCTGATCGCGATCGGCGATGCCAGGGCCGAGGATTGGGCTCGGTTCCGAGGCCCCAACGGATCGGGAATCAGCGTATCCGAACCGCCCGTGCAATGGAGCGGCCCGGAAAACCGGAACATCGTCTGGAAGACGGCCCTTCCCGGCGCGGGCGCGTCAAGCCCGATCGTCTGGGGCGAGCATGTGTATCTGACGGCGTACACGGGATACCTCGAACCGGGTCAACCGGGTGGAAGGCTCGAGGACCTCAAACGCCACTTGATCGCCGTTCGCCGTCGCGACGGAGCGATCGCCTGGAAAAAGTCGGTTGACGCCGAGTTGCCCGAAGAGGAGCGGATTCGCGACCACGGCTACGCGGCGAGCACTCCGGCGGCCGATGCCGAACGGGTCTATGTCTTTTACGGAAAGTCGGGCGTACTCGCCTACGATCATTCCGGGAACTTGGCCTGGCGAGCGGATGTCGGGTCGGGCACGAACGGATGGGGCTCCGGAGCGTCGCCCGTCCTCTTTCACGATCTGGTGCTGATCAACGCGAGCGTCGAGAGCCAATCCCTTGTCGCGCTCGACCGCGCGACGGGCGCCGAACGATGGCGGCTCCGCAATGTCCATGAGGCGTGGAATACGCCGATCGTGACGGAACCGGATTCGGGCAAGGCGGAAGTGATCGTCGCGGTCAAAGGACAAATACTCGGAGTCGATCCCGAAACGGGTACTCGGCGATGGTCGTGCAAGACGGATATCGGATGGTATATGGTTCCGAGCCCCGTCGCGTCGGACGGAATCGTCTATTGTCTGGGCGGCCGTTCCGGAATCGCCGGGCTGGCCGTCCGTGCGGGCGGATCGGGCGATGTGACGGCCGAGCGCAGGCTCTGGACGAGCACACGGGGAGCGAACGTGTCGTCGCCCATCCACCACGACGGCCGACTCTATTGGGCGAACGAAGCGCGGGGCATCGCCTACTGCGCGGACGCCAAGACGGGCGACGTGGTCTACGAGGAGAAGCTCGAACGAGCCGGACAGATCTACGCGTCGGCATTCCTGGCGGGCGGTCGACTTTATTATCTCACGCGCGACGGTCGCACATTCGTTGTGGAAGCGGGTCCGAAATTCAGCCTGCTGGCGACGAACGACCTGCGCGACGGCGGTGTCTTTAACGGCAGCCCGGCGCCGGACGGACCGCGGCTCCTGATCCGATCGGACAAGTTCCTCTATTGCATGGGCGAATCGCGGTAGGCGGAACTTCCGCCGCCGCGCGCCGCGCTTTAGAATGCGCCGGCCGTTCCCTTTCATTCCGGGTCGATCCGACTCCGATCGTGCGCGACGAGGAAAACGCGATGAACCAGTCACCGAGCGCGAGCGTCATGCCGCGTCTGTCGATCATGATGTTCCTGCAGTTCTTCATCTGGGGATCGTGGTACGTGACCGCGCCGCTCTTCTTGGGCAAGATCGGATTCGGCGGCCCCGAGTTCGGCTGGACCTATTCGGTGGGCCCGATCGCGGGCATCCTCTCTCCGTTTTTCGTCGGCATGATCGCCGACCGGTTTTTCGCGACCGAACGCATCCTCGGCGTGATGCATCTGGCGGGCGCCGCGGCCATGTTCGCCGCGGCGTCCCTGATGGGCTCGCACGAACCGATGGCGTTCGTCGCGGGAGCGACCCGCGTCGAGATCCCGTCGCTCGCCCTGTCGCGGGAAGCGGCGAGCCCCGCGGTCGTCAATCTGCTGTTCTTCGCCCACATGCTCTGCTACTTCCCGACCCTCGCGCTGACCAATTCGATCGCCTTGCACAGCATGCGCAATCCGGAGAAGCAGTTTCCGTTGATCCGCGTCTTCGGAACGATCGGGTGGATCGTCGCGGGCGTGTTCGTCAGTTGGCAAGGTTGGGACGCGGCCGTGAACCTCTTCTACCTCGCGGCCGTTTCGGCCGCCGTCATGGGCGTCTATAGCTTCACGTTGCCGCACACGCCGCCCGCCGGAAAAGGCAAACAGGTCCGCATCGGCGAACTGCTCGGTTTCGACGCGCTCGGCATGCTCGCCAAGCCGTCGTTTTTCGTCTTCATGTTGAGTTCATTCCTGATCTGCATTCCGCTCGCCTTTTATTACCAAATGGCGGCGAAGTTCGTCGATCATTCCGGGCTCGTCAATCCCGCGTTCAAGATGAGCTTCGGGCAGATGTCCGAGATCTTCTTCATGCTCGTGATGCCGCTCTTCTTCGCGCGGCTCGGCGTCAAATGGATGCTCTTCGTCGGTATGCTCGCGTGGGTCGTTCGATACGCGCTCTTCGCGGCGACGGCGACGACCGGCCTCGCGCCGCTCGTCTTGGCGGGCATCGTCCTGCATGGGATCTGCTACGACTTCTTCTTCGTCACGGGCCAGATCTACACGGACAAGGCGGCCCCGTCGCACGTCCGCGCCCAGGCCCAGGGCATGCTCGTGCTGTTCACGCTCGGCTTGGGAATGCTCATCGGCGCCCAAGCCGCCGGCCAAATCGAAAAACGCCACACGAGCGCCGACCAGGAGGCGAAAGCCAAGGAGGCCGAAGCGATCGCGAAACGGATCGCCGCGATCGAATCGAACGACCGAAAAGGGCCGACCGAACTGGAACAGATCGCCGCCTTGCGCAAGCAACGCTCCGAGATCCTGCTCGCCACCGTCCAGTGGAGACAGGTGTGGAGTATTCCGTCCGCCGGAGCGGCGTTGGTGATGCTCCTGTTCCTGGTCGCGTTCCGCGATCCGGGCCGCTCGGGAGACGGATCGGCGCACCCCGAACCACGCCCGTGACGACGGCTCGGACAACGCGCGCGGCGTTCCGTCGATCCGCCGTCGATACGCTCTTCGCACCGTTCGCGATCCGCCTACGCGCCGAAAAGTTCCCAAACGGGCGCGTGGGGGGAATCGACGAGCGGCACGGAGCGGCCGTCGGGGCCGGGCAGTTCGAGCCGGGGGTCGATGCCAAGGCTCCAGAAGATCGTCGCGGCCAGGTCGGGCGGTTCGACCGGCCGCTCGACCGGCTCGCCCGCCACGGCGTCGCTTCGTCCGACGACGCGCCCGCCCGAAACGCCGCCTCCTGCGAACGCGCACGTGAAGCACTGCGGCCAGTGGTCGCGTCCGCCCGCCGCGTTGATTCTCGGCGTGCGGCCGAATTCGGCGACGCTGCAAACGAGGGTCGTGTCGAGCAGGCCGCGCTGATCGAGGTCCTCGATCAGCGCGCTGGTCGCCTGGTCGACCATCGGCGCGACGGTCGATCGCATGGCGTCCATCGTCGTGAACGGCGCGAATCCGTGGACATCCCAGGTCGGCTCGTCGAACACCGTCGGAAACGTGTTGATCGTGACGAACCGCACACCGGCCTCCACAAGCCGGCGGGCGGCGAGGCACGACTGACCGAAACGTGTCACTCCGTATCTCCGGCGGACCGAATCGCGCTCGGCCGCCACGTTCCAGGCGGCCAAAGCCCGTTCGTTCGCGACCATCCGGAAGGCCCGGTCGAAATGGCGGTCCGGGGGACGGCGTTCGGCGATCGATTCGAGTCGTCGGATCGCGTCATCGGCGGCGCCCCGCCAGGACCCGCCGCCCGTCACCTCGATCGGCGTCCACGGGTCATATCCTCTGCCCAGGAATCCCGCCGATTGGCCGTTCGGCAGGTTGCCCCCGCCGCGGCCCATCGGTTCGGGGACCACGGCGAAGGCGGCGGACCGATCGCGATCGCCGAGCGCGAACGATGCGGCCGCGCCGAAATGCGGCGTTTCCAGGCCTCGCGTGAAATACCGCCCGGTCTGCATGATCTGCCACCCGGCGTCATGCGCGGCCGGCGCTCCGTGACGGCAGGACCGGACGAGCGAGAACCGGTCGGCGATCCGCGCGTGCAGCGGAAAGAGCTCGGAAATCCACGTGCCGGGCACGGCGGTCGCGATCGGCCGATACGGGCCGCGGATCTCGGACGGCGCATCGGGTTTTGGATCGAACGTGTCGAGCTGGCTGGGGCCGCCCACGTTGAAGATGACAATGCACGAACGGTCCGGGCCGCCGCCCCCCGTCCTCTCGGAAGCTTCGAGAAGCCGCGGCAGGTTCAGGCCGACGGCGCCGAGCGACCCGGCTTGGAGGAAGGCGCGCCGAGTCGTCATGCGCGATGGGGTGGCTGGCCGCGAATCATGGGAATCGATCATGGTGAGAGAACCCACGGAGTTGCCATCGGCGAGCGGTTGCTCCAAGACGGGAGGTCGCGCGGCGCGTGTCACGATTCAACATGCCGGCCATGCTAGCTCCACGGATCGCCTGTTGCCACACGGGATTGCCAAACGGGTGGCCGCCCGCGGCCGATCTCCCGTCAGGAGCCGATCGGATCCGTCGGTCGCCGGCCGCTCAGCGAGTCCTCTCTAGGGCAAAATCCGCGCCGCGAAGTTGCATTTCCCGGTGGACGGCCTACACTGAGGGCTATTCGCGGACGCCGCAGTGGGCCTTGGGGGAGCGAGCGGACGGCGCCCGTGCGTGTCACGTTGAGGTCATTGTCATTATCCCGCGGTGGCCTGTTATTGCCGCGGGTTCATGAGTTCGGTTTGGCCGTTCGGCATTTTTCGATTCTTTTTTTGGAGGAGCGTGTATGCGTCGGCACTCGTCGAAGCGAGGGTTCACGTTGGTGGAACTCCTCGTGGTCATCGCCATCATCGGCATCTTGGTCGCCTTGCTCTTGCCGGCTGTGCAGGCCGCGCGGGAGGCGGCGCGCCGGACCCAGTGCATCAACAACCTGCACAACGCGGTCTTGGCGCTCCACAACTTCCACGACACGTACAAGCGGTTTCCAGCGGCGCATCAAATGGGAAAGACCTGGTATTCCGGGTACCAGCGTAACGATGCGCCCGGCGGCTACACGCCGAGTTCTTCGTATCCCGCGGAAGGTCCGTTCTGGAGCTGGATGATGCGGATCGCTCCGTACATCGAAATGAACACGCTCTATGATATGGCCGACATGCGCGGCGTCTCCGCGGCTTGGCCGTGGTGGCAGCAATTCCCGACGACGGTCAGCCCGGGCGGCGCGATCATTTCAGCCAAGTGCCCCATGCTCAAATGCCCGTCCGATCCGCGCAGCAATTTGCAATGGGGTTCGGGAACGACGATCGCCGCGCTGACGTCGTACCTCGGCGTCACGGGCCGAAACCAGTTCAAGGAAGCGCCCGCGAACGGTCAGGATGGGATGCTCTTCGTCAATTCGGGAATCACGATGGGCCAGGTTTATGACGGCACGAGCAATACGTTGATCATCGGCGAGCGTCCGCCGTCGAGCTCGCTGGAATACGGCTGGCAATGGGCCGGATCGGGCGACTATCCCTACTTCGGTACCTCGGACGTGGTGCTCGGCGTGTTCGAACGCGCGGGCGCTCCCAACGCGCAGCCCGACTTTTTCCGCAAGGGTGCGATCAACGACCCGAATGACCTGCACCGGTACCATTTCTGGAGCCTTCACCCCAACGGCGCCAACTGGGCGTTGACCGATGGAAGCGTACGCTTCATCGCGTACACGGCGGCCGGCCCGCAGAACCTCACGGGCCAACCGTACGTTCCGACCGTGATCGAAGCCATGTCGACGCGGGCGGCCGGTGAGACCGTCGATCAGACCAACTAGTCCGCTCATGGTCGAGTGGTTTCGTCTGTTCGAATCAACGACGCGCGGTGGCCATGCCGCGCGTCGTTTTTTCCCGATTGCTTGCTGTTTGAATCGGTGTTTTCGTTTCAGGAGGCTTTCATGCGACGTGGACTGATCGTAGGGCTGCTCGCGCTGGTTTGCGCGGGCCCGATGCTGACGGGATGTCAGAAGAAAGACCCCGAACCGGCTCCCGGGACCGTTCCGGATATCCCTCCCGGCCGCGGCGCGGCGGGCGGCAAAGGTGGACCGGCGGGCGGGCCGGCGGGCGGCGCGCCGGAGAAGCCGCCCGAGTAGGCCCAAACGGCCCCAATGGACGAGCGACCCGGTTCGGCCATAGCGCCCGAGAACCGGGCCGACTCCGACCGCGGGCGTTGGATCGCTGGGAGCGTGCCGCGTGCGACGCCTTCATGCGTATCGGTCATGTCGGCTTCACGATGACGCCGGGCCGGCGGGAAAGTCGGCTGGCCCGGCGCCTGTTGTTCTCCGCGGAGTGCCGGCCACCGAAACGGACCGGTACGACATCCTACGGGCATACTCCGAACGCCAGTCGGTTGGTTGAGCGATCCGCGATCGGCGACTATGATGGCGACCGAGAGAGGCGAGTCGACGTCGCGACGGCGGGAAGAAGACACGTGTCGTTTTCGGGTCCTTATTCGAGAACAGGGTTTGAGAGGGAAACATGAGAGGTCTGCGTTCCATGCGGGGCCGGCGCGGGTTCACGCTGGTCGAACTGTTGGTCGTGATCGCCATCATCGGCATTCTGGTCGCGCTGCTCCTTCCCGCCGTTCAGGCCGCGCGCGAAGCCGCGCGGCGCATGCAGTGCGGGAACAACCTCAAGCAGTTGGGGCTCGCCAACCACAACTACCATGACACATTCAAGTCACTTCCGATGGCCTACAGCGTCACGATCCAGCCGAACATGAGCTTCAACGTTCAGTCGTGGGGTTCGTCGATCCTGCCGTTCATCGAACAGCAACCGCTCTATGACCAGTACGATCCCCGGTTCCCCGCGTGCAATCAGGCCGGCGCGCAGGGCCTTCAGAACATGACGGTGATCCAGACGGTCATCCAGACGTTTCTCTGCCCCTCCGCGCCTCCGGGCGGCACGCGGATTTACAACGGAGCCATTCCGAGTGGCGCGGTGCCGGGCCTTCCCACGCTGACGTGGAGAGCGGCGCCTTCGGACTATTGCATCGCGACGGGTGTGCGCGGCGCGTTCGCGAACCTCGCTTACGCGGCGAGCGGTGGAGCGGGCGGTACGCGGCACGGCGCGATTCAGCCCCACATCAACCTGCTCTTCGCCAATTACATGGACTTCAAGAACAACAATCTTTCCAACATCACCGACGGTACGTCCAATACGATCCTGCTCGGCGAACGCACGGGCGGCGGGCCGAGCTTCTACGCCAAGCGCATTCCCGTGTCCATTCCCGCGATCGCGCCCCTCAACGGCGGCGGCTGGGGCGACGCGCTCAACGGCGAACACTGGCTTTCCGGATCGCTCTATACGGGCATCACGTCGGTTCCCCAGGAAGGCCCGTGCGGCATCAATTGCACCAACATGCGGGGGTATGGGTTCCACTCGTTCCACAATCAAGGCTGCCAGTTCGCGATGTGCGACGGCTCGGTGCGGTTCATGTCCCAATCGGTCGCCGGGCTCGTGCTCGCCGGACAAATCACGCGGGAAAAAGGCGAGGTCATTCCGAACGAGTGATCGGTCGGAAGCCGCGCTATCCGCCTCCGATTCGAGGAGGCATCATCGAGACGAAATAAGGAAGATCCGTCCATGACCAAGGTCCGTTTGCCGCGTGCTCGATGGAGCGCGCTTGTGATCCTCGCGGCCGCGTGCTGCGCATGCTCCGGCGACAAGTCCAATCGGAAGGAAACGTATCCACTCACCGGTACGGTGCTCGTTGATGGCCAACCCGCCGCCGACCTCAAGGTCGTGCTCGTCGACGACAAGGGCGTCGACGCGGCGAATCCGACCGTTTCGCTCGCCTATACTGACGCGTCCGGCAAGTTCGCCGTGTCGACCTACGATCAGGGTGACGGCGTTCCGCCCGGCGACTACACGCTGACATTCGAGTGGGGCCAGCTCAACATGCTGAGCATGGAATACGGCGGCCCCGACAAGCTTAAGGGTAAGTACAGCGATCCCAAGACTTCGACGATCAAGGTCAAGGTCGAGTCGGGCAAGCCGACGGACATGGGCAACGTGCAGCTTTCGACCAAGTGAAGCGCATGCGTGCCCCAACATCGCGCCGGTTCCACACGCTGCCGTTTCGCTTTTGCGGGCGAAACGGCGTTTTCCGTTCGGCGCGCTCTGTCGCGCTGGTTGCGTGTTGCGCCGGCTCGCTCGGCCTCTCCGCCGCAATCGCCGACGAGCCGTCGTCGACCCGCTCGGATGTGCCCGCCCACTCGGCCGAACTCGTCTTTCCTCTCCACCCGCAGCACAACCACGCGCCGGGAATCGTCGAGTGTCCGAACGGAGACCTGCTCGTCTCCTGGTACCGCGGTTCGGGCGAACGGCGATCGGACGACGTCGCCGTCTTCGGCGCGCGGCGGCGCGCCGGCGAATCGCATTGGAGCGAGCCGTTCCTGCTTGCCGATCGACCCGGCTTCCCCGACTGCAATACGTGCCTCTGGATCGACGGCCAGGATCGGCTCTGGCTTTTTTGGCCGACGATCCTCGCCAACACGTGGGAATCGTGTCTTACGAATTTCCGAGTTTCGTCGGAGTTCGCGGGGCCGAACGTGCCCGGCGCCCCGCGCTGGGATCGCGAGGGGCTCGTGCTGCTCAAGCCCGACGACTTCTCGGAAGAGGCGATCCGTGAACTCGACGCGTTCGTGGCCGCGTTCGGCGGCGCGTTGAATGACGCGCTCCGCGCCGAGGTCGCCATGTTTCGGCAACGCGTATCGGACAAGCTCTATCAGCGATTGGGGTGGCAGCCCCGATGCAAGCCGATCTCGGTTCCCTCCGGACGGATTCTGCTCCCGCTCTATTCCGACACGTTTTCCGCGTCGATCATGGCGATCAGCGACGACCAAGGGGAAACGTGGTACGCGAGCGAGCCCCTGCTCGGATTCGGCAATATTCAGCCGACCCTCTTGCGGCGCAAGAACGGTGGGCTCGTCGCGTTCATGCGCGAAAACGGCGTCCAAGAGAAGATCCGCACGGCCGAATCGTCCGACGAGGGCCGGACATGGGGCCAAGTCGGCGTGTGCGGTTTGCCGAATCCCGGATCGGGGCTCGACGGCGTCAATCTCGCCGGAGGCCGATGGCTGCTCGTCTACAACGACTCGACCCAAGACCGATCCAGCCTCGCCGTTTCCATGTCCGATGACGAAGGCCTCACCTGGAAATGGACACGGCACCTCGAGCGCGCGGCGAACGGGTCGTTCCATTATCCCGCGGTCATTCAGGCGAAGGACGGCACGATCCACGTCGTCTACAGTTACTTCGTCGAAGGCGGCAAGAGTATGAAACACGCGGCGTTCAACGAGGCGTGGATCGAAAGTGGAGACTGACCGTGCCATCGGCTCATGAACATCGGGTCGCGACCGCGACGCCTTCCTTCGGTCGGACAATCGGTCGAGCGGCGGCTCGCGTTTTCCCGTGCATTCTCGGCGCCGCGCTCCTCGCGGATTGCACGGCGCCCGCAACGCTTGTCGCCCAGGAAACAGCGTTCGACCGGTACATCCAGGCCCCGGATGCGAACTACGCATGGTCGTTGGTCCGAACGGTCGAGGGCAACCCGACAACGACGTACGTGATCAAGCTGACGTCGCAGAGCTGGCTCACACCCGCCGACGTGAATCGGACCGTCTGGGAACACTGGCTCATCGTCGTCAAGCCGAAACAGGTCGCGAGCCATACGGCGCTGCTCATGGTGACGGGCGGCGGCAATGGCGGTTCGCCTCCGGAAAAGGCGGACGCCATGATCCAGCGGATCGCCGAGGCGACTCGAACGGTTGTCGCCGAGCTCAAGATGGTCCCGAACCAGCCGCTCGAATTCCATCAGGACGGCCAACCCCGCAAGGAAGACGATCTGATCGCCTATGGCTGGGCCCAGTTCCTCGATGCCGGCGACCCGATCTGGCTCGCCCGTTTCCCGATGGTGAAGAGCGTCGTGCGCGCCATGGACTGCCTTCAGGAATTCACGCGGAGCGAGCAGGGCGGAGGCGACGAGGTCGAACGATTCGTCGTCGCGGGTGGATCCAAGCGCGGCTGGACGACCTGGATGACGGGCGCGGCGGATCGGCGCGTGGCCGCCCTCGTCCCGATTGTGATCGACGTCGTCAACCTGGACCCGTCGCTTGAGCATCACGCCGCCGCGTACGGCTTTTGGGCGACGCACATCGGTGATTATGTACGGCACGGCGTTCTGCGGAGGTGGCACGAACCGCGCCTTCAGGAGCTCTTTCGACACGTCGATCCCTACTATTATCTCGACCGGTTGACGATGCCCAAGTTCGTGCTCAACGCGACCGGCGACCAGTTCTTCACGCCCGACTCGTCCCGGTTCTATTACGACCAGTTGCAAGGCGAGAAGATCCTGCGATACGTTCCCAACGGTGACCATTCGCTGCGGGACACGGACGCGATCACCAGCCTGCTCGCCTATTATCAGCTCATCGTGACCGACACGCCGCGTCCGCGTTATGAATGGACGTTCGAGTCCGACGGATCGATCCGCGTCGTGACGCGCGACAAGCCGGAACGCGTCCAGGTGTGGCGCGCGACGAATCCCGACGCGCGGGATTTCCGGGTGATGACCTTGGGACGCAAGTTCGAAGCCGAAGACCTCGAAGACCAGGGCGACGGCGTATTTGTCGGACGGGCCCAACCTCCCGAGCGCGGCTGGACGGCGTTTCTGGTCGAATTGACCTACCACTGCGGCGTCGCGGCGCCGCTCAAGGTCTCGACGGCCGTACGCATTCTCCCCGAAAAACTTCCGTTCGAGGGGATCGATCCCGCGTCGGCGCCCTATGAGGTCGACGTCAAACCGGCGCCGCCCGGCGGCTCGCCCGCGAAATAGCCGGGTGAGCCGACTTCCAAGACGGCGCGCGGGGCCCCCCGCGATCGGTGGGTTGCGAGTACGCCGAGGTCTAGTCCGATCGGGCTTTCCGAGGGGGTCGCTCGATGCAGGGGCCGGGCGCGGTGTTTGCAACCGTGCGAAGCGCCGAGTACGATCGAACAGGGTAGGCGTTTCATACAGGGTGCTTCCGGTGCGTCGCCCGCTTGGGTTGCCGTTGAACGGGTATTTCCCTCAACGGGCCCTTGCGCGGGGATGGGAGCGGGTGCCCCACCCGCGCGGGGCTATCTCGGGCGACCCCGCTTCGGGGTCCGCTGTTCGGCCCGCAGTCGGCTCGATGCGGATATCCGGCCATGGCGTTGACCGCCGCACAGCTCGCGGAAGACCTCGTTCGACACCGGCTGATCGAGCCGGACGAGTTGGCGGCCGTGCGCGCGGGGATCGGAGGCGCGGACGACGACGGGCGTGGGGGCGGTGAACTGGCTCGACGCCTTGTCGACGACCAGAAGCTGACGCCGTTCCAAGCCCAACTGGCCTTGAACGGGCGGGCCAGGCACCTCGTCCTCGACAGCTATGTCATTCTGCGGAAGCTCGGCCACGGCGGCATGGGACAGGTGTACAAGGCGCGTCATCGCACGATGAAGCGCGAGGTCGCCATCAAGATCGTGTCATCGCTATCGGTGCGGGACGAAAAGGCCCTGAAACGGTTTCAGCGCGAAGTCGAAGCGGCCGCGCGGCTGAGCCATCCGAATGTCGTGACCTCGTACGACGCGGGCACGTGCCGGGGTGTGCATTATCTGGTCATGGAGTACGTGCACGGTCGCGATCTGGATTCGATCGTCCGGTCCCAAGGGCCGTTGCCGTCCGCACGCGCTGTCCATTGCGTCCTGCAGACCGCCCAGGCGCTTGCGTACGCCCACTCGCGCGGCGTGATCCACCGGGATATCAAGCCGGCGAACCTGCTGCTCGATATGGCGGGCGTGGTGAAAGTCCTGGATATGGGCTTGGCCCGGTTCATGCCGTCGATGGCGAGCGACGCCGCGGGGCTGACGGCGACCGGCATGTTGATGGGCACCGTCGACTACATGGCGCCCGAACAGGCGATCGATTCGAAGACGGCCGACGCGCGCTGCGATATCTATAGCCTCGGCTGCACCTTGTATTACCTGGTCACGGGGCGTCCGATCTACGACGACGACACGCCCATGAAGCGCATCATGGCCCATCAGGGCGCGGCCGTGCCCTTGTTGCCGCTCGACGATGGCCGGTTGAATGGGATCTTCCGGAAAATGGTCGCGAAGAAGGCCGACCAGCGGTTTGCCGGCGCCGAACCGTTGATCCAGGAGTTGGGGTCTTGGCTCGCCGAACACCGGTGTGACCAATCCTTGCGCGGGCTCGCCGACAGCACCATCATGCCGTTCGTCATGCTCGGCTCGGGTTCCGCGATCGGTCCGTCATCGGGTTCCGCGATCGGTCCGTCATCGGGTTCGGACGTTGGCGCGGCGGCCATCGAACGGCGTTCCGTACCGACGGCCTGCCCGGTCGGTTCGGGCCTGACGGGCATCGGCGAGTCGTACGCGGTGGGCACGGCCTCGCCGAGCTCGACGATCGCGCGCGGGGAGTTCCCTTCGAGTCGGCGGACCTCGACCGGCCTCTCGACCTCGACCGGCCTCTCGACCGATTCAGGGCCTCGGATCGCGATCCGGATCGACACGGCTCGTCCCGTCCGCAAACGGGGACATTTCCCTCGCCCTCATGCGGGGCTCGCCACGATCCGCGCGATCGGACGGGCCCTTCGCGGATGGAAGTGGCGTATCGGCCTCTTCCTAGCCCTGCTGGCTACCGTGGGCTCGATTGCGGCTTGGCTTCATCCGTCGGTGGGACCGACGCGTCACTCGGTCGCGGAGTCGCCTCGATGACGCGCATCGTCCGCCACGCTCCGTGGTGGAACCGCGCCCAATAGACGCAGCCGAGCGCGGCGATCCAAGCGGTGACGAGGCACCAGGAGCCGTGGAGTCCCCATTCCAGGACGCGCACGGCGATCCACGTGGCGAGCGCGAGCACGGCGGCCATCGTGAAACTCACCCAGAACACAAAATGCGTGTCGCCCGCGCCTTTCACCGCGTGGGCGAAGACGAGGTTCATTCCGTCGAAGAGGTTGTAGGCCGCCACATACCGCAACAAGACGACGGCGATCGCGCGGATCGTGCGCTCGGATGGATCGTTCGACCGCGTGAAGAACCCGAAGAGGAACAGATCGGGAACGAGACAATACAGAGCGGAAATCACGCCCATGTAGATGAGGGCGAGCCGCACGGTCGTCCAGGTCGATCGTTCGGCAAGCTCGATTCGGCCGCTGCCCACGTACTGGCCGACCAGAATCGAAACGGCCGTCGATAGGCCGAATACGGGCATGAACGCCACCGAACTGACGTTGAACGCGAGATTCGTCGCGGCGAGTTCGATGACGCCGAGGCTTCCGACGAGCATGACGAACGCCGTGAAGCCCACGACTTCAAGGAACATCTGAAGGCCGCTCGGACCTCCGTAATAGGCAAGCCTTCCCATGAGACGACGTTGGGGCCGCCACTCGTGCGTGTGGAACATCCCGCGGTTCGAGGGATGCAGGATCAGGACGAGATAGACGAGCACGCGAAGCCACAGCGAAACGATGGTCGCCCACGCCGCGCCCTCGATGCCCGCCGCCGGAAACCGGCAATATCCGAATATCCAACAATAGTCGAGCGCGACATTGACGAGCGTCATGCCCGAGTCGATCACCATCACGATCGAAGTGCGCCCTCGACCGCTGAAGAACGATGAAAAGGCGTGGGCGACGAGCATGGCCGGCGAGCCGATGCACAGGATGCGGAAATAGGCCCATTCGTTCGCGATGACCGCCGGTTCGTGTCCCGATGCATCGAAAACGATCGCCGCGATCGGCAACGACGCAAACACGATCGGCGTCGCGAAAAGGCAGATCCACACGCCCTGCCAGACAATCGGACCGATCCAAACGTGCGAATTCGAGCCGTGGTATTGCGAGACGAAGGTCCCAACGTAGATCGCGATGCCCATCGGAAAACAGAGTGACGTCCACCAGAGCAGCGCGGCGGGAAACGACGCGGCCAGCGCGTCGTGCGACCACCACGCAAGGAACATCCGGTCGACGAACGTCAACACGGTCCACGACAGGCTGGAAACGACGAGCGGCAGCGCGAGGCGGAGGACGTCGCGACCACCGGCGGGCCCGTCCCACCAGGTTGCCTCAGCGAGGTCCGCCGGGCCCCGGTTCGAATTCGCGTCCGTCTTCGTCATGCTCAACCGTTTGGGCGAAGAATACCATGCGCCATCGGATCCGGCGAGCACCCCAAGTTCGCGCCGCGTGCGGCGCGCGATCGGACTCTGTCCATGAGGCGACGGACACGGTGCGCCTCGGTCGGGTTCGCGCGGCGCGTTTCGGATCGATCGCCTTGTTGCCGTTCGGCACGAGCCGGTGTTCCGGCCGCGCAATTGCGGCCCGTTCGCCGGAACGCTAATCTGAAACCACGTCGCACGTCCCGCTCGGCATGCATGCGAACGAGCCGGCGCCGCGCGAGCGCGTACTCACCCCGCCTTCCCGCTTGGAGATCCGATCCATGTCCGAAGAGACCGGTGCCGGTATCGATCGTCGTGCGTTGATGCGGCGGATGGGCCTTGCCGTTCTGGCGGGAGGGGTTCCCGCCTCGGAACTCGCGGCCGGCCAACCCTCGGCGGGCGTTCCGGCCGTGGTCCCCAAAGGGCAATATCCCAAGGACGGACGGCTCGGACCGCTGCGGGACCTCAACGGCTATTTCCCGTTCACGCCGCCCCGTTCCGAGGCGGTCTGGCGGAAGCGGGCCGAATTCGTGCGGCGCCGCATTCTCGTCGCGTGCGGCCTTTGGCCGCTCCCCGATACGGATCCCGTCGCGGCCACCGTGCACGGAAAAACGGACCGCGACGAGTACACGGTCGAGAGGGTCTTCTTCGAAAGCGCGCCGGGCCTTTTTGTAACGGGAAATCTCTATCGCCCCAAAGGCGCCGAGGGGCGCAGACCGACCGTGCTCTGCCCGCACGGACACTGGGCCAACGGCCGGTTCTTCGATCACGGCGAGGAAGCGGTCGGGAAGGAGATTGAAAACGGCGCCGAGAAGTTCCCGATCGGCGGCCGGTATCCGCTCCAAGCCCGCTGCGTGCAGCTTGCGCGAATGGGTTGCGTCGTCTTTCATTACGACATGCTTGGCTATGCCGACAGCGCTCCGTTCACGCAGCATGTGACGCATGGCCTGCGCGATCAGCGTCCCGAACGGACTTCGCCCGAACGCTGGGGTCTTTTCAGCGCGCAGGCCGAACTGCGGCTGATCAGCGCGTTTGGATTCCAGACGTTCAATTCGATGCGAGTCCTCGATTGGATCGCGACGCTTCCCGACGTGGATCCCGAGCGCATCGGCGTCACAGGCGCGAGCGGCGGAGGCACCCAGACGTTCATCCTCGCCGCCGTCGACCCTCGGCCCGCCGCCGCGTTTCCGGCCGTCATGGTCTCGACCGCCATGCAGGGCGGCTGCACATGCGAAAACGCCTGCTATCTCCGGATCGATACGGGAAACATCGAGTTCGCGGCGATGTGCGCTCCTCGGCCGTTGGGCATGTCGGCCGCCGATGACTGGACCGTGGAACTCGAAACCAAGGGCCTTCCCGAAATCCGCCAACTGTATGAGTTGCTCAAGGTCCCCGACCGCGTCGAGGGCAAGTATTTCAAGTTCGGGCACAACTACAACGCGGTCAGTCGAGCGATGATGTACGCGTTCTTCAACAAACACCTGCGGCTCGGACACGACGATCCGATTGTCGAACGCGACTTCGCGCCGCTCACCCGCGACGAAATGACGGTTTGGACCAGCGGGCATCCCAAGCCCGCGTGCGACGACGACGCCGAAATCGGCGTGCTCCGCGCATGGGATCGTGCGTCGGAGAAGCAGCGGCGCGAGCTCGTTCCAACCGACTCGGCCGGCCTCAAGAAATACCAGGAGATCACGCACGGCGCTTACGAGATCCTGATCGGGCGCGACCTTCCGGCGGCCGGGGATGTGATGTTCGAACCGATCCGGCAAGAGGCGTTTTCGGGCTTCCAGCGCATCAGCGGACTCGTCCGAAACACGGCGCGGAACGAGGAGTTGCCCGCTTCCTATTTGCTGCCCGAACGCTGGAACGGTACGGCCGTGTTTTGGCTGCATCCCGAGGGCAAGTCGGCCCTTTTCCAGGCGAACGGCGACTTGACCGCGCCGATCGCGTCGCTCGTGCGCGCGGGAGCCGCCGTGGGAAGCGCCGACTTGTTCGAGACGGGCGAGTTCCGAGCCGCGGGCCCGCTGACCGCCGCGCGATCGGTCGAGAACCCCCGTCAGATCGCCGCGTACACGCTCGGATACAACCACTGCGTCTTCGCACAGCGCGTGCATGACGTGCTTACGCTTGTCGGTTTCGCAAAGCACCACGAGTATCAGCCTCGGAAGATCCACGTGGTGGGCTGGCACGAGGCGGCATGGTGGGCCGCGGCCGCGTGCTTGCGGGCGGGCGACGCCATTGACCGGCTCGCCGTCGTGAGCGATCGGTTCCGGTTCGCCTCGATCACCGACATCCGCGATCCCCGGATGTGGCCCGGCGCCGTGAAGTACGGAGATGTTCCCGGACTGCTCGCCGCCAACGCGCCGCGCCCGCTTTGGATCGCCAACGAGGGGACGTCCCCGCTCGAACTCGTCGACGCCTGTTACCGAGCCGCGAACGCCGCGTCGGCCGTCACGCTCGACCGAGGGTCCGGCGAACGTCCCGAGGACGCCGCGCCGATGGCCGAACGACTTTGCGCATGGCTCCTCGCATGATCCGTCACGGTCGCGGAAACGCCTGTTCATTCGTCGGGATCGGGACGCTCGTACGCGTCGCGGCCCTCACGCTCATGATCGCCGCCGCCCCGCGCGGGGCGACGGCGGCGCATCCCGTCTCGATTACCGAAGCGGTCGTGTTCGTCGATCGCGGAAAGATCGCCGTCCGGATCAACGTCTTCGTCGAGGACCTCTATCTGTTCCACAACCTTCAACCCAATCGCGAGAACCGGCTCGAACCGGCCGACATCGGGGAGGCGTGCGAGGCCCACAAGGCCTTCTTGCTCGAACGGTTCCAATTGCGGTCGGCGTCGGGCGAGTTGCTGAAGGGAACGCCGGTCGGCGTCGACGCGTTCACCATGCCGGAGAACGGCATTTCGCTCGATGAACTCATGACGTTCTCGTATGGCTTTCGCTTCGAGTACCCGCTCGACGGGCCGATCGAATTCGTCACGGTCTCGCAAAACATGATCGATGAAACGGCCGGAATCCCGGCGGAAATGCAGCTTCGTGTGAAGCAGGAGGGTTCCGAAAGCCCCTACTACGCGGTGCTCAATCCGGGGGAGCCCGTCACCGTGCGGTTCAGTTGGGACAAACCGCCCCTTTCGCCCGACGCATCCGAATCGGAATGGGAGGAGTGGCTCGCCGCCCGCAAGGAGGAAACGCTGGGGATCACGAGCTACAGCGCCGTCTACTCGTTTATCTACATCACCGACCTGGAAGTCCGGCACGAGATCCTCGCCCCGCTCGCCACGCTCGAGTCGAGCGTCCTTATCCCGCGCGAGGACGAGGCGTTCCTGGAGATCGCGGAACAGCCGGAGGCCGCCGAGCAGATCGGCGCCTATTTCAGCGCGGGCAATCCGGTGCGGGTGGACGGCGAACCGATCAAGCCGACGGTGAGTCGCATCGACTTTTACGGCGTCGATTTCCGAGACTTCGCGCAGCAGGCTCCGAAACGCCGCGTCAGCATGGCGAACGCCCGCGCCGGGATCATCCTGACGTATCCGCTCAAGCGGACGCCCGACGACGTGGAAGTCGTTTGGGACCGATTCAACCGGTACATCTTCAGCGTCCGCGCCGTCGTCTACGCGCTCGACAAGACGCACGCGACCGTCTTCTCGCGGTATGGATCGGAACAGACGTACCGTTGGAGGAACCCGGGACGGCCTCCGCTTCCCGAGCTCGAACCGGTCGCCGTATCGGACCGCGAACCGCCGGCCATCAACATTCCGATTCCATCGCTCCTCGGCCTGCTCGCCATTCCATGCGTGGCCGTCGCGTTGGCACTGCGTCGCGCGACGCTCCCTGTTTGGTTCGCGGCGACGACCGCGTGCCTACTCTTCGCGGCCGCGGTTTCGCCCTGGGGACACAGGCCCATGACCGTGCCCTGGGCGCGGCCGCCCGCGATTCCCGATTCGGAGGCCGAGCCGATCTTCCGACGGCTCCATGCCAATCTGTTCCGCGCGTTCGACTACGCGTCGGAGGACCAGGTGTACGACGCGCTCTCCCGCACGGTCGAAGGGGACTTGCTCCGCGATTTCTATCTGCAAATCCGGAAGCGGCTAGCCATGGAGGAACAGGGCGGGGCCCTGTCGCGCATCGAAGAGGTCAAGCTGGTATCAAGCCGGCTGCGCCCGCGGGGCAATGCGAACGTCGATTCGAGCGACGCGTTCGACGTCGACGCGACCTGGACGGTGCGCGGCACGGTCGAGCATTGGGGGCACATCCACGCGAGGACCAATCAATACGACGCCGCGTTCCGAGTCGAGCCGATCGGCGGACACTGGAAATTCACCCGCGCCGAGATCCTCGATGAGGAGCGCGTCCGATTCGAGACTCGCATCCGGGGGCTCTAGTTCCCAGGCAAAGGACACATTCCGGTCACGACCGGGATTCCCATCGATCGATGCAGGCGGCGACCGCCATGTCGCCCGTCACATTGACGGTCGTGCGGCACATGTCCAGGAACCGGTCGACGCCCAGAATCACGCCAATGCCCTCGCCGGGAACGCCGACCGCCTGCAGGACCAGCACGACCAAGGGAAGCGATCCGCCCGGAACACCCGCCGTGCCGACACCGGCGAGCACCGACATCAGGACCACCGTGATTTGCTGCGAAAACGACAGGTCGACACCGAACGCCTGCGCGAGGAAAAGGACGGTTACCCCTTCGTACAAGGCCGTTCCGTTCTGATTGGCCGTCGCGCCGATCGTCAGGACGAACCGGGCCACCGCCGGACGAACGCCGAGATTCTCCTCGGTAGCGCGGATCGCCGTCGGCAACGTGGCGCTCGACGAGGCCGTTCCGAACGCTGTCAGGATCGCGTCACCGGCGCGCGGAAAGAACCACCAGGGCCCCATGCGCGCGACGAAGGCCAGGAACAGCGAATAGACGAGCCCCATCTGGAGGGTCAGTCCGGCGAGCACGGTGACGATATACCAGAGCAACGGACGGAAGATGTCGAGACCCAAGAGCGCGGTCAGCTTGAACATGAGGCCGGCGACTCCGATCGGAGCGAAGGCCATCGCCCACCCTATGATCGTCATCGCGATGTCATAGACGCCTTCGAGCACGCGGACGAGCGGTTCGGTGCGGGTGGGGGACATGGCGATCGCGATTCCGACCGTCAGCGCGAAGAACATGACCGCGAGCATGCCGTTCCCGGGGGAACTGCCGTCGAGCGAGCCGACCATTTCCTGGAGGGGGTTGTTGGGGATGATGTCGAGCAACATCTCCTTGAGCGACTTGGCATGCCGCGCATTCGCCACGGTGGTCGACGCGTTCGCCTGAAATCGATCGCGCAGTTCGGATCGCTGTGTCTCGGAAAGCGACGCGCCCGGTCGTACGGAGTTCGCGAGGCCGAGACCGATCACGACGGAACAGGCCGAGAGGGCGAGTGTCAGAAGGAACGTCCGGAGCCCCATGCGTCCGAGCTTGCGGAGGTCACCGATGCCGGCGACGCCCAGCGCCAAGGCGCAAAAGACGAGCGGAACCACGACCATGAAGATCAACCGAAGGAAGATCTGGCCGAGCGTGTCGGCGACATGGTTCGCGGTCCAATCGAGCCAATCGGTGCCTTGCCCTGGAGCGGGCGGTCGGTAAATGGCTCGAGCCGCGCTTCCGGCGACGGCACCGACAACCAGGCCGATGAGAATGCGCCAGTGCAACCCCAAGCGCGCGGCTGGCGATCGATCCGTCGTTTGCGATTCGTTCGCCATTCAGCGGTCCCGGGACCAGTGCGGGCGAGAGGACTTGAACCTCCACGACCTTGCGATCACTAGGCCCTCAACCTAGCGCGTCTGCCAATTCCGCCACGCCCGCATGCGAATCGAGCCGTCGATCGGAAAACTCGCGTTCCTCGATCGCTCGACGGCTAGTCTAGGCGATTTCCCACACCCGTCAAGCGGCCCGTTCTGAACCGGAAACCGGCCGATCGACGACCTCGCCCGGCCTACCGGCGGCGCGCGACGAGCACGGTGAACTCGGGCAGGGAACGCGCCGCGTGGCGAGCCAGGAGATGGCTTCGCGTCTGGTCCACCCACGACCGCGCGGGCGCGTCCGGAGGAAGCGCCCCCAACACAGCGCCCAGCGGCTCGACCGCGCGCTCCACGTCGATGTCCCGCGCGTCGCACGCGCGAGGCGAACCGATGACGACCAGCGCTTCGCGCCGCGCGAGACGCACCGAATGCGACGCAAAGGGCGCCTCGGGGTTCGCTCCCATCCCAATGGCGGGCGGCGTCAGGAACCGCACGCTCGAGCGGCCGACCACGCACGCGACCGGATCCCCCGCGTGCGCGTACGCGACGCCGCCGCGGTTCGGTTCAAGAAACGCCAGGAACAGCGAGGCGACCGGATCGCCCACCGAGTGCCGCCAAAGCGACTCGTTCACCGATTCGATCACATCACCCGGTTCGCCGCCGGATGGGATGCGGGACGCGAGGGCCGCCTGGACCGACGCCATGCTCCAGGCCGCGTCAAGCGGCGCGCCGTCGGCGCGGCCCGCGGCGACGAACACGCGGCCGTCGCGGCATACGCCCCAGTCGTGGAACTCGGCGGCGAGCGTGCCCGACGGCGACGACCATGACGCGAGATCCCATCCATCGACGAGCGGCGGGAACGACGGCAGACGCTGCTGCTGACGCTCCGCCAACCGTACGACCTGGCGACTCCATTGCGAGGCGGAGACGGCCTCGTTGAGCAGCATTTCGCGTTCGAGTTCCGAGGCGATTCGGCCGGCGACGATCTCCAGCAACTGTGTCTCGTGGCCGTCGAAACCGCGCTGCGTATCGCTGAACACCCACATCGTTCCAAGCGGCGTCGTCGGCGTCGATACGGGAACGCACACCGCGGCGGCACGGTCCTCGGGCGATTTCCATTGGCCGAGTCGGGGGATGTCGTCGAGCACGACGGCGTTGCCCAGGAGGGCTTCGAGATCCGCGAGGGCCCCGCGGAGCGCGCGGGGAGGGTCGGCGAACCGGGTTGGCGGGAGGCCCCACGCGGAACGCAGCTTCAATTGACTCGTGGCCTCGTCGAGCAGATACAGACCGGCGGCCTGGCAGCGGACCGATTCGGCGCCTCCGCGCAGGATCGCTTCGAGCCGCTCCGCCAAATGGGCCTCCTCGTCCGTTCGCCGCGAGACGGGAACGCCCGCGGCGAGCTCGGCCTCGCGGGCGCGGAGCGCCGCGAGCGATCGGCCCAGCCGGGACGCGAGCTCGTTCACGGCGACGACCACCCGTTCCGCCGCCTCCCGATCGCATTTCGCCGCCTCCCCGACGGCCTCCACGATCCTCCATCGGTCGGCGCCCGTCCGCGCTCCCTCGCGCCGCGCCCCGCCCAGGTCATCCGCCGAGGCGATCGTCCAACCGAGCGCCTCGGCGAGCGTTTCAGGAATGGATGACAGAATCCTGTCACTCGAAGCGGAGACCGGTTCACCGGTTTCCATGTGCAGCCGCAGGTAGTCGGGAATCGGTCTGGGCACGATACGCACCTTCGGAAGCCGGAGGAAGGGGTCGCGGGCCGACCCGGACGCGCCCCGACGGGCGGGACGGCCGGTCGGCGGCGTTCCCGGAATCAGAGTTGCTTGAGCGCGTTCACGATGTCGAGCACGGCTTTCTGGCCGTCGGCGAAATACATGAGCGTGTTCTCCCTCGCGAACAGCGGATTGGGGATCCCCGCGAAGCCCGGACTGAGACTCCGCTTGATCACAATCACCGTTCTCGCCTTGTCCGCGTCGATGATCGGCATGCCGGCGATCGGACAACTCGGATCGGTTCGGGCGAGCGGGTTCACGACATCGTTCGCGCCGATGACGATCGCGACGTCCGCCGAATCCATGGTCGGGTTGATCTGGTCCATCTCCTTGAGCTTGTCGTACTCGACGTCCGCCTCGGCGAGCAGCACGTTCATATGGCCCGGCATGCGGCCCGCGACCGGATGGATCGCGTACTCGACGGTCGCCCCGCGGCCTTCGAGCAGTTTCCCCAAATCGCGCACCGCGCGCTGCGCCTGGGCCACCGCCATGCCGTAGCCGGGGATGAAGACGACGCGCTGCGCCGATTCGAGGATCATGGCGATGTCGTCGGCCGTCGTGCTCCGCACCGCGGCGTAGGTCGAGTCCGCGCTGATTTGCGACTTGCTCGCGTCCATCACGGCGAACAGGACGTTCGTGAGCGACCGGTTCATCGCCTTGCACATGATTTGCGACAGGATGATCCCCGACGCGCCCACCAGCGACCCCGAGATGATCAGGACATAGTTGTTGATCACAAAGCCGGTGGCGGCGGCGGCGATGCCCGAATAGGAGTTCAGAAGGGCGATGACCACCGGCATGTCGGCGCCGCCGATCGGGTTCACGAGGAGGACGCCGAGCCCCAGTGCGAAGAGGACGATCGGAACATAGAGCCACTTGTGTTCCGCAATGAGCAGCCACGTCATGAGCAGGAGGACCACGATCAAGGCGGCATTGATCAGGTGGCGGTGCGGGACGTGGAACGGCTTTTTGAAGAGTTGGAGTTCCTGGAGTTTTCCGTAGGCGACACAGCTTCCGGTGAACGTGACGGCGCCGATGATCGCCGACGCCGCCGTCGCGAACAGTTCCTCCGTTCCCATCCTCGCGCCGACGAGCGCGCCTCCGGCGACGAAGACCGATGCGAGCCCGCCGAATCCGTTGAGCAGCGCGACGAGCTGGGGCATCGCCTCGATGCGCGTGCGAAGCGCGAGCCAAACTCCGACTCCGGCGCCGACCAGGAGGCCCGCGACGACCCAAAGGTAGCTCGGCAGGCCCCAAAGCACGATCGCCATGGAAAGCGCCATGCCGGCGGCGCCGACAAGGTTGCCTCGAACGGCGGTTCGCGGATGGGCCATCATCTTCAGGCCGAAGATGAACAGGGCCGACGCCGCCACGTAACCGATTCTTGAAATCGCGTACGATTCCACGGAGGAACCCTTTCCGACGGCAAATCGCCTATTTCTTGCGGAACATCATCAGCATGCGGTGCGTCACGAGGAATCCGCCCACGACATTGATCATCGCGAGCGACGCCGCGACGAATCCCAGGACCGGTCCGACGCCCCAGCTCGCGGCGCCCGCGATCGCGATCGAACCGACGACCGTGATACCGCTGATCGCGTTCGACCCCGACATGAGCGGCGTGTGCAGCGTCGGAGGCACCTTCGTGATGACCTCGAATCCGATGAAGATCGCGAGGACGAAGATCGTGAGGTTCGCGATCGTATCGGCCTTCGGCGCGCGGGCCCGCGCCGGCGTGGACGCCCCATCGGCCTTGTTTTCCGACGAATCCGACGCGGCCGCGTCGCTCGGCGAGTCTTTCCCTTCGCCGCCGCCTTTGGCCGATGGGCCGGGCGCCGGATTCGCGGCGCCGGCGGGATCCTGTCGAGCCGACGCTTCCCACGCGCGAAGGCTCGTGAAGGCCGCCATGGCCAGAAGCACGCAGGCAAGTCCGAACCATCGCATGGCAATCAGGCTCCTTGGTGCGGCGTCGGCGCCGTACCCGTCGCGGGCGGACTCAGACGCTCCCGCACGCGCGGATGGACCACTTCGCCGCCGCGCGCGACCAGCGTTTCCCGGCAGATCTCGTCATCGGGATTCCACTGGACGCGCTGGTCCTTGGTCATGTTGAGCAGGAACCGGGTCGCGTTATTGCCGTACATCAGGCTCGCGTGCCCCGGCACGTCGCTCGCCGGATTCGTCGGTCCGAGGATCACAACGCCGTGGTCGACCACCCGTTCGTCCGGTCGACTGAGCTCGCAGTTGCCTCCCCGCTCGGCGGCGAGGTCGACGATCACGCACCCTGGAGCCATCTTGCGTACGGCATCGGTCGTCACGAGCACGGGAGACCGCTTTCCGGGGATCGCGGCGGTCGTGATGACGACATCGCTCGCCGCGACGATCTCGGTCATCAACGCGCGTTGCTTGCGATAGAAGTCCTCGGACATGGCGGCGGCGTACCCGCCTTTATCCTCGGCGCCCCCCGTCTCCATCGGTACTTCGACGAACCGCGCTCCGAGGCTCTGCACCTGTTCGCGGCACGCGGGCCGAACGTCGTACGCGTGCACGACGCCGCCGAGCCGCCTCGATGTGGCGATCGCCTGCAACCCGGCGACCCCCGCGCCGATCACGAAGACCTTCGCCGCCGTCAACGTGCCGGCCGCCGTCATCATGAGCGGGAACATGCGGGGAAGTTCGAGCGCCGCGAGCAACACGGCCCGGTATCCCGCAATCGTCGCCTGCGACGAAAGCACGTCCATCGCCTGCGCGCGGGTGATGCGGGGAATCAGTTCGAGCGCCAGCAGCGCCGCGCCCGTCGCGGCGAACCGCCGAGCCGATTCGGGATCGCCGAGCGGATCACCGAGGCCGACGACGAGTTGATCGCGCCGCATCATCGCCAGATCGGCGTCACCCGCGGTCGGGTTGGCGCCCGGGGTCCTCACCTGGACAACGACGTCGGCCGTTGCGAACAACTCGCGCCGGTCCTCGACAACGGACGCGCCCTTCTCCTGATAGGCGGCATCCGGAAACCCGGCCGCGATTCCCGCTCCGGCCTCGACGACGACCGAAAGACCGGCTTTCGCCAACGAGGGAACGTTGGTCGGAACCAGCGCGACCCGCCGTTCGCCGGCATGCGATTCCCGTGGTACGGCGATCCTCATGTCCTGTCCCGTTCCTGTCCAACCCATCGACCGGCGCGCCGGGCGCGCAGTGTATTGCCGAGCATCATGGCCCTCATCCCCGTTCGCGAACCGGCGGCGCGCGAGGCGGCGCCGGACCGGCGCGCGGAGGCACGGACGTTCCCGCGGCACGATTGAAATCGGTTGCTCCGTGCCGACGGATTGAAGATGGGGAAAAAGGGCCGAACGCTGAGGATTATTCCGATTGAACGGACGGCCCTCGCCGGGCCGAAACCGCAAATTCGAAACGCCGAACGCCCGCCAGCTCTTGGAGTAGGCGCCAGTTCTCGAGTCGGTCGTCCCGCGCGCGCATCAGCAACTCGCTCGGCCGGCCCTGCTTGTCGAAGTGTTTTGCGAAACGACCCTCGCCGCGGCAAAAATCGATGAAGTCCATCGGCTTGCCCGATTTGGGGTCGGTCCACCAATCGTCCGAGACGGCGGGATTTCCCCGCAACGACAGGCGGGAACGGATCGAGTCCCCTTTACGCGGGTCGTGGACCAGGAGAGGAAAGGCCCGCGTGTCGACGGCGAGCCGCGCCTGCTCCGTCGCGACGTTGTCCGCCACGCCGTGCTCGGGTTGGCACGTCGTATAACAGACGATCAGCGCGGGCCCGTCGAATTCCAGCGCGTCCAAGACACTGCGATAGAAGTGGTTGATGTGCGCGCAGGTCGTTTGCGCCACGAAGGTCCTCGGATGCATCATGGCGATCTGCGCGATCTCCTTCCGCCGCTCCTGCTTCCCGCCGTATCGCTTGCCGTGGAAACTCATCTTCGTGTTCTGTCCGGTGTACGTGCTCGTCGACGCTTGTCCGCCCGTGTTGGAATAGACCTGGGTGTCCAGAACAAAAACCTTGATGTTCAGGCCGGAGGCAAGGAACCTTGACAGCGATTGAAAACCGATGTCGAACATCGCGCCGTCGCCGCCGATGCACCACAGGGGCTTTTCCGTCCACCCCATTTGGTCCCATCGCATGCGCACGCCCATCGCGAACGCGGGCGCGTTTTCAAATAGGGAATTGCTCCACGGAATCAGGTAGGGGTTGTAGGGATAGGTGGATGTGTAGACCGTATTGCATCCGGTCGCCGCGACGATTCCCCAGTCATTCGCGTACTTCGCGCCGGTCGCCGCGCAGAGCATCCGCAGCGCCGTGCCCTCGCCGCATCCCGCGCAGCTCCCCGCTCCTCCCACATAGACATGCGACGACTCCTTGAGCATCATGTCGATGAGCAGTTTGTCGCTCACGAACCGCTCGTCCGACGGTCCGCTTTCCTTGAACATCCGATGGTTCTTTCGGATGTCCCGCATCCGATCCTCGTCCTTGGGGATCATGCGAAGGGCCTGGTCGTCGCAAACCGTCACGCATTCCGCGCATCCCTTGCACTTGCTGGGATCAATGACGATCACGAACTTCCCGCCCTCGCCGATCTTCTTCCTGGGGCCTTCAAAGTACTTGCGGGGTTCGGACCATTGCCTCCGGAACAGGCCTCGATCGGCGGCGTCCGGAATGGCTCCGAGCATCGCTTCCCATTCGGATTCGCCTTTGACTTTGCCGAGGATCGCCGTATCGGGACATAATGTGACGCACTCCATGCATCCCGTGCAGTTCGCCGGAACGTACTCGGGGATTTCCGGCGCGACGTAACTGAAATCGCGCAGCGTCGCCGTGCCGGCGGGGATGAGCGATCGGGAGACCGCGGGATCGGCCGGAAGTCCGTTCTCGGCCGTCCCGTCCTCGTACGCGCGGATGATGCGCTCGTTGAAGTCGACGACGTCGAGAACGGGAAGCGACACGATCGGATATTCGGAGTCGACGAGCGTCCCGTAGGAGTTGTTGTTGTACGGGTCCCGCTCGGACGCCCCGTTCATCGAGCCGTTGGGAACGGATTTCATGGTCGGTCTTTCCGTGAGGATTCGAATGGGATGGTCACCGTCGCGCGGGCACCGTACCGATTCTCCCGAGTGGCCGGCGCGTCGGGAGGGATCGTCGGAGGAGCGATCTGCATTTCGCGTCAAACGAGTTCCGGAGGGATCTGTCGGAGTTCGGTGAAGCCGCGCCGCACGCACGTGAGGTTGTCCTGGACGACCCGATCGCCCCGCTTGCCGAAATACTTCCTGAGCGCCGACTCGACGCCGACCATGACCTGTTCGTCCGTCATCCCGCTGTCCCGCGCGTAGGGCGTCAGTTTGAGGAACGCGCCGAGCGTCACGATGCCCTGCATGCGCATTTGGAGGTCGGGTTCCGATGCGACCTCGCGCGCGATTCGAACCATATCGACGTAATGGACGCGGATCGCCCGCTTCCGAATCGACTCGCGATGGCGAGCCGGAATGCGTTCGATGACCTGCTCGGCCCTATCGAACGGCGATTGGAGGAACAGCGCGCCGCCGGACACAAGCCCCTTGAGCGGATTGCCGTGGAGCGCGTTGACGTCATTCAGGATCACGAGATCGACCAGGTCGAGTTCGCTGTGCGTTCGGATGTGGGCGTCGGCGATCGTAAGGTAGTACGTCGTGGGCAGGCCCTTCTTTTCGGATCCGTATTTCGGATAGGCCTGTACGTCCTTTCCGAAAACCTCGCCCGCGATCGTCGCGATCACCTTGTTCGTCGTCACCGACCCAAAACCGCCCACCGAATGGCCCCGCATCGAAAACCCGCCCGTCGGCCTCAGGTCGGGATCCTCGGACCTCGGAAGAGCCAATGGATGATCGATGCCGAGACAAAAGAAATCGGGACCTCCCCGCATCATGTTCTCGAAGGCCGCCACGATATCGGCCGGCCGAACGTCGCGGCTTCCCAGCCCCGCCGCGGCGTGGTGGATCCGAGGAATACGGGCGATCGGCGCATGGCCCATCCGCCCCGTCGCCGCGTCGCAAAACGCCGACTTGATCTCCCGCGCGAGCGGGTTGCCCGTCGTCGCCAGAGGATCGTCCATTCGATCGAGCACCGTGCATGCCGCGCATCGAGCCAACGTCGCCACGATCGCATGCATCGGAAAGGGACGGTAACAGAACACGGTCACACAGCCCGCCTTGATCCCCTTCGTGTCGCGCAGGTAATCGACAGTCGCCTGCGCGGTCTCCATGTAACTGCCCATCCCGACCAGAACGTACTCCGCGTCGTCGCATCGATACGGCATCACGAAATCGTAACGGCGCCCCGTGGCTCGAGCGAAAACCTCGAACGCCTCAGCCAGGGCGGGAGCCACCTGATCGTAATACGAGCGCTGAGCGATCTTGCCCTTCATGTACGCGTCCTGATTCTGCACGACGCCCGACATCACCGGATTCGCCGGATCCATCAGATTGGCGAGCTTGTCGTGGGGAGACCCGACATAGGCCCTCATGAACTCGGGTTCCGGCAGACGGACCGTTTCCACGGTATGCGTCGTCAGGAACCCGTCTTGGATCGAAAGAAAGGGTGTCCGCGACGCTTCGGCGGCACGGCGCGCGATCAGACACAGGTCTCCCGCCTCCTGGGCGTTGCGGGCGAAAAGCATGCCCCATCCGCAGTCCGCGACGCTCATCACATCGTCGTGCCCGGCATGCACGTTGAGCGAATGGCTTGTGAGGGCCCGCGCGCCGATGTTGAAGACGACGGGCAACCGCTTTCCCGCGATCGTGTAAAGCACTTCCTTCATCAAGACCAGGCCTTGTCCCGAGGTGAAGTTCGTCACGCGCCCCCCCGCCAACGCGAACCCCTCGCAAAACGACGCCGACGAATGCTCGCTCTCCGGTTCCATGAACACCAACGTATCGCCCCACAGATTCGTCTTGCCGTTCTGCGCGGCCGCGTTGAACCCGCTGCCCATCGTCGTGGAACTTGTGATCGGATACGCGCCCGTACCCTGGCAGATGTGCGTCTCGACGTGGACGACCGCGTCGGAACCGTCGCACGTTACGGGTATCCCGGCGTACGGTACCGTTCCGTCCTCTCCCCACGCCTCGGGAAACCCGACCCCATCGCGGCACGCCGGCCCTTCGTCCTTGCGATCGGCCTCATTCTCCCGCGGCGGACCGGACGCGGCCGGCCCACCCAAGACAACCTGGCTCATGAACGACGTCTCCTCCCTACATGCGAACCGACCGCCCGATCGGGCTCGGCAATCCCTCAACGACCACATATCCGCACGCATTGATGCGACGGCCGCAAGCGTACCCTTTTTTGGATAGGCGAGCAAGCGAGAAGCCCGATCGACGGCGAATGGCGAATGGAGCGAAGCGCGCGAATGGCCCGCTCGGACCGAAACGACGCGGGGGTCGGTGGGAAAGGCTCGCGCCGAACGCGACAGCAACCACGGGGGAGCGTTTGTGCGGCGGGCCCGCGAAAAAGCGTCCCTAGATCCTGGCCTGATCGACGAGCCGGTGGGCCGTGCGCACGGAAGGGGCTCGAAACGCGGCGCGTTGGACCGAATCGCCGGGGAAATTGGTGAGCGAGCGGATCGAATACGCGCGCCGCGCCGCGGCCTGAAAATAGGTGCGCGCGCCGACCTCGCCCAAAACGCCCAGACTCAGGAACTGGACGGCGACCATAGTCGACAGGACCAACAGCAACAACAAGGGGTTGCCGGTCATGTCGACGCCATGTCGGATCTTCATCCACCCGACGGCGAGGGCCGACGCGCCGGCGACGCAGGCGCATCCCACGGCCGCGAGTCCGAAGAACTTCATCGGACTGGGGAAGTAGTCGAGCAGGAATTTGACCGTGATCAGGTCGAGGAGAACGCGCAGCGTACGCGAGATTCCGTACTTGGTGCGTCCATTCTTGCGGGGCCGATGGTGTGTTTCCACCTCGACGCACCGCGCGCCACGCTGGTGGGCGAGGATCGGGATGAACCGGTGCATTTCGCCGTAGAGTTCCAGTTCGGACGCGATTTCGCGGCGCATCACTTTGAGCGTGCAGCCCAAGTCGTGGACGGGGAATCGCGTGACGCGCGCGATGACCCAATTCGCGATCGTCGAGGGAAGCCGACGGTCCCAAAACCGATCCCGCCTCCGTTTCCTCCAGCCATGAACGAGATCGACGCTCTCATCGAGGGCGTCGAGCATGCGTGGGACATCGGCCGGGTCGTTTTGGAGGTCGCCGTCGAGAAAGACGAGCACCTTGCCCGACGCGTGATCGATGCCCGCTTGCATGGCGGCGGTTTGCCCATGGTTGCGTCGGAACCGCACGACGCGCACCCGCGCGTCGCCACCGGCGATTCGCAGTAGGCGCTCGGCCGTGTCGTCGCGGGAACCGTCGTCGATGTAGAGAACCTCGTAGGACCGTCCAAGCCGCGTCATTTCGGCGGTCAGTTCCTCATGCAGGGGCAGCACATTGTCTTGCTCGTTGAAGACCGGCACGATGATCGAGACATCCATGGCGTCCATTCCCCGGGAGACGACAAATCGCGCGGCTCGCGACCGGACGTGCGATGCGGACCCGAATCACTCGGCGCTGCGATTTCCGATCCGTGTTCGCCGAGTGTACCGGGAGGACTCGCTTTTCGGCAACATCGAAACGGCGAGCTCAGCTCGCGGGGGGGGGGGGGGGGGGGGGGGGGGGGGGGGGGCCAAACCCGATGAGGAGACCGGTCGTTCAGTTCGACTCGGGACCAGTTTCGATGGTCTGGGGACCGGCGAGTCGGCCGATCCGATGCAGCGCATAGAGGAAAAGGCCGAGCAGCAGCAATCCGCCCATGGCGACGGCGTGCATCGGTCGATAGCGCAGGGCGCTGACCATGAGGTAGGCCGCCGTCGCGGCGAACGCGAGCACGGTGACGGGATATCCCGTCACGCGGTAGGGGCGTTCGGTGTCGGGATCACGGACCCGCAGCACGAGCACCGAAAGGCATGTCGCCGTGTAGAACGCGTAGACGGCGGCCGACGTGTAGATCAGTGTCTCGAGGAAATCCCCCAGGATCACAATGAGGCTCGACGCCAGGACGCCTTGCGCGAGCAGCGCTCGAAGGGGCGTCTCGTAGCGGGGATGCCACTGGCCCAGCCACGCGAAGAGCCGGTAGTCGCGCCCGAGCGCGTACGAGATGCGCGATCCCGTGAAGACAAGGCCGCTCACCGCGCCCAGCGACGACACGCAGATCATCACGTTGATGGCCACACCGGCGATCCGGGGAAGGCGAACTCCGACCGTATCCTGCGCGACGGTATTCGTCGCGGCGAGACCGGCATGGCCCAGCGTGTGGAGGAACGCGCCGTTCATCACGAGATAGATCAGCGTGACACCCACGCTTCCGATCACAAGTCCGCGCGCGATGTTGCGCGTGGGATTCTTGAGTTCGGCCGCCAGATACGCCATCTCGTTCCAGCCCCCGAACGTGAACAGGACGAGGATCAGCGCGAGTTCCCACGGCACGGCTACGGTCGGTTCGGAAATATCCGCGTGGGGAGCCACGGCGGCGTAGCCGACGACGACGATGAACACGATGCCCGCGACCTTCGCGGCGGTGAGCGCGTTCTGCATCCATTTTCCGAATCGGACGCCCATCGCATTGACGGCGGTCAGCGCGGCGATACCCGCCAGCGCGAGGACCTTCGTCGGCAACACGGACGCGAGCCCGGGAGTCGCCGATTCCACGATCGCGTGGCCATGGTTCGCGAAGACGAGCGCGAGGGCCGCGATATCGCCGGGGCGAACGATGACCAGTTGGCACCAGCCGAACAGGAAGCCGGCCCATCGGCCGTAAGCGCGGGTGAGATAGACATAATCGCCTCCCGCTCGAGGGTAGGCGGTCGCCAATTCGGCGTAGCTCATCGCGCCCATCATCGAAAGCAGGCCGCCGAGCGCCCAGAGACCGATCACGCCCCACGACGACGTGGTTGCCCGCGCGACCATCGGCGCGTTTTGGTAGATCCCCGCGCCGATGATGACGCCGATCATCAGGCTCACGGCGTCCAGAAGGGTCAATTGGCGTCGCGGTTCCTTCATGGGCATCGATTCCTCAGGCCTAGGGAGCGTTTTCCGCGCGGTTCGACCGCGCCGGTTCGCGCGGCGCGGCGACCTCGGGGCGCAGCAAATCGGGCCACATGGCATCGCTGACCATGAGGCCGCGTCGGGTGAGCCGCACGATCGAGCCATCGTCTTCGAGGAGCCCGAGCGAAACGAACCGCTCGACGGCGGAGCCGGCGAGGTCGTCGATCGAATGCCCTGTCCGCGTCTGAAAGGCGCCGCGCGCAACGCCTTCGAGTCGGCGGAGTCCGAAGACAAGCCGCTCCCTGGCTCGCGATTCGGCGTCGAGCATTTCCCAATCAACGACCGGCGACTCGCCTCGTTCGACGCGCCGGATGTAGGCGAGCACGCCTTGGTGGTTCATCATGCGCCGCCCATCGACGTACGCCGCCGCGCCGGGTCCGACGCCATGGTAGGAGCGGCCGAGCCAGTACGTTTCGTTGTGGATGCAACGGTGGCCGGGCCGCGCGAAGTTCGAGACCTCGTAGTGTTCGAAGCCGGCCGACGTCAGGACGTCGATCGCGCGTTCGAAGAGTTCGGCCTCGGAATCCTCGGACTCCGGCGTGATGTCGCCTCGCGCGCGCCGACCCCAGAATCGGGCTCCGCGCTCGAACGTCAGCCCGTAGGTCGACAGATGGTGGGGCGACGCGGCGACGGCCCGCCGCAAGTCGCCGTCCCATTCCTCGACCGATTCGCCGGGAACTCCGAAGATCAGATCGATGGCCACGTCCAAGCCCGCGTCGAACAGCAGACGCAGGGATTCGTCGATCCGGCGCGCGTCGTGATCGCGTTCAAGCACTCGGAGTTTGCGGGGCGAGAACGACTGGACGCCGAGGCTGATCCGGGTCACGCCCCGCTCCCGGACCGTACGGCACCAATCGCGCGTCACGTCGGCTGGATTCGCCTCGACGGTCCATTCCCCGTTCTCGGCCAGCGGAAACCGATCGGTGGTCGCTTCGGCGAGCCGCCGCATGGCGTCGCGCGGCAGGTGGGACGGAGTACCGCCTCCGAAATAGAGCGTATCGACTTCGCGGGGCGCGCCGAGGTCGGCCAATTCCCGTTCGACGGCGGCGAGGTACCTTGGAATCCACGCATCGTGCGCGGCGAGGACGGTGAAAGCGCAGTAGCCGCAGCGGCGCCGGCAAAACGGAACATGGACGTACGCCGCGCGCGGCATGGCTCCGCGCGGCGCCGAGCTGGTCGCGTCGAACGGCACTGCCTTGGATCGCATCGGCGAGTGGTTTTGTTCCGCGTTGATTCGACATTCCCCAGGCGACCGCCGAGTCAAATGAACAAGTGCAGGCGCCCGTCCAACATGTCGGGGATCGCCGCGCGGACCAGCGTCGCGATCTGCCGATCATGGTAACGCGTACTGAAGTGCCCGGCCACGATCCGCTCGTTCTCGAAACGGTCCCGGCGATCGAGGTAGTCGTCGAGGTGCATATGGCCGTGCTTGTGGATCTTCTCTCTGCGGTGTCCCCGCGCCACAAACGTCATTTCGGAAATCAGTACCTTCGCCTGGAACATGGCGGGGCAGCCGTCGAGACCTTCGGGCGCGCTGTCGCCAAGGTAGGCGACGAGCGGGACGCGCCGCTCTTCCGTCACGGCAGTCCCAGCCAACCGGAGATCGCGGATCCGATCGCCGGTCAACGAAGCGAACTCGGGCCGCAACTTCCTCCGCCGATCCCACACGACATACCCCAGCGACGGGACCGTATGCCTCGTGGGCGACGCCGTGACGACCAATTCCCGCGACAGTTCAACCTCGTCGCCCGCATTCAGCCCGATCAGATCGCACGGCGCTCGGCCGCGATCCAGACGCGTCACGACCCGAAGGAGGCGATGCACCGGATCGACCGCATGCATCGGTAAATAGATGACCGGCGGGTCCATCTTCATCATGCGGCGGCGCGCGACATAGACGGGAAGCGCGGCGATATGATCCAAATGCGCGTGGCTTACGAACCAAGTACCCGTCCCCATGAAGTCCCAGGGTTGGCATCCCAGGTCGAACCCCAACTTCAATTCGGGGATGCGCCAGTAGGTCTGCACGGCCGCCCGCGAATAGCCCTCCACGGTGAGCGTGCCGTGCTCAAGCCGGTGTACGGGAACGTTCATGACCATCGGTCGCCGCCTGACTCAATACGAGGAGGATTCTTCCAACGGATCCGTACGAGACGGCACCGGAGACAAGGATGGCGACGGTTCCGCGGCGGACGGCCCCGATTCGTACCGATCGATGTCAACCGAGGCGAACGACGTGTCGTGCCGGAAATCCCGACCTCGCGTCAACCAGATTTCGCCGTCGAGCTCCGTCTGCTCGGTGACCACGCAATGGTGGCGGACCAATTCGAGCACGGCGAGGAAGACGCCGATCAGCGCCGACTTGTGCATGTGGCTCGCGAACATCTCCGAAAAGGCGAACTGGCCTTGTTCCGCCAGCCGCCGATGGATCGACTCCATGTACGATTGGATCGGCGTGTCGTCGTAGACGATGCTCGACGGCTGAACGGTCCGGCTGTCCCGCATGATCCGCCCAAACGCGCTCACCAAATCCCAAAGCTCGACCTCCTGGATCGGCTGGAAAGCGGGATCGGGACGGCGCGCGGGGCTGTCGTCGGCGCACCGGGCGTAGCGGAGTTGCCATTCGCGCCCCCGTTCATCCAGCATGCTCGCCGCGTCGCGGTATCGCTTGTACTCCAGAAGCCTCCGGACAATCTCCTCCTGCGGCTCCACGTGCCCATCCGGAAGTCCCTCGCCGTGCGGCAGCACGAGTCGCGATTTCATTTCGACGAGCGTCGCGGCGAGCTCGACGAAATCCCCCACCGTGTCGATCTCGATCGCGCGCAGCACCTCAAGGTGCTCCAGGTACTGATCCACGATCGTCGCCAAAGGGACCTCGGTGATCTCCACTTCGTGCTTCCGCACGAGGTGGAGCAGGAGGTCGAGCGGACCGCGGAAGAAATCGATTTCGACTTGAAATATCCCCATCACGCCCCCAAACGGAATCGCCCCGCCCCTGGAATCCAATCGAATCTAGTGGATCGCGCGAGCCTTGACGAGGCCAAACCCGGTCTCGCGCCCGCATTGGCGGACAGGGTGCCGCAAACCCCCATGAAAGAGGGTGTTTCGTGCGGTTTGCGGGCGATTCGCATTGGGAATTTCGGGCCTTTTTGGTTATACTGGCGCGCGTCTTCCTTAGCACGATGGTACCGCGCGCGGCGATCGGAACTTTGTGCCGCGGCTGATCGCATAGGGTCCCGACCCAAGGTACGTGTTGTTCGAATACGGGCGCGGCGCGGCAAGCCGGAGCGACCGTGTCGCGGACGAACGGCGACGTTGGCGGGTCGACCAAGCGGGAGACGATCGACGTCATGATTCAGATCAAGCATCGCGAATCCGGCGAGGTCCTTTGGCAGCGGGATCTCGAGTCGCTCCAAGGCAGCCGGTTGGACGGCGTCAAACTCCCCGGCGCCAGCTTCCACGGCATGGACCTTGGGGGCACCGACCTGCAAAACGCCGATTTGCGCGGCGCGGACTTCAGTTCGGCCGACCTGCGCGGAGCGAACCTGCAAGGCGCGTTCCTCGACCATGCGATCTTCACCAAGGCGAACCTGACGAAGGCGAACATGACCGACGTGGTGGCCCGCCACGCCGCATTCCTCGACGCGAACCTCCAAAACGCGAATTGCCGCTACGCGAAACTCGCCGATGCCGATTTCACCGGAGCCGATCTGAGGCACGCGGACCTCACCATGGCCGACCTGCGCTGCAATCTCAACGATGCCAATCTGTCGCAGGCCGACCTGCGAGGCGCCGATCTGACGCGCGCGAATCTGACGGGCGCGAACCTCTCGCACTCCAATCTGTTCGACGCGAAACTCGCGAACGCCGAGCTCAGCCGAGTCAAGATGGACGGGGCGATCGGCCCGCACGGCCAGCGCGTCGGCCAATTCGGTCAGGCGCAGCGGAAGCCGAAGCGGCCCTGGTGGCAATTCTGGAGCTGATCGGTTCGTCGGGGATCAACGGCGGGCCGGCGCGCGGCGTCGGATTCGCCCGGCGAAGACGCGTCCGTTCGGAATCCGACGCCATGGACGGGCATGCGTTCGGCGCGCCGTGGGGTATCGGCATATGCACGCCGCGCCCCCGTTCTCGGGGCGGACGCCTCCCGCCTTGTCCTTCCGCCCAGGCCCCACTAAGATGCCGGTTTCACCCGCCGCATTTCGAGGAGTCGTCGCGAGCATGCGCCACGTTCTGTCCGCGCTCGTCCAAAACGTCCCCGGCGTGCTCGCGCACATCGCGGGCATGCTGGCCTCGCGCGGCTACAACATCGATTCGCTCGCGGTCGGAGAGACCGAGGATGCGAATCTGTCCCGTATGACGTTCGTGGTCGTGGGCGACGACCGTATCCTCGAACAGGTCCGAAAACAGCTCGAAAAGATCGTGACCGTCGTCCGCGTCGACGACATCAGTTCCCAGGACCACGTCGAACGCGACCTCATGCTGCTCAAGGTGCGTGCTCCGGCGAACGGCAAGCGGAGCGAGGTTCGCGAATTGGTCGACATCTTCCGCGGTAAGATCGTCGATGTCGGAGCCGCGGAAGTCATGATCGAGATCTCGGGCCGCGAATCGAAGATCGAGGCGTTCATTGACCGAATGAGGCCCTACGGCATCACCGAACTCGTTCGGACCGGTCGGATCGCCATGGTGCGAGGCGGGAACAAGAGCGCCGAAGCGGTCGGCGGCGCCGAGACCGGACCGGCGCGTCGCGAGGATTCGATCCGAAAAATCGTATGACCAGGCCGCGCGGCGTTGCGAAGGGGTTCCCGGCCGTGGTCGTGCTACCCGGGAGCGTGCTTCCGAACGATAGGTTCGATTTCGGCCTTGCCCATCCTATCCGATCCGTCCGTCCTGTTTGATCCGAGGAGTTGCCATCATTATGCCGGCGAAAGTGTACTACGACAGCGACGCGGACCTATCGGCTCTCAAGGGCAAGACCATCGCCATCCTCGGATACGGTTCGCAGGGACATGCCCAGGCCCAAAACCTGCGCGACAGCGGCTGCACGGTGATCATCGGTCAGCGGCCGGGCGGGCCGAATTACGATCTGGCGCGCGAACATGGGTTCGATCCGAAGCCGATTGATGAGGCGACCCGCGACGCGGACATCGTCAATATCCTCCTTCCCGACGAGGTCCAGGGCGACTTGTACCGGGCGCGGATTCGCGACAATCTTCGGCCCGGCAACGTGCTGATGTGCTCGCATGGATTCAACATCCACTTCGATCAGGTTCGCCCGCCCGCCGGCGTCGACGGGCTGCTCGTCGCTCCGAAAGGGCCGGGCCATCTGGTGCGCAGCGAATTCGTGCGGGGGGGCGGCGTTCCCTGTTTGATCGCGATGAGCGACGGCGCGTCCGACGAGACGCTCCGCATCGGTCTCGCGTACGCCAAGGGAATCGGCGGCACGCGGGGCGGCGTTATCCGGACGACGTTCGCCGAGGAAACCGAAACCGACCTGTTCGGCGAACAGGTTGTCCTTTGCGGCGGCGTGAGCGAGTTGGTCAAGTCGGCCTTCCAGACGCTCGTCGACGCGGGATACCAGCCCGAAATGGCCTATTTCGAGTGCATGCACGAGCTCAAGCTGATCGTCGACCTGTTCTATCAGGGCGGGTTGAGCTACATGCGCTATAGTGTTTCCAATACGGCCGAATTCGGCGACTATACACGCGGCCCGCGCATCGTGACCGAAGAGACGCGCAAGGAAATGCGGCGCATCCTCGACGAAATCCAGACCGGGAAATTCGCCCGCGAGTGGATACTCGAAAACCGGGCGGGAGCTCCCGTCTTCCAGGCGATGCGGCGCCGCGACCGGAATCTCGAAATCGAGAAAGTCGGACGCCGCTTGCGGCGGCTCATGACCTGGATCAACGCGAAGGAAGTGGATTCGTCCCCATGACGGCGCGCGACGAGACGTTCGAGGTGTGGCGGGGCCTGCGACCGGGCGACCGGGTCCGTCTGCGGCACCATCTCAAGGTGGGTTTCCGAGGCTGGGAATGCGAAGTCACCGGCACGGTCGTGTCGATCGATCGACGCCGCGATGGATGCCACTACCAGCGGAACTCGGACGACAAGGTCTTCGCCGACCTGATCGTGCTCCGGAAGGACTCCGGGGAATTGACGACCGTCGCGATCGATCCCTTTTGCGAACTGCGGCGCATCCCGGCCCCCTGATCGCCGTCCCATGAGCGCGCCGATGGCCGCCTCCGAGCCGAACGACTTCTTCTCGCGCCACGAACGACGGTTCGAAGCGAACCGGTTCGTCTACCCGGTGATCAGTCGGAGGAGTCAAGGACTTTCGATCGGAGTGAACCTGAACCCCGACAAGGTCTGCAACTTCGACTGCGTCTACTGCCAGGTCGATCGGAGCGTGCCGGGTGACACGCGTTTTGTCGACCTGGACGGGTTGATCGACGAATTGGCTTGGATGGTCCCGTATTGCGCGAGCGGCGCGATTTTCGAGCACGAGGCGTTCCGCGACACGCCCGCCTCGCTGCGACGGCTATCCGATCTCGCGTTCTCCGGCGACGGCGAACCCACGACCCATGTCAACTTCGACGAGGTCATCGAGCGGTGCGCCGACATCAAGCGTGCGCGCGTCCCATCGCTTCCGATGATCCTGATCACCAACGCGAGCATGCTGCACCGTCCGCACGTGCTCCGAGGCCTCAGCGTGCTCGACCGAAACCACGGCGAAATCTGGGCCAAACTCGACGCGGGAACCGCCGAGTATTTCGCGCGGATCAACCGGACGCCCGTTCCGTTCGACCAGATCGTACGGAACATCCTGCGGACCGCGACCGATCGGCCCGTCGTCATCCAGTCGCTCTTCCTGCGGTATCGCGACGCGCGTCCGTCTTCCCGAGAGATCGACGCCTACATCCGGAGGCTCTGCTCGTTCCTTGCCGGTGGAGGCCGGATCCGATATGTCCAGGTGTACACGGTGGCGCGCCGGCCCGCCGAGTCGTTCGTCGCGCCGCTTCACGACGAAGAACTCGAGGAGATCCGCGAACGCATCGAGCGGGAGTCGGGCATTCCGGCGAGGCCGTTTTCCGGTGTGGTTCCGGAAGCGGATCGCGGTCGGGGACCGGGCCTGTGGGACGACCGTCTGGAGGAAGGACCATGAACGACTTTCCGTCGCATTCGGACCGCCTGTTGCGCGCGGTCATGGCGGGTGTCCTCGCGTGGGGCGCGCTCTTGTCGATTGGTGTCGGCCTTTTTGGAATCGATGCGGAAACGGGCGGCGTCCGGTTCGCGCCGAACGCCCTCCGAGGCCTGATCGTGCTGGCATTCGTGGGCGGATTCCTGACGCTCTGGCTCGCCGCGCTGGAAGTTCGGCGACGGAGGCGGCGCTCGTCGCACCCGATGCGGCCCGGCCCCAACCCGCGCTGACGCCCCTCGCCGGATTCCGTATGCTGAGGACGGAAGGCGCGCCGCGCGCCGTCCGCGATCCCGTCCGGACCAATGGAGCGATCCGATGTCGCGAACCGGCATATCCCACGACGAGTCATGCGATCCGACAGGCATGGCGAGATCGAAACAACCGTCGATCGGCGAGTACCTGATTCAGCGGATCCGGGACTATGGAGTCCGTCATGTCTTCGGCATTCCCGGCGACTACGTGCTTTCCTTCTACACGCTCCTCGAAAAGAGCCCGATTTCGGTCATCGGTTGCACTCGGGAGGATTGCGCAGGATTCGCAGCCGACTCGTATGCGCGCATCCACGGGCTCGGCGTCGTGTGCGTGACCTACTGCGTCGGCGGGTTGAGCGTCTGCAATTCGATCGCGGGCGCCTACGCGGAGAAGTCGCCGGTGGTCGTCATCAGCGGGTCGCCCGGCCTGAACGAACGGGTCAATAACCCGCTGTTGCACCACAAGGTGCGCGACTTCCGCACGCAGTTCGAGGTCTTCGAAAAGATCTGCGTCGCCGCGGCCGAACTATCCGACCCGGTCGACGCCTTCCGCGACATCGACGCCGCGCTCGACGCGGCCGTTCGGTTCAAGCGGCCCGTCTACATCGAATTGCCGAGGGACATGGTCAACATCGTGCCGCACGTCGCCCACCGCTATCATCCCTTGGAGGTGTCGTGCGACCGCCGCGTGTTGGATGAGGCGGTCGACGAGACCGTTTGCCTCCTCGCGAATGCCCAAAGGCCCGTGATTCTCGCCGGAGTCGAATTGCACCGGTTCGGCCTGCAGGGACGCCTCATGCGACTCGCCGAGCAAGCGAGGATCCCGATCGCCGCCACGTTGCTCGGGAAAAGCGTGGTGCGCGAGACCCATCCGTTGTATGTGGGCATCTATGAAGGAGCCATGGGACGGGACGACGTGACCCGATTCGTCGAGGAAAGCGACTGCGTCCTGGTGCTGGGCGCGTTCATGACCGACATCAACCTGGGCATCTATACCGCGAATCTCGATCCCGGCCGATGCATCTACGCGACGAGCGAGCAGTTGAGGATCCACCACCACAACTACCAGGGCGTCGCGCTCGGCGACTTCCTCGATGAACTGATCCGGCGCCGACCCAAACAGGCGGCCCGCGACGTTCCCGCGGCGTTGCGGCCGAGCTCGGAGCGGATTCCCTTCGAGGCGTGTCGCGAGCAACCTCTGACGATCCGCCGGATGATCGCGTGCGTCAACGAGCGATTGGACGAGGAGACGATCGTCATCGCCGATATCGGCGACGCGCTCTTCGCCGCCACCGAATTGGTCACGCAGGAGCACACCGATTTCATCAGCCCCGCCTACTACACGTCGATGGGCTTCTCGGTCCCCGCGGGTCTCGGAGCGCTCGTTGCCCGCCCTCACTCCCGTGTGCTCATCCTTTGCGGCGACGGCGCCTTCCAGATGACCGGCATGGAGCTCTCGACGATCGTGCGGCGCGGACTCAGTCCGATCGTGATCGTGCTGGACAACCACGGCTATGGCACCGAACGCGTTCTGCACTCGGGCGACTGGGCGTTCAATGAAATCCATCCGTGGCGATACGCCGAGCTCCCTCATCTGCTCGGCGGCGGTCGCGGCCACGTCGCGAGGACCGAGGGTGAATTCCTCGAGGCGATTGCCCAGGCGTGGGACGACCGGTCGCAAATGAACCTGATTCACGTCCACCTTGAACCGCACGACTGCAGCGAATCGCTGAAACGGCTCGCCGACCGTTTGGCGCACCGAGTCTGAAGGGGCCGCCCTTGGCGTTGAAATCAAGCCGCCATGCCGACGTCGCGAAAAGACGCGGCGACGGAACGACCGGAAGCGGGCGCTCGAAGAATCCGCCGACGCGCGCTACGCCAATCGGGGAGCCGAACTCGCCTGGCGGATGAGCCGGACCAGCGCCGCTCGGAGTTCGCCGAGTTTCGGCTCCTTGAGCACGACGCGGTGCGCCTTCGTTTCGGCCGCCGTGATCCACTCGGGGCGGTTCTGGTGCGCGAGCAGGATGCACGGAACGTCGCGCGTCGTCTCCGTTTGACCGAACCGATTGAACGCGGCGACCGCCGAGTCCTCGAGTTCGGTCGTGGAAAAGAGGACGCAATCGGCCGCGTCCGGCTTGTCCTCGAATCGATCGATGGCGCGCTGCGGATCGCCGATGACGAGCACGCGGTATCCGCGCTTCTTGAGCCGCTCGCGCAGGAGGTCCTGCATGGCCGGATTCGTTTCGATGATCATCAACGTTCGGCCTTCGCCTTCGAGCGTCTCGCGGACCGCGGCCGAGCCGTCCGATACCGCCGAATCGTCTTCGGACGAAGCGCGTTCGCTTCCGTCGATAGGAGACGATCCGTCGTTCTCAATCCGTTTCAATGAGGCTTGCACTTCTCGCTGCATTTCGAAGGCCGACTGATACCGCTTGGTCGGATCGAGATCGATCGCACGGTTCACGATCGCCACGACGTGGTTGGGGGTTCCCGCCTCGAGCTGGCTCAGTGGTGGGATCTCGCGAAACCGGGAGATGTTCAATCGCTGAATTCGATCCTTCGTCTCGAAGAGAGGCGGGCGGCCGCTGATCATGTGATACAGGAGGCACCCCGCGAAGAAGATGTCGCTCCGGACGTCGTCCTTTCGGACGCCCGTCCCCCGTTCCAGGGCCGCGTAGTCGATCGCGCGGGCGTTCGGGCAATCGGCGAGTTCCTTGTCGTCGCGTTTGGCGGCGGCGAGCCCGAAGTCGACGAGTTTTGAACGGCCGGCGCTCGACACGAGCACGTTCGACATCTTCAGGTCGCGATGCGTGATGCCTCGGTCGACCGCATACTGAAGGCCCGCGAGCACGTCGTTCATGATCCGGAGCGCCGTCGGAAGATCCAGTTTCTTGCGGATCCGCACCATGTCGCGCAGCGTCTGGCCTTCCACGAACTCCATCACCATGTACGGTTCGCGCGCATCGCCGCTGATCTCGTAGATCGGCACGACGTTGATGTGCCGGAGCGACGCGCCGACTTTGCCCTCGCGCAGGAACTGATCGATCTCAACCGGGCTCTCGCGATACCGCTTCCGCAGCACCTTCACGGCAACCACGCGACCCGTTTCGACATGTTGCGCGCGGTAGACCCGGGCGAACGAGCCGACGCCGATCAGGTAGAGAACCTTGTACTTCCCATAGAAATATCCGGTCCGTTCACCCTTGATGACACGATCGGCCTGGAAGTTCGTGACAACTTCGCGCCGCAAGGCGGTGGCGAGAAACTCATCGAGATCGACGGACCGAGTTCCCAACTCGCCCCAAACCGTGTCCAGTTGTTTGTTGTCGGCGAGGCCGAGATCAAAGAGGCGCTGCGCAAACTTTTCGGCCGTCATGGTCGACATATGCTTGCGGCTCCCAAATGCCCGGGGCACGCACCTCTCCCTCGGCACACCGAATCTCCGATCCGGCCAGGGCGGCACGTGTTTCGTTTATCGTAGTCAACCCGCCACCGGGTCGCAACGCGAACGGCTCGGCCAGGCACCGCACAGGACCGGGCGGAGCCCTTACGCCCGCGCGTCGTCATCGGCGCCCGGCTCCAAGGCGCGGCGGTATTCGTCCCGCTCGCGCCGCGTGGCCTCCAAGTCGAAGACAAGGTACTTCATGTCGAGTCGAAGCTGGCTCAGCGCGTCCTGAACCAGGGCCAGGATGCGGCGGCGGCGGCGCGTGCTTTCCATGACCCGCGCGACCAGCCGTTCGAGGCTCGTTCGAAAGGGCGCCGGAAGGGCCTCGATCGATTCGGCCAAGTCCAGCAGATCGCGGGGTAGCTCGTCATGGGACGCGGTCGGAAATCGAGGCGACGTCGTCAAGTTGGGACTCCTCAAAGGTGCGGGCGTCGTGGATAGAGATCCCATAGAGCAGGCCCCGTGCCGGGGCGCGCGCGGCGAGTCGCGCGTACAGCGCAAAGCCTTTCCGCAAAAAGATTTGGAACCGGCATCCGAACGAACCGTTTTCGAACGGAAGATCCCACGGTTGTTGCCGATTGTCAACAGGCCGATCTGGTGTTTCCGCGCAAATCCTGATACAAGGCCGCGTTAGGATCGAGTCGTCGTCGGCCGTCGCCATGTGGATTTCTTGCAACGCGTCCCGCGGCGACGAACGGTCGGCCCGTTCCCCCGTCGACCACCCCGTCGCCAAAACGGTGCGTCAACCGATGGTCTATTCGCCCATGTTTGGAATTCGTGCAATCGGGCCGCTGATCGGCTTCGTGGCCTGCGTCGCATGGACGGAAACGGCGTGGGGCGATTGGAATGAACCGTTTGAATCGCCCGAGACGACCTGGACCGTTCTGGACCGCGATTGCCACGTGTTCCGGATGCGCGAGCATGTGCGGCGATTCCACGAGGCCCACTCGGGTCACGGCTGCGAATTCCTGCGCATCACGGCCGATCGGGGCACATTCGTCCATTTCGGAGTCACCGCGCCGCCGTGCCGAGTGATCGATGAATTGTCGATCGGGATGTGGGTCCGGTCGGACCGGCCGGGTATCCAAATGCTCGCGAGCGTCGTCCTGCCGCGTTCGATCCACCCGCGCGACGGCAAACCGATTCGAACGGTCCTTCGAGGGGCGTCCTACGCGGACGCCGGCCAGTGGCAGCGGCTCCGCATCGAGCACCCCGAGTCGCTCCTGAAACAACAGGAGGCAAGCCTGCGCTTTCAATTCGGTTCGTCGATCGATATCCGGGAAGCGTACATCGACATGATCGTGGTCAATGTCTACGGCGGGCCCGGCGACACGCGCGTCTGGATCGACGATCTCGACGTCGCCGGCGAAATACGGGCGTCGGTCGTCGATGCCGAATCCCAGGGCGAAGGAGCGGCTTCCCTGCCGCGCGTCCGCGTTGTTGGCGGCGAACTTCGCGCGGGCGAACGACCGTTCTTTCTCCGGATCATCGAACATCGGGGTGAGCCGTTCGCGTGGCTCAAGGGCCTGGGGTTCAATTGCATTCGGATTGAAGGTCCGGCAACGGACGAACAGATGCGCGACGCCGCGCGCGAGGGAGTGTGGCTCATCGCGGATTCATCGGTCGAGCTGTCCGACGCCGCGCCGCCATGCCTACTCGGCCTCACCCGTGCCCCGCTCGGGTCCGACGTTTCGCCGCGAACGCCTATTCCACCGACCGGCGCTGGCAAGCCGCTCGTCGTGCGGCCGCTCGTCGCGGGGAAACCCGACATCCGTTCGAATACCGATCCGGACGAAGCCGACATGCGCATCGCACGGCTACCGTTGATTGGAACGGGAGACGAGTTGGACGACATGGCGAGTCGGATCCGGCAACGGGTCCGCGGGTCGAATGAGACCGCGCCTTTTGTCGTGCCCATTCCCACGGAGCCGCCGGAGTCGCTCGTCGCGCAGTGGGCGGCCTGTCCTGGGGCCATGGACGGGCCCGCCTGGTTGGAATGCGAACAGGTTCGCCTCTTGGCCCTTCAGGCGGCCGTGTCGGGAGCTCGCGGTATCCTCTTTGAATCGCGGAACCGGCTCGACGGTGACGCGGCGGCGACGCGATTCCGCGCGAGGTCGCTGGAAGCCGTCAACACGGAACTGGGAGTTCTCGATCCGTTCCTCTCGGGTGGGCGATGCGAGGGCGCCGTCGACGTCGGCGATCCTCGATTGAACGGCCATGTCGTCGCGACCGACCGCGCCACATTGCTCGTCGTCATGCGGCGAGCGCCCGAACAACAATTCGCGGTCGCTCCGTACGCGGACCGACCGGTATCGATTCTCGTCCCGTTCCTCTCATCGTCGGCCGGTGTCTTCGAGCTGACCGACGCGGGGGTGCGCGCGGTCGGTTCCGAGCGGGTCGCGGGCGGTGTGCTCGTCGAGATGGAGCAGATGGGAATCGCCGCCTGTCTTGTCGCGACGCAACACGACGTCGCGTTGAATCGGCTCATTCAATCGACGGCGTCCGCTCGACGGCGGCGAGCGGAACTGGCCGTGGATCACTTCGCCCTCGCGCTCGAACTCCTTGAGCGGGTCCGCTCGCGCCGTCCGGTCACCGACGGGGTTCACGCGCGTCGCATGGGCGACGCGTCAATCCGCCTGGAGCAGGCGTCCCGTTTGCTCGCGATGCGGGATTTCCGTTCGGTCGAGCTCCTGACGCGCCAGGGCATGAACGTGCTCGCGGCCGTGCGTCGGGAAATGTGGGAAACGGCGGCGAGGGAGTTTCCGTCGCCCGCGGCGAGTCCGTTCTGCGCGGTGTTCTCGTCGTTGCCCGCGCATTGGGCGATGGCCGAACGACTCCGCGGCCGTTCCTGGACCGAGAACCGGCTATCCGCCGGAGACATGGAGGATTCGGCGCGCCTGTTCGACTCGGGATGGACGCGTTCTCCGGAAACGGCCGGGACGCGTGTCGCCGTCGTGCCGGACGCGGCGCGGCTTGGGCGGGCGTCCCTGCGGCTCGACGGCCTTCCCTCCGAAGGCGTTCTCGCGTCGGAGGCATGGGAACGCGTCCGACCGGCCATGGAATCCCCGCCGATCGCCGTTCCGCGCGGACATCTCGCTCAGATCCGCGGATGGGCGCGGGTCGAGGGAGCCGACGGCCGCGTCGCGCTTCGCCTTGACCACCAAACGGGTGATGTGATCGCGGGGGACCGAATCGGCCCGTCGAGCGAATGGCGCGAGTGGACGCTGTACCGGTTCTTTCCCGAAGCCGGCGCGCTGCGCATTCGCCTGGAATTGGAAGGCGTCGGACGAGCGTGGATCGACGAAGTCACCGTGCAGTTCATCGATTTGTCGGCGCCCTGACACGGCACGGCGATCGATCCGACAGCGAGGCCCTGGCGATGAAACGCGACTGGCGGCGATTGCGGGACGACGCGCGAGCCATCTGGTCCGCGGGCCTCGCCGCCGTCGACAGCGCGCGGCTCGTCCGGGACGCGATCGAGGTCACCGGCGATTCCCTTCGAATCGACGACCTGCTCTTTCCGCTCGACACACTCGACCGTATCGTCGTCGTCGGAGGCGGGAAAGCCGGGGCGGGAATGGCCGCGGGGGTCGTCGACGCGCTCGGCGATCCGCTCCGCCACCGACCGGAACTTCGCGGATGGCTCAATGTTCCCGACGACTGCGTGCGTCCCCTTCCCCACATCACGTTGTTCGGCGCCCGGCCGCCCGGTCGGAATGAACCGACCGAACGGGGCGTCGAGGGAACGAGCGAGATCCTACGCATCGTCGAGTCGCTGGGCCCGCGCGACTTGTGCCTGTGCCTGCTGTCCGGCGGAGGATCGGCCCTGCTTCCTGCGCCCGCCGCCGGAATCACGCTCGACGACAAACTGGCTCTCACGCGCTATCTCGCGGCGGCGGGCGCCAACATCCTCGAGCTGAATACGGTTCGAAAACACCTCAGCCGCATCAAGGGCGGTCGTCTCGCCGCGCGATGCCGAGCCGGCCATCTCGTCACGCTCGTCATCTCCGATGTGCTCGGCGATCCGCTCGACGTCATCGCGTCCGGTCCGACCGTCGACGATCCGTCGACGGCGGAGGACGCGCTGCGCGTGCTCGACGCGTTCGGCGCTCGAGGCGTCGCGCCGTGCGCGACCGATCTGCTGGAGCGTCTCGCGCGGCGGGATCCGGCGCCGACCCGCGCCGTCCGTCACGTCGAGAACCGCGTGATCGGGAACATCGCGCGCGCGGTCGACGCGGCGGGCGAAGAGGCCGAACGGCTCGGCTACCGCCACGCGATGATCGCCGCGACGCGGCTCGAAGGCGACGCCGAATCGGTCGGTGAGCATCTCGCGGAAATCGCCGAACGCATGCTGGCCGAGGACGGTCCGGATTGCCTCGTCAGCGGCGGCGAGCCGACGGTCCGATTGGCCGCGCCGGAAATCCGGGGCGTCGGCGGGCGCAACCAGCAATTGGTCCTCGCGGCGTACGCGCGACTCGCCCGATCGCGATCCCGCCTTCCATCACCATGCCAGGATCTTGTCATCCTGAGCGGCGGCACGGACGGTGAGGACGGACCAACCGACGCGGCGGGCGCGTGGATCGACGAACCGAGCGCGGCCGAGATTGTCCGGAACGGGTGGGACGCGGACGACGCGCTCGCGCGGAACGACGCCTATCCCTTCTTCGCAAGACTCGGAACACTGATCAAAACCGGCCCCACGCACACGAATGTGTGCGACGTACGCGTCGTGCTCGCCGCGCGCGAACGCTAGTCCCACCACCACTGGCCGTCGCCGAGCTTGGGCGCGCCGATCTGCTCCCGCTGCTCCTTGAGCGATCCATCGCGATCCGGGATGATACGATCCGCCTGGATCGCCTGCCTCGGCTGGATGTTCACGCCGCCGCCGATCGGCGTCATGAACACGTTGCCCTTCCACATCGCGTTCACCGCGCTTTCGACCGTTCTGGGCGACTCGTGTGTCTCGATCGGATAGGCCGACTCGTTCGCGAACACGCCCAGTTCCCAACCGGATTGGGCGTAGTAGTCCTGCTGCTGGATGAACGCCGCCGCGATCGATAAGTCGATCAGATTCCGCATCTGCGCGTAGACGGGAGACCGCTGGGCCAGCTCGGGGTACTTTTCGGTGAACGCCACCGCGAAACCCTCGGCCGCGCGGTTTTCGCCCGCGCTGTCCACCCGTTCGCCCGTTCCCGTCACCAATTCCTGTTCGGTCACCAACTTCACGCCGTCCCCGGTCAGTTGCATGGCCAGTCCGTCCTCCGTGGCGCGGACGCACTCGTAGTTGGGTGTGAAGTAGAACCGAGCCAGCGCGTTACGGGAAACGGCCCGCGGATTGGCCCGATCGACGTAGCTGCCGATCTCGACCGGCGGTCGTTCCAGGGCGACGCTGATCAGCTTCATGCGGTAGTCGGCCTCGACCAGCACTTGAGCAAAATGGGTCTTGGTGGAAATGCCCGTGACCGACACGTTCTGGTGGCCGAGCGCCTGCTTGACGCCCGCGGCGATCCGCGCCGCGTTGCCCCGCGAAACTCGGTTGCCGACCTCCGACAGGAATTGATTCAGGCGCTGAAGGCCCTCCTGCGTCGGGTCGATCGAGACGCCGATGAGCGGCGTGCGTATTCCGTCGGGCGAAAAGGCACGAAGCGCGACGATCAGATCGTCCAGCTCCATCACCGCGCGCCCCGAATGCAGGCCGATCGGACGGCCCGTCAAATCCAGGAAGAATCCCTCGGCCGGCCCCGCGATCACAATGTCCCGCGTCTCGGGATAGTAGAAAACGTGCGTGATGCGCGTCAGTCCCGCGAGATACCGCATATCCTCGGTCGCGTCCTGGCCCGATGCGAGCCGCGCGGCGAGCGTTCCTTCGAGACGATTGAGCGAGACCTTGCGCAGCGTGCTCGGCCGAGCCAGCTCGGGCGCGAGTTTGCTCGTCGCCTCACGCATCCGTGTCCGCGACAATTCGCCCGTAGGATCCCGAACCAGTTGAATCGAGAGCACGCCGCCCGCGTCGATGGCGACACCGGCGAGCTGTTGGCCCCCACCACCGACCCCGCCGCCACCGCCGCCACCGCCGCCCTGAGCGAGCACCGCGCGATGGCCCGTCAATACCATGGATGCCATCGCCACCCAGGACAGGACCTGCATTCGTCCCCGAAACATGCGATCTTCCTCCCAACGGTACTGCGGTACGCCGACTCTCGTGTCCGGTACGCCCAACGGACTTCCGCCAACGCGGTCCGACCATGGGCGTGTTTTTGGTGCTTTTTCGGTTTTCCCGGATGCCGGTTCGCGCCGGGATCGGCGCATTGGCATACGTTGGCCGGTTGGCCACCCGTGCATTCGCTGACTTGATGATAATTGGGCAAAATGGGTAACGCAAGAAAACCCGAAAAGTCGGACGTAGGGCAAGGCGTGGAACCCGAAGCCGAGTCCGGCGAGCCGCCAGGCCCGCCGGACGGAGGCGAGGGGGGCACCGCAAAACGCCGTATGGCAAGCGATTCGCCACAACCGACCGTTGGGGACGCCGAAAGGCCCCTTCCCACCGACTCGCTTCCGAGGTTTACGTCGAGCCTTGTCGGCGATACGAACCGGTCGAACGGCCGCTTCGGGGCGGTGCGGCGATCAGGGAATAGTGGCCGGGCGTCAAGAGGTCGTCGAGCCGTTGGCGGAGCTCGGGCTGCACGGCGATCCGGAATCGTCCTGACCGCATGATCACATGGGTCCCGTCCTCGAGTGCGAGTACGAGTTGCAATTCGCAATTGCCCGGATAGCCCCTCACAATGTCGCGGACATGCGTCAACGTCTCGGGGGGATGGTGGCGGGCGTCGATCCGAACCCGGATGCCGGACGTGAAAAGTCGTTCCGCGTCATCGAGGGGGATGAGGTCATTGACGATCAGGTTGGCCTCCTCGCCTCGGCTGCGATCGACGGAGCCGCGAACGAGGAGAATGGAATCGGGCTGCACGAGGTGTCCGCACCGTTCACATTCATCGGGCCAGAGGATACAGCGGACCGCGCCGTCGGCGTCCTCGAGATCGAAATTCGCGAACCGGTTCGGCGCACCGGGCTTGCCGTTCCGCGTATGCGAGAACTTGATGGCGGAGAGCATACCGCCGAGCGTGACTTCGTCGCGGTGTTGTAGCCGCGCGAGATTGGCCGTGGTATGGGTGCGGTACTGTGCGAGCACGCGTTCGTATTGGGCCAGGGGATGGCTCGATAGGTAGAATCCAAGAACGTCCTTTTCAAATGCGAGCATCTCGCGCTCATCGAATTCGGGGACGTTGGGAAGGGACGCCGCCGAGTCTCGCCGATCGTCGTCGTCGAGATCCTCGAAGAGGGACGGTTGGCCGCGCCGCCGATCGGCCTGGGCCGACGCGCCGGCCTGAACGGCCCGGTCGATGACTTCGAACAACTGGCGCCGTCTCGCGCCAAAGGCGTCGAATGCGCCGGCCTTGATCAGCGTTTCGAGCACGGCGCGGCCGGCCGCCGACGGGTCGACCCGTTCGCAATAGTCGAACATGTCGCGGAACGGACCGTTCGCCTTGCGTTCGCGAACGACGGCATCGGCGGCCGAGCCGCCGCAGCCCTTGATGGCGGAGAGCCCGAAGTGGATTCGGCCGTCGCGAACCGTGAACTCGGTGTCCGACTCATTCACGTTCGGAGGCACGACTGAAATGTCCATGCGCCCGCAATCCTCGATGTGTTCAACGAGCGAGTCCTTCCTCTTGAAGTTGCGGCCTTGAATATCGCCCGACAGGAGGGCGGCCATGAATTCGACCGGATGATGGGCCTTGAGGTACGCGGTCTGGTAGGCGATGAGCGCGTACGCGGTCGAGTGGCTCTTGTTGAAGCCGTAACCGGCGAACTTGATGATGAGCTGCCAAAGTTCCTCGGCGTCGGCCTTCAATAACCCCCGCTCGATGGCGCCCTCGGTGAATTTTCCGTGGTTCGCCTCGATCAACTCCTCCTTCTTCTTGCTGATCGCCTTGATGCACGTATAGGCGGCGGCCAAATCGATTCCGCCGAGTCGATTGAGGATGCGCATGACCTGTTCTTGATAGACCATGACGCCATGTGTTTCCTCGAGAATGTCCTCCAGCACGGGGTGTTTGTAGACGGCCTTCTTCTTGCCGTGCTTCACGGCGACGTAGTCGTCGACCATGCCGCCTTCGAGCGGGCCGGGCCGATAGAGGGCGTTGGTCGCGATGATGTCCCGGAAATGGTCGGGCTTCATGCGCTGGAGAAGGTCGCGGATGCCGCCACTCTCGAGCTGAAAAACGCCCTTCGTTTCCCCGCGGCACAAGAGGGCGAACGTCGCCGGGTCATCGAGGGGAAACCGATGCGGATCGACGCGCCGGCCCGTTGTCCGCTCGATGATCTCGACCGCCTTCGCGAGGACGGTGAGATTGCGCAGCCCCAAGAAGTCCATCTTCAAGAGCCCGGCCGCCTCGACATCCCCCATCGACCATTGCGTGATGACGTCGTCCTTGCCCGTGACGCGGCCCAATGGGACATATTCGGTGAGCGGTTGGTCGGCGATGACGACCGCGGCGGCGTGCGTCCCGACGTTGCGCGCGAGGCCCTCGATGCGGCGCGCGTAATCGATCAGCTCGCGAATCTCGGCGTCCCGTTCGTAAACGTCCCGAAGTTCATCGCCCTTCTCCAGCGCCGTGGCGAGCGTGATGCCGAGTTCCTCGGGAACCATCGCGACGATCTGGTTGACCCGGCTCACGGCCAACCCCAATACGCGCCCGACGTCGCGGATCGCGGCGCGCGCGGCGAGCGTTCCGAACGTGCCGATCTGCGCGACGTTCTCCTCGCCGTACTTCTCCTTGACGTACCGGATGATCTCCCCGCGACGGTCCTTGCAGAAGTCGATGTCGATGTCCGGCGCTTCACGACGGTTCAAATCGAGGAACCGTTCGAAGAGCAGGTCGTAATCGATGGGGCAAACATGGCTGAGGTACAGCGCGTACGACACGATCGCTCCCACGCCGCTCCCCCGCGCCGTGGCCGGAATGTCCATCGTCCGCGCCTGACGAACGAAGTCCCAGACGATCAGGAAGTAGTTGGGGAAATCGAGCCGATTGATGACGTCGAGTTCATGATCGAGGCGTTCGAGGACAAACGGGGCAAGTTCGCCTTCCGGACATTTCCGGGGATCGTCCGCGTAGCGGTCGCGCAGACCCGCGACGCAAAGCTCCCGCAGAAGGCCTTCGGCCGTCTGGCCGGCTTCGAGCCGGAACGTGGGGAAATGGCGTTTTCCAAGCTCCAGATCGATGTCGACGCTGTCGGCGATCGTCTGGCTTTGGGCGACGGCGTCCTCAAGCCCCGGAAACGCCGTGTACATCTCCTCGGGACCCCGAAGATAGTATTGGTCACCGTCCATGCGCATGCGGTTCGTGTCGGTCCGGAACTTGCCCGTGTTGATGCACAGCAGGACGTCCTGCACGTCGGCTTCGTCGGCATTCACGTAATGGCAGTCGCTCGTCGCCACGAGCGGCAGGCCCATGCGCCGCGCGAGGCGCACCGTGCCTTCGAGGGCGAGCCGCTGCACGTCGACGCCGTTGTTCATGATCTCGAGGAAATACCGGTCGCCGAACACCGACGCGAACCACGCCGCGACCGGCTCGGCGTCGCGGATCGCTTCCTCATCCAAATCGCCCGTTCGCAAAATCGCTCGACTCAGCTCGCTCGATACGCATCCGCTCAGGCAGATCAAGCCCTCGCTGTGCGCCGCGAGGAGTTCCTTGTCGATGCGGGGTTTGAAATAGAATCCCTCGAGCATGGCGCTCGACGCGAGCCGGATCAGATTGCGGAACCCCGTGCGGTCGCGGGCGAGCAGCGTGAGATGGTAGCTGGCCTCTTTCATCGAACTGGCCTCGCGGGAGAACCGGCTCCCGGGCGCGATGTACGCCTCATACCCGAGGATCGGGTTGATTCCCTCCGCCTTCGCCTTCTTGTAGAAGTCCAGCGCGCCGTGCAGATTGCCGTGATCGGTCAGCGCCAAGGCGTTCATGCCGAGCTCCTTGGCGCGTTTGACGAGCCGGCCGATCGGCGCGGCGCCGTCGAGCAGGCTGTAGTGGCTGTGGCAATGCAGGTGGGTGAACGGCCGGCTTCCGGTCCGAGCGGCATCCATGGCAACACGTCCTTCTTGGATTCGGTCGGAAATCAGGTCGCTTGCGGCGACTTGAGGGGGAGGATCGCGTCGACGAGCGCCGCGAGACGTTCGAACCGTTCGCGCGCCGTGCCGAGCGACATCCACACCTCGTCAATATAGCCGTCGGCCGAGGCCGACCAGGCCCGATTCACGGCGCGTTCCCCGCTCGCGAACTCGGTCATCAAGCGCGCGTAATCGGCGAGTCCGAACCGGTCGGCGATCGCCTGCCTCGCATTCGCGAACCGCGCCAGCGGTTCGGCCAGCTCGTCGTCAATGAACGTCCGCACTTCGTACACATCGATCGCGTGCCGCGCGGCGAACAGAACGGCCATTCGCCGCACCAGATCGGCGGACCCCGATTGGATCGATTCCCATCGGCCGTCGTCCGCCGCCGAACCGGCCGCTCGCGATGCCCGCGACGAACGCAGGACGGCGACGCCGGCGATTCCGACGGCGAGTCCGCCCGCGTACACGGGCCACGGGATCGACGCCCATTTGTTGTCCCTGTTCTCCTCGCGGGCCACGGCCGCGAACGCCGCCACGAAGAACCCGATCCAGAGCAGGATCTGGCCGAAAACACGCATGGAAGACATGGTTCGTCCTAAAAAATCTGTACGAGCGCCGATCCGACCCCGATAAGCGCCTCGCCGACGATCAGGCCCGAAGCGAACGGGATGCCGACTTCCTCCGAGAAACGCGGGCCTTTCCAGCGGTCGATGCCGACCCGCGCGATGCAGCCGATCGTATAGGTGAGGACCGTGCTGAACGGCATGTAGAAACCGAGTCCGATGAGCACGCCGATCCCTCCCAATCCGCTCGACGCGAGCATCGCGCCCAGCCCGGCCCCCGCGACATAGCGATACGCGGGCACGTTCGCGCCGAGGATTCCCTCGATCATTCCGGCGAGCGCCGCGCCTTGCGGCGCGGGGAGTTTCTCGCTGCCGAGCGTGTATTTTTCATGGAGCGCGAACACGAGGAACATCACGATGATCGGACCGAGCCAGGCTCCGAGCAACTGCGCGATCTGCTGGCGCCGCGGGACCGCGCCGATCAGGTAGCCCGACTTGAGGTCGAGCATCATGTCGCCGGCCTGCGCGATGGCGACGCAAATCGCCGCACCAAGGATCACCGACGCGACAATCGCGCTCGGATCGGGCACGGCCTTTCGAGCCACCAGGATCACGATCGTGACGCCGATCAGCGTCATGCCCGATAAGGGCGACCAGTTCGTGCGGCCAAGGCACTCCGATACGATCACGCCCGCGACCCAAATCCAAAGCGTCCCGAGCAGGACCATGAGCGTCGCCCGCGGCCATGACAAATCGTCCACGCTCGCCATCACGATCCCGATCATGGCCAACGTCCCGACCCCGATCGCGCCGTAAAGCAACGTCACGGGCAGTTCGTCCTGTCCGGCCCTCTTGCCGCCCTGGGAGCGGGCCTCATGCAAGGCATGGAACGCGCTGCGAATAAGCGGAAACGCGGCGACAATACCGCCGAGCGCGGCGCCGATCAACATGCCGATTCCCACCGGCCGGAAAAGGCCGACTCGCAGCAGGTCGGGCACTTCTTTCGCGTTGAGTCGGATCGCGTCCGACAACGACGCGTCCGGCTGGCCCGCGAACGCGACGAGCGGCGCGAGTACCCAGTAGCAGACGAACCCACCCGCTCCAAACCAGAACCCGCCCTTGCCCGACAGGAAGCCGACGCCGACCGTCATCATCGACAGAAAGAACGTGATGTTCAGATACGACGGCCAACCCCATTGCTTGCCCGCCTCCCATTCGGCGTGATCTCCGAGGAAATGGATGGTTGCGAAATGGGCGGCCGCCGAAAGGGCTCCCCCGGAAAGCAGCAACATCGCCTTGCGAATGCCGGCGCCCGGCGATTTGAGGATCGTCGCGACCGCGATGCCGCCCGGATACGCCAGACGGTCGAAGTCGATCATCTGTTTTCGCAGGGGGATCACGAACGCGAGCCCGATGATGCCTCCGGTGATGCACGCGAGGACCATGAGCGACCGGTCGAATTCGATCAGCGACGGCATCCGCAGGCGATCGCTCAGGATGAAGAGCGCCGGAATCGAGAACATCATGCCGGCCGACGCGCCGTTGACCGCGGACGCGAGCGTCTGGTTGATGTTGTTCTCGACGATGCTCGTGCGCCGCAACATGCCCCGCAAGATGCCCCAGCCGAGGATCGCGGCGAGTTCGGAACCCTCGATCGAGAAGCCCAGGATGAGCGACGCGTAGCCGATCGAGACCGTGATGAGCGATCCCAGCACCCAACCGACCAGAATCCCGGGCCACGTCAATTCCGGATAGGGCCCGTGCCTCACGATTCGGTCATTCGAGGACGCGTCGCGGATTCCCATGCGGACGTCTCCGGATCTCAACACAATGGCGAGCGTCGGCAGGCCGACGACGGCGTCGTGCTCGGGCGGCCGAATGCCGATGAGTGTACTCGACCGGCGCGGCCTGCGCCACCCGGGCGCCGCTTGCGGGAACGCCATGCCGTTGACCCGCAAGCCGATTCGCGTGAAAGTGGGTGCGGACCGACGCACGCCGACGCTCAGGAGCCGATCACCCCGATGTCCGTTCCCCACGACCCCTGCGCGGCGATCCGCCATCGGAGTTTTCGCCGGTTCCTGACCGGCAATTTCCTCACCGTGCTTGGGACCCAAATGCAGTCCGTGGCCGTCGGCTGGGAGATCTACCAGCGGACGCGATCGAACTGGTGCCTCGCCTACGTCGGACTCGTGCAGTTCCTTCCCGTCGTCTTGTTCGTTCTTCCCGCCGGCCACGTCGCGGACACGTTCGATCGTCGGCGCGTCGCCATGGTCTCCGCATTCGTGATGATGGCGGCATCGTGCGGGCTCGCCTGGGCGTCGACCACGGGCGCCGGAATCGGCTGGATGTACGCGTTCCTCGCCGTGACCGGCACGGCGCGTGCATTCCAGCAACCGGCCAAGGCGTCGCTCGCCCCCCAACTCGTTCCGCTCGCCATCTTCTCCAACGCAGTGACTTGGGGGATGGGCAGCTTCCATCTCGCGTCGGTTCTGGGGCCGGCGCTCGGCGGGTTCACGATCGCGTGGTGCGGCGGGGCCGCGTTGGTCTACGGCCTCGACGCGCTCGCCGCGGCAAGCTTCATCGTGTGTCTCATGGGTGTTACCGTCGAACCGTCCGAGCGGGAACCGAAGGCGGTCACGTTCCGCGACCTGGCGGCCGGATTCGCGTTCCTCGGAAGGAACCAGGTCGTGCTCGGCGCCATCACACTCGACATGTTCGCCGTGCTGCTCGGCGGGGCCGTCACCCTTTTGCCGGTCTACGCGGACGACATCCTCCACGTCGGCCCCGAGGGGCTCGGCTGGCTGCGTTCGGCTCCCGCGGTCGGCGCGCTCCTGATGTCGGTCGTCCTCGCGCGCAGGCCTCCGTTCCGAAACGCGGGCGTGACCCTGCTATGGGCCGTCGTCGGATTCGGCGCCGCGACGATCGTCTTCGGCCTCTCTCGCCATTTCGGCCTCTCGCTCGCCATGCTCTTCTTGACGGGAGCGTTCGACAACATCAGCGTCGTCATCCGCCATACGCTCGTCCAGGTCCTGACCCCCAATCACCTGCGCGGGCGCGTGTCGGCGATCAACAGCCTGTTCATCGGCGCGTCGAACGAACTGGGCGGATTCGAGTCCGGCGCCGTGGCCGGCCTGTTGACGCCGACGTGGTCGGTGGTGAGCGGCGGAGTCGGAACGATCGTCGTGGTCGCGGCCGTCGCCTTCACGTCGCCTCGACTGCGCCGCTACAAGGGACTCGGCAGCGAACCGGTGGAATAGTCGCGTGGAACCGTCACGCGCGACTCGCCGCGCCGCGCGCTCTGCCAGGTCAGCCCGCGCACCTGTTCGGGACGAGGCCCTTCCATCAATCCGCCGATCACGGCGGCCAGCGTGAATGTCGCGAGCCAGGAAAGGGGGATCACGAGCAACGACGAGGGGCTCGGAAAACCGGGCAGCAAGCCTCCGTATCCGAGAAACGCTCCGATCGCCGCGCCCAGGATGCCGGCCGTGAACGCGGCTCGGCCTCCGACATGCGGCAACAGAATGCCCGACATGAAGATCGCCCCCAAGGGACCGAGCACGCAGTTGAAACTTCGCATTTGCATGTCGATGATGTTGAACTTCCCCGTCGTCAGGCTGATCCCCACCGCCGCCAGCGTGACCACGGCGCCCAACAGGAGCGTCAGCACGCGGACCAGACGCAGTTCGGCGGCCTGACTGATCGGTCCCGTGCGTCGGAGGATCACGTCGACGGTCAATACGGTCGCCGTCGAATTGATCCCCGAATCGATGCTCGACTGGGCCACCGCGAAAACACCCGCGACGATCAGACCGGCAATCCCCGTCGGCAACGCATGGGCGATGAAATAAGGGAACATCCGGTCCGCGAACTCGGGGTCCCCGACATCGGCGACGCCGGGCGGCAGTTCGCTGCGGTGGCGGACATAGTAGGTCAACAGGGCCATGCCGACGAGCACCAGCAAGCCGGTCATCGACGCGTTCAAGACATAATTGACAATCGCCGTGCGGCGCGCGTGGGACGCCGAACGCGTGGTGAAATAGAGTTGCAGGGCGACCTGGTCCGACGCGTGCGTGCAGATCTCCCAGAAGAACGCGGCGAGCAGAACCCAGAGCACGGTGCGCGGCGTGCTCAAGTTCCATGTCGTGAACTCCGGCAGCTTGTGCGTGGTCACCGTCGCTTCCGTCCACCAGTCCGATGGTCCGGTCTTCGTCTGAAAGGCGATGACGAGAAGCGTGATGACCGCTCCGGACATCAACACGATGAAATGAATGAAGTCGATCCAGATCAGACCCTTGATCCCTCCCAGCGCCGTGTACACCGTGCTCACGACGCCCGTCGTCAAGAGCACGAAATAGAACCAGCCGCTTGGCCCGAGCACGACCGTGCCACCGGTCATCGCGGCGATCGCTTGCGGCCCCGTGCCGCGAGTCATTTCCGATACGGCCATCGACATCGTGAACAGGATGGCGCCGACCCAGACGAACCGCATGTACAAATAGAGCACGACCCCCAGAGTCCGCGTTCGAGGGCCAAACCGCAGTTCAAGGTACTCGTACGCACTCGTCAGACGCAGACGCATATAGAAAGGAAGCCAAACGAAACCGACAATGGCGAACGAGAGCGGCGCGGCGAGCTGTCCGAGACCGATCGCGAAGCCGTTCTTGATCAGATCGCCCGGAACGCCGAGGTACGTCAGCGTGGACATGAGCGTCGCGAGCATGCTGACTCCGACCAGGAACCACGGCATGTGCCGATCGCCCACGAAGAACTGCTCGGCCGTCCGCTGCCGGATCGCGATGGCGACCCCGACGCCGATCAGCCCCGCCATGTAGGCGAAGACAATGAGGTAATCCACCGTCTGCAGGCCGGTCGCGAAGAGTGGAGCCATCGTCAGTCCGTGGGATACGCGCGAAAGGGTGGAATATCGGCCATGCGGCCCGAACGCCAACCCATGGTGACGACTGCGTCGATGCGCCGCAACCCGACGGGCTCGGGGGATGCGAAACGGCGCCCGCGCGGCCGGTGGCGGCCGTCGCCCGCTTCATTCCCGTTTATCGGCCGTGCTGGGGCGCGCCCCGCCCTTCTCCCGCGCGCTACGCGCCGCGCCCTCGTTCGGTTTCGGCATCGGCGCGCGCACCGATTCGCGCCGCGCCGTCAGCCTCGCATGCATGGCGCGGGTGCGGTCCGGAAGTTCCGACGCGAGGTTGCGCCTTTCGCCGGCACATCGCACGCCGTTCCAACGGGAACGACTCCGGGCCGGCGGACCACGAACGGAACGCGCGTGCCGCCTTCGCGCAAACTGCCCTTTTCGCCGCGCAGCTCCACCACGACAGGGGGCGGCGAACCGGCGCCGAACGCCGGATTGCCGACGCCTTGGGGCGGCCCGCCTGTGGAACGGCATGACGCGCCAGGCATCGGTTTGGCATTTCGGTGAACGGTCTTCATCGCCGAGGTTCCTGGAATGGACGAAAGGAGGATGAGCCATCGATACGCGTTACCGCCCGCGTCGCGCGGCGGCGCGGATGGGTCTCGACGGAGGCGATTGTCGGCGCAAACCCATGGGCCGTCAAAAAAGGCGGCCCGCGTCGGATCGACTCGGGAGTGGATTTTACCACGACGTTGCGATACAACGAACGCGTCAAGGCGCGTTGGGTTCACATCGGCCACCCACCGCGCAACGCCACGCCCTCGTAGCTCAGTTGGATAGAGCGGCAGTTTCCTAAACTGCAGGTCACAGGTTCGAGTCCTGTCGGGGGTACTTTTTTAATTTCGCGAACTCCGCGCCACACGGGAGTTAGCTCTCCGCGTCGAAGTGCCTCCCGTCGAGGACCGCGAGCTTTCCACAAGGGGCGAAAGAGTTTGCCCTACTTTCCGCAAGTCGTGAATTCACTTTCTCGGAATTTGGCGGCCTCGTAACCGGTCTGAGCCGTATGGGTGGGCAACGGTGCGCGGATCGGGGTCGACCTGTAGCGTGAACGCGACGGCACAATGTTCGGCGCGAGGAACGTATCCGGTGTTCGATCGCGCGAGTGCGATGCCCGCGCCGCCGAGCCCATTCCGACACGGCGATCGCGGTCGTTTGGGCGGCATTGTGCGCGCGGATTGCCGTTTGGCAATACCTGTCCGGTCGCGGCGCGCGGCGCGAAAAAAGGTTAGGAAAAATCACATTGACGTAAGTTGAGATTTTCTCGACTTACGTCAAAAGCAATCGGCGCAAGTCATTTATGAGAATTTTCGACGGTTGCCGGGTGTGACTGCCGAGCGTATCGTTGGGCGT